>Ga0136562_100053_pt1 | contig 55197 bp, 55 predicted proteins | sample AntCluMetagen312_FD_104784 | JGI IMG/M metagenome (GOLD analysis project Ga0136562, IMG submission 104784) | Saline lake microbial communities from Club lake, Antarctica - Metagenome #312 | ecosystem: Environmental > Aquatic > Non-marine Saline and Alkaline > Saline | place: Antarctica: Club lake...
CCTTTGCGGTCTGTTTGAATTGCTCGACCTGTCGCCCGACCCTTTCGAAAAATCCCATCGTTCCTTCTTGCTAGCCGGTCGAACGGTATAAGCGTTCATCGGGTGTCGGCCGTTAGATTCGCATGCTCTATCTAATAGCTAATGCACCGCAGATCAACGTAAAATAAGCTCCTTGTGAATCGTTCTGTGACACCCTAAATTTCGAAAATACGAGCTCTAGAGCACGTCGTCGAAATCCTTGTAACCCTGAATCTCGACGCCCTCGCTGGTGATCTCGGCGAGGAAGACACCGTTCCCGCTCCCGGTGTCCCGTTCAGTCGCACTCTGGACCGCGCGGGCGACAACCGAACGGGTCTCATCGAGCGAGAGGCCCTCCTCGTAGTACTGTTCGAGGGTACCGTAGGCGACCTGCATCCCGCTACCCGTGACCGTGTAGTCGTCGGCCACCACGCCGCCAGCGGGGTCGATGCTGTAGACGTGACTGCCCTCTGCGTCGACGCCGCCGAGGATCGGGTTGATCGCGCGGAACGGGCCGCCGCGGGCGTAGTTGCCGGCCATCGTCGCCAGCGCGGGGATGCTCATCGGTTCGCCACGGCGAGTCTCGTACAGCGACGCCTCCGACCGAAGCGAGCGGATGAACGACTGTGCGCCGCCGACGGAACCGACGAGCGTCATCGCCGCCGTCGGGTGGATGGGCTCGACCTTCTGGACGTCCTTGTTCGAGACGAAGCGGCCGCCGAGGCTGGCGCGCATGTCGGTACCGATCACGACGCCGTCGTCGGTCGCGACGCCGACCGTCGTCGTTCCGGTCGACGTGACCACATCGTCGTCGTTTCGCGATCCGGGACCGTTTGCCGGGCCGAGTTCGGGGTCCGTCGGCGACCGACCGGTGTTCCAGTTACTCATCGAAGCTCATCTCCGCGAGGATCGCTTCGAGGTCGTCGTGGGGCACGGTCCGGTAGGTTTCGTCGTCGACCGGTACGGTCGCGACCTCCACGTCGTCGGCGGTGAGGTCGTCCTCGACGGTCTCGTCCAGCGCGCCGAGTGCGAGGTCGATCCCGCCGTCGAGATCGAGATTGTCGTCGTAGTGGTCGTCTAGGAACGCCTGGCTGTCCTCGCGGCCGCCGCCGATGGCGACCGCCTGCCACTCGTAGTCGGTACCCGAGGGGTCAGTCTCGAACAGGCGCGGCGTACCGTCCTCGACACCCGCGACGAGCAGGGCGACGCCGAACGGGCGCGCTCCGCCAGTCTGGGTGTACTCTTGGATGTGGTCAGTTACCGCGCGGGTCAGCGTCTCGACACCGATCGTCTCGCCGTAGCGGAGCTGTTCCGTCTGGGCGCGCTGGCGCGCAACGTCGACGAGTTTGCGCGCGTCGGCGACGTGGCCAGCGCTGGCGATACCGACGTGATCGTCGGCCCGGTGGATCTTCTCGACGCTGGAGCGTTCCATAAGCGGCGAGCGAACGCTTCGGTTCGCCGCAATTACGACGCCGTCGGGCGTCTGAACGCCGACGCTCGCGGTACCACGCTTGACTGCTTCGCGGGCGTACTCGACCTGATAGAGGCGACCGTCGGGCGAGAATATCGTCGTCCCGCGGTCGTAGGCCTGCTGTTGGGATTGATTTTGCATTTGAGTACGGTCACCGGCCGATCGACCGGCTAACCTTACCCACGGTAGGGTATTTTACGGTAAAGGCCTTGCGTAGCACGAAGATCGTGCGACGCCGGGAGCGACGTGGGACCGAGTATCCGGAGCCGCGTTCAACGGCCGACCCCGAAACCATCGGGCAGCCGACTCGAGTCGACCGGGAGTTCCCCTTCCTCAACGTTCAACTATCACCTCCGCCAAACGCTCGTAGTGAGCGATTCGCGTACCGATTCGACCGGATGGGAACACCTCCGATCGGTCTGGCGGTCGGTGTTCGCTCTCTCGTGGCCGGTGATGACCGAGCAGGTGCTGCGAACGCTGATGCGGACGACCGATGTGATCGTCGCCGGGGTCTTCTCGCCGGCGGCCATCACCGCCGTCGGGTTAGCGGACATCTATGCACGGCTACCGCTCTGGTTCGGGTTGGGCGTCGGCGACGGCGCAATCGCACTGTCGAGTCAGGACACCGGTAGCGGCGCGACGGCCAATCGCGACGAAGCAGTGAGCGCGGCGCTCACGCTGGGCCTACTCGCCGGAATCCCCTTCGTCGTCTTCGGGTTGCTGTTCGAGCAAGCCGCGATCGGCGTGCTCGGAGCCGAACGGGACGTCGTCGTGATCGGCGCGAGCTATCTCGCCGTCATCCTCTTTTCCTCGCCCGCGCGGCACACGACGCTGATCGCCGCCAAATCCATCCAGGGCACCGGTAACACACGGACGCCGATGTACGTCAATCTCGCCAGCAACGTCCTCAACATCGGACTGACAGTCGGGCTGGCGTTCGGCGTCGCCGGGATACCCGACTACGGCGTGGTCGGTATCGCAATCGCGACGGCGGTCGCGGACGTCTTCGCGGCGGTCGTCTTCCTGCTGGTCCTCGCAAGCGAGATAAGCGAGATCAGTCTCGTCCGCCCCTCCGACCCAGTCATCGCAAAACAGCTCGTACTCATCAGCGCGCCACGGATCGCAGAGGGGCTCTCGGAAGTCGTCGCGCAGTTCCCGTTCAACGCCATCCTGCTCGCGTTCGGGACGGAGGTCAACGCCGCCTACCACATCGGGATGCGGCTCTACCAGCAGGTCGCCGCACCGCTCTCGCGGGGGTACGGCGTCGCGGCGAACGTCCTCGTCGGGCAGGCGCTCGGTAGCGGTGAACCGGAGACCGCCTACTACGACGGCCTGGCGACGGCTGCACTGGGGGCGCTCACCGTGGGGGGTCTCGGCGGTGTGCTCTTTTTTGTCGCCGACGAGTTCGTCCGCATCTTTACGCGTGATCCGGTGACGGTCGGCTATGCCGTCAACTTCGCTCGGGCCTACGCCGTCGCTACCGTGCTGATCGGCCCGTACGCCATCCTCGCCGGTGCGCTCCGCGGCGGTAGCGAGACGCGCTCGCCCTTCGTCGCCAAGGTTACCGGGACGTTCGTCTTCCTGCTCGGCGTCACCTACGTCGGCGGCGTCCACCTGGAGTACGGCGTCCTCGCCGCCTACGTCGCCATCGTCGCCGACTACGTCTGGCGCGATCTCGTCCTCGGGAGCGTCTACTACCACCGGGGCTGGATCGAGCGGGGCACCAGACTGATGCGCGAACGCGGGAGTATAGACGGCGCTGGCGAGGAGTGAGCTACGAAAAGAACCGCTCCGGAACCGATCAGGCGTCAGCGTCGTCGCCGTCGTCAGTCTGCTCTTCAGTCTCGTCCGCGTCGTCACCGCCCGGTCCAGCGTTGGCCGGCGGTCCCTGCTCGTCGTCGTCCGCGTCGTCATCGCCCGGTCCCGCGTTGGCTGGCGGTCCCTGTTTGTCTTCATCGTCGCCGTCAGGACCTACATTCTCGGGCGGACCCGCGTGGTCCGGGATCTTGTCGGCAGCCGGGTTGTTATCCAGCACGAACTGGGCGACCTGAATGCCCATCGGGCCGCTCACGTTCTCGTCCTGCAGCGTCGCGACGAACGAGGACACTTCCTGTCCGAAGTTCGTCACTGCATCGTCCGGCGACAGCGTAACGGTCGTCTCACCGGTTCGGTCGCCGTCGGTCGCCGTCAGCGTGACTTCGACCGCGTCCTCGGGCGTTGGGAGTTCGACCGTGCCGTTCTCGTCGGTCGTGTACTCCTCAGTACCGTCGTAGGTGTAGTCTTCTTCTTCAGTCTCTTCCTCGTCTTCAGCCTCCTCTTCAGTCTCTTCTTCATCCTCGACATCGTCGTCGACGACTTCGAGAGTCACGTTCGCACCCTCGACGGGCCCGTCAGTGTCGTTGACCGTGACGACGTTGTCATCGGAGACGGTGATCGTCAGGTCCTCGGGCTCTTCCTCTGCCACAGCCGCTCCCGCGGCCGCCGGTGCCACGAGCGAAGCAATCATCAGCACTGCGCCGACGATCGCGAACAGTTGAGTACGGTTTCGTGTCATCTATACGGATTCCAGACAGGTCAGTAATATAAAGGGAGAGTCCCGTTCAGTCGTTTCAGACAGTCGGGTAAGTAAATGGAAACTATCTAGAGAACGTTATAGAGTTTAATACCACCTCTAAACGTTTAACTCCGATATTCAGGGTCAGTCGTCCGCTTCCGCGCGGGCGACCAGCGACGCGGCGTGGTCGGTCGCGGACTCGATTACGGCCTCCTCGTCGAGAGTCAGGACCTCACGATCCCGCATCAGGATCTCGCCGTCGACGACGGTGTGGCGAACGTCGGAGCCCGAGACGGCGTAAGCCAGATGGCTCACGAGGTCGTGGGGTGGGGCCAGTCGCGGGGCGTCGAGGTCGATCACCGCGAGGTCGGCGTTGGCACCGGGTTCGATGCGGCCGCTATCGAAGCCAAGCGCGTCGGCGCTACCGGTCGTCGCGAGCGAGAAGGCGGTTTCGGCGTCGACCGCGCTGGCATCGTCGGCCGCGAGTTTGCCGATCATGGCGGCGTCGCGGATCTCGTCGAACATGTCGAGGTCGTTGTTCGAGGCCGCGCCGTCGGTGCCGAGACCGACCGTAACGCCCGCGTCGAGCATGTCCTGCACGGGGGCCATCCCGCTGGCGAGTTTCATGTTCGAGGCCGGACAGTGGATCGCTGCCGCGCCCGAGTCTGCGAGCAGTTCTATCTCACGGTCATCGACGTGAACGCAGTGCGCGAGATAGTCGTCGGCACCGAGCATCCCGTGTTCGTCGGCGAATTCGAGGGGTCGGAGACCCTGCTCGTCGACGATAGGGGCGACCTCGCCCGTCGTCTCGTTGGCGTGGTAATGCAGCGGGACGTCCAGGCCCCGCGCCCCTTCGACGAAGTCGGAAAAGTACTCGGTGGCGACGGTCGTCAGGCTATGGGGCATCACCGCCGAGCTGATGCGGTCGTCCTCGGTATCGTCGTACTCCCCAGCGATTTCGACGCTCGTCTGGACGTCTTCAGCGGCCGCCTCGTCGTCTTTCGCGACCGTGACGGTGGCGTGGCCGACACGAGCGCGCAGGCCGCTTTCCTCGATAGCCTCAACGATGTTGGCCACCTTGAAGTACATGTCGCCGAAGGCGGTCGTTCCGGACTTGATCATCTCCAGCACGCCGAGTTTCGTCCCGGCGTAGACGTCCTCGGGCGTCAACTCGGCCTCGGTCGGCCAGATGTCCTCCTGTAGCCAGCGGTCGAGCGGCTTGTCGTCGGCGTAGCCGCGCAGCAGCGTCATCGCGACGTGACAGTGGGCATTGACGAGGCCGGGGATCACCAGCGAGTCCTCGGCGTCGAGATACTCGTCCTCGCCCTCGACATCCGGGCCGATCTCCAGGATCTCGCCGGCGTCCTGATCGACCAGCACGTCGGCGTCTATCACGGACATATCGGGACGGAGCACCTTCCCGCCCGCGATTCGCAGTGTCGTCATGGAGCGGAGTTCGGAGGGGAGCCAGTTAACCGAACCGGTGCAGGCCGAAACACAGTTGACTCAGGGCCGCGAACCCACTGCCAATGCGAATCGCTGTCCCCAACAAAGGTCGTCTACACGAGCCAGCACTCGATCTGTTGGAGCGCTCGGGCCTGCACGTCGTCGATGGCGCGGATCGGAAACTCTACGCCGAGACGGTCGATCCGGACGTCACGCTGTTGTTTGCCCGCGCAGCGGACATCCCCAAGTACGTCAGCGACGGCGCGGCCGACGTCGGCATCACCGGCCACGACCAGATCGAAGAATCCGGCCCCGAGAACGTCACCGAACTGCTAGATCTCGGCTTCGGGCAGTGCCGACTCGTCCTCGCGTCACCCGAGGAGGGGGACATCAAGAGCGTCGATCAGCTCGACGGCAAGAAGGTCGCCACCGAGTTCCCGACGATCGCTCGGAACTACTTCGATGCGCAGGGTGTCGACCCCCACATCGTCGAAGTGACGGGCGCGACTGAACTGACGCCACACGTCGAGATGGCCGACGCCATCATCGATATCACGAGCACGGGGACGACGCTCAAGGTCAATCGGCTCGGGATCATCGACGAGGTGCTCGACAGTTCGGTGCGGCTGTTCGCCCGCGACGACGTCCTCGACGACGACAAGGTCGGACAGATCGAGACCGCGATGGCATCGGTCCTGAGCGCCGACGGCAAACGCTATCTGATGATGAACGTCCCCGAGAACCGCCTCGACGCGGTTCGCGACGTGATCCCCGGCATGGGCGGCCCCACGGTCATGGACATCGCGAGCGAGAACGGCACGGACGGCATGGTCGCGGTCCACGCCGTCGTCGACGAGCGGGACGTCTTCGAGACGATCACCGAGGTGAAAGCCGAGGGGGCAAGCGACATCCTCGTGACCGAGATCGAACGGCTCGTGGAATAATCCGCCTCAGCGGTCCTCACGGAGCCGTTCGCGCCGACGCTCGAACTCCTCGTCGGAGAGGTCGCCCCGGGCGTACGCGGTGCGGAGTTCTTCGAGCGCAGCGTCCTCTTGCTCCTGTCCACCGTCACGGAGGCCGACGTACAGTAGATACACCAGCCCGATAAACAACAGCAGCGGCACGATACCGAACAGGCCGAACCAGCCGCCACCGGGCGCCATGTGGCCGCCGACGCCGCCGAAGCCACCGAAGCTACCGAACAGGATCATCGATCCCATCCACAGCAACGGCAGGAGGACGAGGAGACCGACGACGAGCAACACCGCGCGCAGCACACCGCCGTCGTTGCTCATACTACCACCGCCACCGTTGCTGTCGCGTTCCGATGTGTCCTCTCGTCGTGAGTGCGGGTCGCCAAGCTATCGAGGGCGTCTGCGAGGGCGTGATGAATCATACGAGTCACACTCGCATGTACGACGGCTTCGCAGTTAGCGGTAGGGGTGAAAACTCATCTCTTAAAACAGTATAGAACGTTTCTAAACGGATCTAACACCGTTTCAGTAACGAGACCGTTCGTCCGGCCATTTCTGTGGTGTCAGACGAGCAGCGAGGTGAGCACGGAACCGAGCAGAATACTGATCGCGAAGTGAGAGATCGTAATCGCGCCAGCGAAGCGTCGGTCGGTGTCGTAAAACCGCTTGATAGCGAAGAAATCGGCGACGAGTGCCGTGATAATGACGAGGAGTACTCCGGGACCGCCACCCAGCAACTGGACCCCAACGACGATGAGAACGGCGGGGACCGCACCGACCATCAGTCCGTACTCGATGCGGACGTCACCGAGTACGAACCGGGCGGCCAGATGCGCGGTAATGCCGTAAAAGACGGTCGCGATGAGAAGCGTCCCGAACACGGCCGGAACCGTGTCGGGGATGACCGAGAGAACGGGTAAGAGAGCAATCATGTGTCGGTGTTCCAGTGGGTGAACTTGTAGATACTGATCTACTGTGCTCGGAGAGTCGGTATCGAGGAGTCGCTACTCCAGCAGACCGAGGTCTTCGAGACGGGAGACGATCTTGTCGACGGCGTGCTCGGCGTCGACGGGCTTTTTGCCGCCGGTGATGACGAGTTTGCCGCTACCGAACAGCAGCGCAACGACTTCCGGATCGTCGAGACGGTAGACGAGGCCGGGGAACTGCTCGGGTTCGTACTCGATGTTTTCGAGGCCGAGACCGATCGCGATGGCGTTCAGATTGAGGTTGTGACCCAGATCCGCAGACGTAACGATGTTCTGGACGACGATTTCGGGATCCTCGTTGACGTTGATCTCCAGGTCGCGGAGTTTGTCGAAGACGATCCGCAGACTCTCGTGGACGTCGTCGGTCGACTTCGCGCCGGTACAGACGATCTTACCGGAGCGGAAGATGAGCGCGGCCGATTTGGGCTCCTGAGTACGGTAGACGAGACCGGGGAACTGCTCGGGATCGTAATCCGCGCCTTCGAGGTCCATTGCGACGCTCTGGAGATCGAGCTCCTGGCCGATCCCCGTCGACGCGACGACGTTTTCGATATTGATAGTTTCCTTTGGGTCGCTCATAGTACGGTTTAAAGGTTGTATTTAAGCTTTATAAAGGTTCATGCCACGGAACGGTACGTTGGGTATCTTGCAGGTCAGCGAACCGAAATGACGGCCGAAACCGGCCGATTCTTGAGCGACGACGACCCATCAACACGTGTGTATCTGCTGGAACTCGGCGGCGAGGACGACCGGTTCGGGGCCTGTGAGGCGGCGAGCGCCGCCAGCGGTGCCGAGTTGATCGCGCCGGGGGTCGTACGGGCACCCGCAATCGACCGCGAGAAGGTCTCGAAACTCGCGTACACGCGCCGCGCGAGCGAACTCGTCGGGACGACGGACGCGGACGTACGGAGCGCCGAGGCGTTGCTCTCCGCGGCACCGCTGGAACGGGAGGGAACGGTTGCAGTGCGTGCCGTCGACGTCCGGGCGAGCACCGATATCGACACCCAGCGCGTCGAGCGCGCGCTCGGAAGCGTGCTCGTCGACCGTGGGTTCTCGGTGGATCTCGACGACCCGGATCACGTCCTGCAGGCGGTGTTTTCCGGGGAAGCGGCGTGGGAGCGCGACGGCGATATCGACCCGCGCGAGGCCGTCACGGCCGGCACCGCCACCCCCGTTCCGATCGATGACGACCCCGATGACCTCTGTGCGCTAGGCTGGCTTACGGTCGAGAGCGTCCGGGAGTACGGTTCGCGGGCGCCGACCGACCGGCCCTTTTTCCAGCCCGGGAGCATGGATCCGCTGCTGGCGCGCGCGCTGGTAAATCTCGCCGGCGCAGAACCAGGTCGAACGCTCGTCGATCCGATGTGTGGCACGGGCGGCGTCCTGATCGAGGGGGGACTGGTCGGCGCGTCGGTGCTCGGCGTCGATGCACAGGACAAGATGGTTCGCGGCGCGGCGGAGAACCTCGCCGACGCCGTCGACGAGGAGCGCGTCCTCGGCACCCTGCGCGGCGACGCGACTCACCTCCCGCTTCCAGACGGTGCCGCCGACGCCGTGGTTTTCGACGCCCCCTACGGTCGCCAGTCGAAAATCGCCAATCTGGATCTCTCGGATCTGGTCGCGGGCGCGCTGAGCGAAGCGCGCCGCATCGCGGATCGAGCAGTCGTCGTCGCCGATCGCTCGTGGGAACAGGAAGCGAGAGCGGCCGACTGGACCGTCGACGCGCGGTTCGAGCGGCGCGTCCATCGCTCGCTGACGCGCTATGTCCTCGTGCTGAGTAGCGAGTAAAGCGTTTCTCAGCGGAGACGACAGCTATCGAAGCACATAGCTGCGAGTCTCGAAGCGTACAACTGTAAAATTCGAGATCAGGCTTCGGCCGACCAGGTCAACTCCGGCAGTCGCGAGAGCAGATGCGAGACGTGCAGGCGGTCGTTCGTCCCCTCGGTCAGATCCATATCGATCTCGCCGGCCATCCGGTAGAGCTTCGTCTGCCGGTCGCCGTCGTACCGGGACTGCGCGATCCGCAGGACGTCTTCGAGGACCTCCTCGCCAGAGAGCCCCTCGTCGACGAGCAGGTCGTCGAGCGTCGAGCGGGCGTCGGTGAACTCTCCGGCCTCGGCGGCGTCGAGCATTTCTTTTACCTGATCGTCCGTTCCCAGATCGCCGAGCACCTCGTAGGCGGCGGTACGGGTGATCTCGCCCTCCTTTTCGTAGGTCGTCTGTGCGCCAAGGATCGCCTTTCGGAGATCGCCGTCGGCGTAGCCCGCGATGAACTTGATGCCGTTCTCGTCGAACACGACGTCCTCGGCGATGGCGATCCGTTCGAGCACGGTCGCTATCTCCTCGTGTGTCGGCGCGCGGACCGGCACCGGGAAACACCGCGACCGGATCGGCGGGATGAGCTTTGTCGGCTGGCGCGTCGTGATGACGAACTGGGTCGTCTGGTGGTGGCGCTCCATCACACGGCGCAGCGCCTGCTGGAAGTCCTCGCGGATCGCCTCGGCGTTGTCCAGCACGATCGTCTTGTACGTCCCCGAGACGGGCGCGTAGCTAGCCGATTCCTTCAGGACGTGATTGATCATGTCGCGTTTCGCCATCGAGCTTTTGCCCTCCAGAAACGAGGCGAACCGATCGTCGTTCTTGATCTCCGTCTTCGTCCTGTCGAAGAAGTCGGCGACGTTGATCTCGATCAGATCGTTGTCCGGGTCGTCGTGGGCTTCGGCGGCGAGCGCGCGCACGGCGGCGGTCTTGCCGCTCCCCGGCGGGCCGTGAAGCACCAGGTTCAGTGGGTCGTCGACGCCGCGCTGGAGATACTCGCGGACGTCGTCCTGCGGTAACTCGTCCAGATCGGGGGCGTACACGTCGGTCCACAGCGGCGAGTCCATTACCCGGCCGTAGCGCTCGCGGGGGTAAGAATCGGTCGGTCGGGATCCGAAGCCGGTTTACCGGGCGGGCGACCAGTGGGAACTAGATGACGCTTCGCGTGACGTTTCTGGGGACCAGCGGGGCCGTGCCGACGACCAGACGCAACCCCAGCGCGATCTCGGTCGCCCGCGAAGGCGACCACCTCCTGTTCGACTGCGGCGAAGGCACCCAGCGCCAGATGATGCGCTTTGGCACCGGCTTCGACGTCTCTCACCTGTTCATCACGCACACCCACGGCGATCATACCTACGGGCTGCCCGGCCTGCTGGACACGATGGGCTTCAACGACCGCGAGACGGGGATGACGATTCACGTCCCGCCGGGTAAAAAAGGCCAGATCAAAGCCTTCATCGAATCCGCAGGCGGTCGCCCCTCCTTCCCGCTCCGGATCAACGAGGTCGGTTACGACGACGTGGCGCTCCGAACGGACGAGTACGAAGTCCGCACTTTCCCTGTCGAGCACCGGACGACCGCAGTCGGCTACGCCCTGGTCGAGGACGACCGCAAGGGCCGCTTCGACCGCGAGCGCGCCGAGGAACTCGGCGTTCCCGTCGGGCCGAAGTTCTCGCAACTCCACGAGGGCAAGCCAGTAGAACTCGACGATGGAACCGTCGTCGACCCCGAGCAGGTCGTCGGCGAGCCACGCCCCGGCCGGAAATTCGTCTACACCGGCGACACGCGACCGGTCGATGAGACGGTCGATATCGCCGAGAACGCCGACCTCCTCGTTCACGACGCCACCTTTGCCGACGACCGACACGACCGCGCGGAGAAGACCGGCCACTCCACGGCGAGCGAAGCCGCCTCGGTCGCCCGGCGTGCGAACGCCACACGCCTCGCGCTGGTCCACATCTCCTCGCGGTACACCGGCGACGTGAGCGATCACCTCCTGGAGGCCAGCGACGCGTTCGACGGCGAGGTGTTCGTCCCCGACGACGGCGATACTGTCGACGTGCCGTTTCCGGACGCCTGAGCGCCTCACCCCGGTGTAGCGCCGATGGGCAGGCTGAAAAAACGGAGGGTTTTATCAGCTAGTCGTCACGATATCCGAATATGTCGAACGAGCCCTCCACCGAAGAGCTCGAACAACGGATCGACGACCTGGAAACACGACTCGACGCCACGATCACGAAAATTCAGCTCCTCGTCGCGGGGGGAATCGCACTCCCCCTCGTCCTGATGACGTTCTTGTTTTCGCTGGAGGCAGGGATCTTTATCGGCCTGACAGTGCTGTTCGTCGGGGCCGCAGTCTGGCGTCAGACGAGGGGGTAATGGGGACAAGATTCACTTATCGTCATCGCCTACCACGGTACGTGAGCCATCGAACGAGTGCGCTCGACGCCGTCGTCTTCGGCGTCGACATCCAGAGTGGGGATGTTCGGGGATCGGCACCGTCCTACGCGCTGTGTATCCACGACGGCGAGTCGCTCGAACGCGACGTCGTCACCTATCGAAAGCTTCGTCGGCTGATCGAGGATCGCGAACCCGCGATGCTCGCCACCGACAACATGTACGAACTCGCCGAGAACAAGGACGCACTCGTCGGGTTTCTGGGGAGCCTCCCAGACGGAACCCGCCTCGTGCAGGTAACCGGGGACGAACAGCCTGAACCACTCTCACGGGTCGCCAAGCGCCACGGCGTCCCTTACGGCAAGGACCCGATGAAAGAGGCCGAGGCGGCGGCGCGACTCGCCGCCCAGAACGTCGGCTACGAGGTGTCGGCCTTTACCGATACGACGGAAGTCAAAGTGTCTCGTGGCCGCTCGACCGGCAAGGGCGGTTTCAGCCAGGACCGCTACACACGTCGGATCCACGGCTCGGTCAAGCGTCGCGCCCGCGATGTCGAAAGCGTACTCGACGACGCGAATCTGGAGTACGAGATGGACGTCACCGAGAAGTACGGCGGCTACAGCAACGCCGTCTTCGAGGTATCGGCGCGGCCACAGGATATCCCGCTCTCACGCGAACGCTCGGGGGATACCCGGATCGAAATCGAGCGCGAGCGCCGCGATGGCATCGAGTTCCACCCCCTCGCCAAGCGCCGGGACCACGTTATCGTCGGGATCGATCCCGGCACGACGACTGCGGTCGCGGTCGTCTCGCTCGACGGCGACCTGCTGGACGTGCTGAGTACCCGCACGGCGGACACCGCGGCCGTGATCGAATGGATCATCGAACGCGGACGGCCGGTCGTGCTTGCCGCGGACGTCACGCCGATGCCCGAGACCGTCGAGAAGATCCGGCGAAGCTTCGACGCCGCACCGTGGACGCCGGACACCGACCTGCCGATCGACACCAAACAGCACCGCACCCGCGATCACAGTTACGACAACGATCACGAACGGGACGCGATGGCCGCCGCGCTGTTTGCCTTCGACGACCACGAGGACCAGTTCCGGCGCATCGCCCGCAAGGTGCCGAGTGCGTTCGAGCGCGGCGAGGTGACCGCAGAGGTCGTGCGCAACAACGAATCCGTCGAAACGGTGATCCAGCGCCTGCGCGAGGACGAGGACGAAGAGATTGCGGAGTCAGAGCACACGCCCCGCGAACTAACTGACGACGAAAAACGGATCCGCGACCTGGAGCGCCAGGTCGAGCGCCTCGAAGAGCACGTGGAGAGCCTCGAAGGTACAATCACCGAGAAGGACGACCGGATCGAGGAACTCGAAAGCGAACTCTCCGACGCGCGACGCGAGGAGCGCCGTGAGGCGCGTGAACGCCGCGACGTCACGCGCTTGCAGCGGAAGAACGAACGGCTCGAACGCGAGGTCGATGACGCCGAAGAGCAGGCCGAGGACCTCGAAGCGAAACTCGACCGACTCAAAGAGCTCTGGAAGCTGGATCACTCGAACTTCGCAGACGTCTCCGCGAAGAAGAAAGACCTCGTCCCGGTCAAGCCCGTCGAGAAGTTCACGACGAACGCGCTCGAAGCGGCCCACGAGCAGTACGGACTCGCCGAGGACGACGTGATCTATCTCCGGGACGCAAGCGGTGCGGGCCGCAGTACGGCCGAACGGCTGGTCGACGTCGAGCCACAGGTCGTCCTGAAAAACGGCGGGAACCTCTCGGAGGTCGCCGACGAGATCCTCTTCGAGCACGGGATTCCGGTCGGGCCGGTCTCGGACGTCCGGATGCAGGAAGTGGACGAACTCGCGGTCGCTCGGGGAGCAGACATCGAGAGCGTCATCGACGACTGGAAGGATCGGGCCGAAGAGCGCCGCAAAGAACGGAAAACGGAGATGGTCGATCAACTCATCACCGAGCATCGGGCCGACGACGAGCGCTCTAGCCTCTAGAGCATCCCGCCCATTCCCATCGAACCCATCACGCTCTGGATCAGCGAGCGCACCACGAGGCCGAGACCGGCGACGATCAGCGCCAGGCCGCCCGCGATAAGGAGGTTCTGAGTGGCTATAAGTACGATTCCGCCGAGCAGTGCCAGCAGGCCGACGATGCCGCCCGCACCGAGTCGTTTGATCATACCGTCGGTGGTCGGGGCGCGTACAATAATCCGATGGTTTCGGGCCGGAAGCGACTCCATCGAATTTAAAACCACACCTGACCAATATTCCAGTATGAGCGACGACAACGGACGAAACGACCTCAGGATGCCCGACGAGGACGAGGTCTTTGCCGAGGTCACGAACATGCTCGGAGCGAACCGCGTGAAAGTGCGTTGTGCAGACGGCGAGGAACGGACGGCACGGATTCCCGGCAAGATGCAAAAACGCATCTGGATCCGCGAGGACGACATCGTTCTCGTCGAACCGTGGGACTGGCAGGACGAGAAAGCCGACATCACGTGGCGCTACGAGAAGCAAGAAGCGGACCAGTTACGCGAAGAAGGCCATATCCGATAGCGCGGACCGCGGCGGTCGGCGGCAACCACAGAGCGCATCCTTTTACCGCTGGATCGCCTAGCGAATGATAGATGACAGGCGAGTACGGCCTGCTCGAACCCAACGAGTCGGACACCCCCGACGACGAGTTCGAGCAGATCGACGTCAGCGATACCGAAGCCGATCGGATCGCCCGCAAGCGGGATCGGAAGTTCAACCAGTTCCGCGAACAGATCAAGGACTCCGACCGGTTCAAAGTCGACGACGGAGCCTTCGACGACGCCACGTTCGCCGCACTGTACAAACTCGTTCAGGACGGCTACGTCGACGCCATCGGCGGGCCGCTCTCGACCGGCAAGGAGGCAAACGTCTACAACGCGCTCGCCGGCGACCGATCGCTGGAGATGCTGCGTGAGGGCGAAGAGGAGGTCGCGATGAAGGTGTACCGCACCCGGGCCACGAACTTCCAGGACATGCGCGAGTACCTCATCGGCGACCCGCGCTTCGAGGAACTCGGCGACAAGAAAAAGATCGTGATGGCCTGGACGCGCAAGGAACTCTCGAACCTGGAACGCGCCCGGAAAGCCAGGGTTCGCGTCCCGCGGCCGATCACCACCGAGCGAAACGTCCTCATCATGGAGTACATCGGCACCGAGGACAGTCGTTCGAAGCGGCTTGCGGAGGTCCAGATCGAGAACCCCGAAACGGCCTACGATGTCGTCCGCGAGTACATCCGCCGACTGTACTCCGCCGGACTCGTTCACGGCGACCTCAGCGAGTACAACGTGCTCTTTTACGGCGGCGAACTGGTCGTCATCGACGTCGGGCAGGCGGTGACGGTCCACCATCCGAACGCTGAAGAGTTCCTCGAACGGGACTGCGAGAACGTCGCCTCGTTTTTCCGCCGGCAGGGGATGGAAGTGAGCGGCGACGAACTGCTGGACTGGGTCCACGAGAACGGCAACGTATGAGCGCCCTCGTCTGCCGGTCGTACGACCCACGGGATGCGACCGCGATCCGCCGCGTCGACGACCTGTCGCTAGCCGAGACCGAGACCAACCCGGATGACATTCCCGGTAACGACGACCTCGCGGACGTACAGGCGTCGTATCCCGACGCTGGCGGCGAGTTCGTCGTCGGCGTCGTCGAGGACAGGGAGACGCTTCCCGGTACGGACGACCGCTCGTTCGAGGACGTCGAAACCCACGACGGTTACGTGGTCGCCATCGGCGGCTACCTCCCCAGCGAGACGGGCTACGCCGACGAGCGGAGCGTAGCGGGCGGGGCGGAACTCCACCGGATGCGCGTCCATCCCGCCGCCCAGCGACAGGGGTTCGCGCGCAAGCTACTGGCTGACCTCGAATCACGCATCGTGGCGGCAGGATACGATCCGATACTGGCGACGACGGCGCGACGACAGCGCAAAGCCGTCGAGTTCTATCCCAGCGCCGGCTACGAGCAGGTCGGCGAGTCGACGATGGGCGAGTACGACCTCGTCCACTTCGAAAAACGGATCGAGCCCTAGCTCAGATCGAACCGCTCGGCGGCGGTCTGCATGTCCTTGTCGCCGCGGCCACAGAGGTTGACGAGAATCGTGTCGTGACGGTCTTCTTCGGCGAGTTTGATCGCAAGAGCGATAGCGTGACTCGGCTCCAGCGCGGGGATGATCCCTTCGCTCTCGCTGAGTTCGCGAAAGGCCGCCAGCGCCTCCTCGTCGGAGACGGCGTGGTACTCGGCGCGCCCGAGCGCCTGCAGGGCGGCGTGTTCGGGGCCGACGGCGGGGTAGTCCAGCCCTGCCGAGACGGAATGGTTTTCAGTGTCGTCGTCGATCACTTTCGTCTTCATCCCCTGGAAGATCTGTGGCTCTTCTTTCTTCGTCTTCGAGAGCGGCGCGGAGTGGTGTTCGTCGTCGAGACCGCCCGGCTCCGCGCCGTAGAAAGCGACATCGTCGTCCTTGAACGCGTGCCAGAGGCCGATGGCGTTCGAGCCGCCGCCGACGCAGGCGACGCAGGCATCCGGTAAGTCACCGTGAAGCTCCTGGATCTGTTCGCGGGCTTCCTCGCCGATCACCGACTGGAACTCCCGGACCATCCGGGGGAACGGGTCAGGACCGACCGCGCTCCCGACGAGGTAGTGCGTCTCCTCGGTGTTTTCGACCAGGTCCTCCATCGCGGCGTCGACGGCCTCGGCTAACCCCTCGTTGCCGCGGGTGACCTCCTCGACCTCGGCACCCATCAGGCGCATCCGGAATACGTTCATCTCCTGGCGCTGGATATCCTTGCGACCCATGTAGACGGTCGTATCGAGGTCGAGCAGCGCGCCGACCATCGCCGTCGCGGTGCCGTGCTGACCGGCCCCTGTTTCGGCGATCAGCCGTTCCTTTCCAGCGCGTTTCGCGAGGAGTCCCTGCCCCAGCGTGTTGTTGAGTTTGTGTGCGCCGCCGTGGAGCAGGTCCTCGTGCTTGAAGTAGATCTCCGCATCGTAGCGCTCGCTGAGGGTTTCGGCATAGAACACCGGTGTCGGGCGACCCGCGAAATGTTCCAGGTAGTAGGATAGCTCCGACTGAAACTCCTCGTCGTCGACGAACCGATCGAACGCCGCTGCTAGCTCTTCGAGCGGTCCTTCGAGCGGTTCCGGCACGTGTCGTCCGCCGAACTCTCCGAACTTGCCATCAGATGACATACCCCACCATTGGAGCGGATCGTCCTAAATCGTATGGTGGCGGCTGTCTGGAAACGAACAGTCCGGCCCGACCGGACTATCCCCCCTTGATCAGTCTGAGAACGGTGACGTGTTCTGCCTCGACCGGCTGATCCTCGGGGACCGGGCGGCCGTCGACCAGCACCGACGCCTCGTGTGGGCTGATGTCGACGCGATCCAGTAGCTCCGCATAGGTCGCGTCCTCGACGTCGAGTTCGACCGTCTCCTCGCCGTTCACCTCGACGGTGACCTGCATACTCCACGGTTGCGCTGACAGGGGCTTGAGCGTGTCGCCACGGCCGGACCACCGGGCGGCGTTCGGGGAAGCGCTGATCGTTCAAATCCGACAAGGAACGTCGAAGGGACGGGATCACGGGCTCTCGACGTGTCGTTTCGAACGCAATAAAACGAAACGAAACGAATCAACGACGGCACCCGTATTTGTCCGGTCGGCACCCGATTTCGGCTGCAGCGATGACAGACAACCATGCCGAATACGACGCTATCGACGACGGGACAGTCCATCGAATAGGGAAGCTACTGCTCGCCACCGTGGCTCTGATACTGCTACTGGGACTCGTCTCGGTACTTCCCGGCATCGACCGGCTAGTACCGGGATCGCCAGTTACGTTCATGGCGCTCGTGAGCGCGATCGTCACGATCCTGCTGGTCGGCCTACTGCTCTCGCTCGCGCCCGCAGTCAGGCGACTGGTCCGGTCGGCGCTCGACGGGCCACGGCTGGTCGTCGACGATATCGCGATGATCGCACAGCTGCTCGTCGTCTTCGTCGGGATCGTGATCGCCCATCGCGGCCTCGCACCGGCGACCGTTCCACTACTCGACGGGCTGGCGTGGTTCTACGACCTCGCGTTCTTCCTGATCGCACTCCCTCCGCTCGCAGTCATCGCGTATCAGGTGTACGCTTCGCTCGATCCGATGGCCGAACTGCTAACGGATCGGGTGACGACGCCGACGACCGACGACGAATCCACTGAGGAGAGCGAGTAGTACCCGAGAAGCCCGAGGGTATTGCGTCCTGACGCTCCCACTCTGCGACCGCTCTCGGACGTTTTATGACGCGGAGGGACCTGACTGGAACTATGAGCGACGCCGAAGCCGAGCAGGACTCTGTGGGGGGCCGCCAGGACGTCTGGACGGAGAAGTACCGGCCGCACACGCTCGAAGACGTGATGGGTCACGACAACATCACCGACCGCCTGGAGAGCTATATCGAGCGCGACGACCTGCCGCATCTACTCTTCGCCGGGCCGGCAGGCGTCGGCAAGACCGCCAGTGCCGTCGCCATCGTCAAAGAGCTCTACGGCGACGACTGGGAGGAGAACTTCCTCGAACTGAACGCCTCCGACGAGCGTGGGATCGACGTCGTCCGCGAGAAGATCAAGAACTTCGCGAGCACCGACTGGAGCGGCCGCGCAGGCTCGAAACCCAGCATCATCTTCCTCGACGAGGCCGACGCCCTGACCAGCGATGCACAGTCCGCGCTTCGCCGGACGATGGAGCAGTTCTCGAACAACACCCGATTCATCCTCTCGTGTAACTACTCCAGCAAGATTATCGACCCGATCCAGTCCCGGTGTGCGGTCTTTCGCTACGCGCCGCTGGGCGACGACGCTGTCGAGGCCCAGATCCGCAAGATCGCTGATGCCGAAGGGATCACGCTCACGCAGGACGGCGTCGACGCGCTCGTCTACGCCGCGGACGGCGACATGCGAAAGGCGATCAACGCCCTGCAGGCCGCCGCAGTGATGGGCGAGACCGTCGACGAGGAGACCGTTTTCAAGATCACCGCGACGGCGCGTCCCGAAGAGGTCCAGGGGATGGTCCAGACGGCTATCGACGGCGACTTCATCGCCGCGCGAAGTCAGCTACGGGACCTGATCGTCGACAAGGGAATCGCCGGCGGCGACATCATCGACCAACTGCACCGCTCCGTCTGGGACCTGGAGATCGAAGAGGAAGCCGCAGTCCGCCTGATGGACCGGGTCGGCGAAGCCGACTACCGGATCACGCAGGGCGCAAACGAGCAAGTGCAGTTGGAAGCGATGCTGGCCTCGCTCGCACTCGACACGGACGAATAATCGGAGAGCGGTCAAAGAAGTCGAATGTTCGTCTACTGATCGATCAGTGGTTAGCAGTGCCCGCCATGCCCGCGTTGGCGGTCCTCGGGCGCGTAGTCGGCGTTACGGTCGCCCTGGGTCCGCTCCTCCGAGTACTCGTCGTGATCGTGCTCTTCGTGGTACTCGCCCGCGTGGTCGTGCTCTTCGTACTCGGCGTGATCGTGTTCGTCGTGATAGTCGCCCGCGTGGCTCGCGTGATGCGCTCCCTGATGATGCGCTCCGCGGTCGTCGTAGGCCTGGTTCATACCGGGGACATGATCGGCCGCGAGGCCGTGCATCATCTCGCCGAACTGGCCGGGCGCGTAGTCGGCCATCGTGCCGACCGGACCGTTGTGGGTGCCAAGGGCGGTGTCCTGCTGGCTGGTCACGTCGGCGCTGACGAAGCCGACGGCTCCGATCAGCGCGACGACGACTGCGATCGCGACGACGATTGTGGTCAGTGTTGATCTCATAGTGGTTCTCCTCATTCGTAGCAAAGGGAGTGGAGTGGTTATGACCACGGGCGTGAACTCACTTATGAGAACGTTTTAGAACGTTTCTAACGGATCCTACACCGTTCGATCCGAAGAGACCGTTCGTCCGGCCGGGTTTCGGGGTGTGGTGGCTACGACTCCTCGATGTCGTCGGACGGGTAGATTCGATACGTCCGGCCCTGCGGTTCGCGATACAGCAACCCACGCTTTTCCAGGTCGCTCACAGTCTGGCTCACCTTGCTCTTCGAGAAGTCGGCCCGGTCCCGAAGTTCGATCTGGGTCAGTCCCGGCGAGTCGACGACTGGCTGGAGGATACGGCGTTCGTCCTCCGGCAGGACGTCCAGTAGCGGACGCGTTGGGTGGGCCGGTTCTTCGGTGTCGGCTTCGGAATCGGCGTCCGCGTCGAGGGCATCAGTCGTCTCACTCGGCGGTTGCCCGGACTCCTCGGTCGAGAGCGCTTCGGTCGCGTCTGTGGGAGACCCCTCCGCGAGTTCCTGTCCAGTAGAGTCCTCGACGGCGTCCTGTCCAGCGGAGCTATCCGCTGTGTCCGGCCCAAACGAGCTCTCGACGCCGATATCAGCCGCCATGGCAGAATCGGCTGCCGACGGACTCTCGTCCGTCCCGACGAATCGGTCACGCAGCGCGAGGTAGCCGCCGCCGACGGCCGCTACGGTGACAAGCGTTCCGAGAAGGTACCACACCGGGTGCGTACCGTGCATTGACGTCGCATCCATTCCCATCCGCCCACCCATGTCGCTTAGCGCGATCCACTGCTGGTAGGCCTGCCAGGTGAGTGAAAGTCCGAGGACGAGAACCACCCCGACGAGCGCGAGCGCGACGTAATCTGCCTGTCTTCGGTTCACAGTATTGGGCTCATCTTACACGTGGACCTATCAAAACGTTCCGTTTTTGAGACCCGAAGACGGTTGAGGCAAGCGATAGGCGGTAGCTACCCGCTCAGTCGCCAGATCTCGAAGTTCAACACCGCGGCGAAAGTGACCCACGCGAGATACGGCACCAGCAGCGCGGCCGCCCCTCGATCTACCCGGTCGAAGGCGTATATCGTCGCGACGATCAGCGCCCAGAGTGCGACGATGATCGCCAGCCCGAGGCCCGGTTCCTGCTGGCCGAAAAAGACCGGCGTCCACGTCACGTTGACCGCCATCTGGGCGGCGAAGACGCCGACGGCAATCTTGACGTCGCGGCGCTCTATCCCCCGCCGCCAGAGGGTAAAGAGGGCGACGCCCATCAGGGTGAAGAGGAGCGTCCAGACGACCGGGAAGGCGACCGCCGGCGGATAGAACCACGGCTGTTCGATCCACGACGTGTCCGTTCCGGCGAAGACGGCCGGGAGCGCCCCCACGACATTGACTACGACGACGAAGCCGACCAGCGTGAGCAGGTCGCGGCCCCCGAGGTCTCCAAGGATGCTCGTGCTGTCGGAGGTGGTGTGGCTCATGGCTATATAGAAGGGTGGGAGTCGGGTATCCGTTTGGGTCGGGCGAACCCTTTTAGTCGGTTACGCACCATCTCAGAGATGTGTCAGAGACCAACGGGTATATGCGCTTTTTCCCGTATGACGCGCCCTACGAGAACCAGCGCGCGGCGATGGACCGCATCTACAACGGGCTCTCCCGCGGGCAGGACGTCCTCTTCGAGGGTGCCTGCGGGACCGGGAAGACGCTCTCGGCGCTCGTGCCCGCCCTGGAGTACGCCCGCGAGGAGGACAAGACGGTCGTCATCACGACCAACGTCCATCAGCAGATGCGCCAGTTCGTCCACGAGGCCCGCCAGATCACGAAACGGGAGTCGATCCGTACCATCGTCTTCCGCGGAAAATCCTCGATGTGCCACATCGACGTCGATTACGAGGAGTGTCAGGTCCTCCGGGACAACACCTACGACCTGGTCGATACCGAACGCGACAGGAACCAGCTCGAACGCCGCGAGGAAGAGCTACTGGAGGCCAGCCAGGAGGGTGACGAACAGGCGACGGAGGCCCGGAGTGCCGTGATGGACGAACTCGACGCCCTCGAAGAGCAGGTCGAGACGCTAGAGGAACAGAACACCTGTGACTACTACTACCAGAACCTCACCGCGGACACCGATGCGTTCTACAGTTGGCTCTACGAGGACGTCCGGACGCCCGACGATATCTACGAACACGCCCACGAGCAGGGCTTCTGTGGGTACGAGCTACTCAAGGAAGGCATGGAAGGCGTCGACCTGGTCGTCTGTAACTACCACCACCTGCTGGATCCGAACATCCGCGAACAGTTCTTCCGGTGGCTGGGCTGTGAGGCCGAAGACGTGATTACGGTCTTCGACGAGGCCCACAACGTCGAGGGGGCGGCGCGCGAGCACGCGACGAAGACGCTGACCGAGAACACGCTCGACGCCGCGCTGGACGAGCTGAAAGAGACCGACGACCTGCGGGCCGACCAGGCCGAAAACGTGATCCGCACGTTCCGCGACGCGCTGGTCGAGACCTACGAGGACGCCTTCGGCTTCGGCGGCCGCGAGCAGGTCGACGAGAACTGGGAGGACATCCCCATCACCAACGAGGAGGGCCGGGACGACCTCACGCGAGCGTTTCTGCAGGGCTACACCGGTCGCGGCATCGGCGACGACATCGAGTCCGCCAGAAAGCTCGGTCGCGAACTCGACGAGGAGTACGAAGAGGCCTACAAGAGCGGCGAATCGAGCACGCGACAGGAGTGTCAGACGGTCGCTGCGGCCGCCTTTCTGGACTCGTGGATGTCCGACGGCACCAAACTCGGCCAGTACCCGGTCGTCTCCGTCCGTCGAAACGAGGGAACCGGCGAGGTGTACGGCCGGGCGGAGCTATACACCTGCATTCCGCGGGAGGTGACCGGCGAACTGTTCGAGGAAGTGTACTCCTGCGTCCTGATGAGCGCGACGCTGCGCCCGTTCGACGTGTTCGAGGACGTGCTTGGACTGGAGAGTCCAGTCACGCTGGCCTACGGCCTCGAGTTCCCGCCGGAGAACCGCCGGACCTACGCGGTCGGGACGCCACCGCTGTTCGCCAGCGACCGGGAGGATCCCGAGGTGCAGGCCGCCGTCGCCGACGCCCTCGTGGATGCCGCCGAGTTCACGCCGGGGAACCTGCTCGCCTTCTTTCCCAGCTATAGCGAGGCCGAGCGATATCACAGCCACCTGCAAGAGAGCATCCCGTCCGATCGACTCTACCTCGACCGCCCGGCGACGAGCGCCGAAGAGCTCCGCCAGTCGTTCGTCGACGACGACGACGGCGTCCTGCTAACCTCGCTGTGGGGGACGCTCTCGGAGGGCGTGAGTTTCGACGGCGACGACGCGCACACCGTTGCGGTCGTCGGCGTCCCGTATCCGCATCTGGACGACCGCTCCGAGGCCGTACAGGACGCCTACGAGACGGCCTTCAGCGACCGGGCGGGCGTCGACGACGCCGGCTGGCGCTACGCCGTCGAGATTCCGACCGTTCGGAAGACCAGACAGGCGCTCGGGCGGGTGCTTCGCTCCCCCGAGGAAGTCGGTGTCCGGATCCTGCTCGACGCGCGCTACACCGAAGAAAAAGAGCGCGAACTGGGCAAGTACAGCGTCAAGGACACGTTCCCGGCCGAGGAGCGCGACGAGATGCTAGATGTCGATCCCGAGAAACTGAAGTTCGCCATGCTCAACTTCTACGCTGACCACGAGGCCTACGACGGTTCGCCGCCGACGCCCTAACGGCCAGAAGCGCTATGGTCGATGCGAATCGCCTTCTATCCATGCGCCGTCACGTTGCCGTGCTCGGAGTGGTATTCCTCGTTGTACTCGCAGGCTGTAGCGGCCTGCCAATGAGCGACGACGGCTCCGACGCGCCGCTAAACGATACGGAGGGCGATGCACCGACCGACGAACTGACCTACCCCGCCGGCTACGACGAGAGCGGCGTCGCTAATGCCAGCGAGGCGCTCGCCACCCACGACGCCGCAATCGCGGATCGCCCGACACAGGCGCAGACCACGATCCGGCTGGCGATACCGGGCGAGGACGGTGAGGAGACCGTCCAGCAACTCACCATGGAGACCCAGACCGACGGGACCGGCGCGGAGTACGCACGGATCGAACTCACCGAGAGCGTCGCCGAGACGTACCGGAGCGGCGACGGGGTCGTCTACACCCGAATCGACGACGGCGAGAACGTCCAGTACACCGCCGACGAAGTCGAGACGCCCGACACATTCTCGCTTGGCACCTTCGGCGAGGCGCTCGCGGTCACCGATCTGTCACTCGACAGCGTCTCGGAGGACGAGCCACGACGCCTGACCTACAGCGGAAGCGGCGTTCTCGACGAAGAGACCGCCTTCGGCGACGTCGAGGACGTCGAGACGGAGGTCGTCGTCGACGAGGATGGAGCGATCCACTCCTTCAGCGTCTCTTACACCGTCCCCGACGGCGCGGACGTCGAGGCCAGTTTCGAGTTCGAGTACGACGACGTCACCGTCGAAGAGCCCGACTGGCTCGACGAGGCCGCACAAACGGCGGCATAAGGCGACCCATCTCGACGGTCAGGGCTCACCGTCGAGCACAGTTTCGGGGCCAGCCCACTCGTCGACCAACAGTCCGTACCGCTCCACGTCGACGAACTCGCCGTCTGCGAACTGGCTCTCACGGGCAGTGCCTTCGTGGTCGAAGCCAAGCCGTTCACAGAGCCGGATCGACGCCTCGTTTGTGGCTGCCGCGGTCGCAGAGACGCGGTGTAGCCTGAGCGTCGAAAAGCCGTATTCGATGAGATACGCGCTGGCTTCGAGAGCGTAGCCATTGCCCCAGGCCTTCGGGTGGAACCAGACGCCGAAGTTGGCGTAGCCGTCGTCGGTTTGGATCGGATGCAACTGTACCGATCCGACGGGTTCCCCCGCGAACTCGCCCGTTTTCGGCACGGCGAGCAAGGAGACGCTCTCCCCGTCATTGTCGACGGGCCATAGTTCCTCGCGATACCGGTCTTCGGTGTAGGGCGTCCTGAAAACGCCGATATACCGACGGACGTCAGGATGGTTCACTCCCTGCTGGAGGAACCCGATGTCGTCTTCTTCGGGCGGTGCGAGATCAAGTCGATCGCATTCGAGGAACGTTGCTCGTGTCATTATTACGGATTCTTCTGATCTATCGACTACCGGTGTGACGAGCCTGATCGTCGCGTCACGTGCGGGCGGCGGCGACGTAACGGCCAGATCAGAGACGATGTGTAGGGGACATCAGTCAGCCCTACTGACAGATCTATCGCGTCGAAAATAACTCTTTGCCCGCGGCGTGAGAGCCTGCCGGGACCGTAGCCCAGCGCCCCCTCACTTCTCGACATCCAGTAGGGCGACCCGCTCCAGCACCAGATCCGCGAGGTCGGCGTCGGTTGCGGCCAGTTCGGCGGCACCGATATCGAAGAACTCCCGAAGTCGTTCCTCGTCGGCGTGCTCGACGCCGAGTGTCGGTTCGGGCGTCAGGTCGAGGCGTTCCCGGAGCGCCGTCACCGCGCCAGTCTCGTCCGCAGATTCGGTTTTCGCGTCGACGAGCACGACTGCACGGTTCTCGCCCGGGTCGAGCCCCATCCGAAGCGCCCTGTTGATCTGTCGCCGACCGGCAGCGTACAGCAGTATCTCGACGGCCCGGTCCCGGGCTACGTTCTCGTCCCGATCGATGGCTCGGTCGGCGAGGGAAACGGCGCGTTCGAGATGCTCGCGTCCGGCGACGTGGCGGGCGTCGAACGCCTGGATCGTACAGTCGTGCTCCTCCCCGGTCGCCGAGAGCGTCTCGACGAAGCCGTCGATGTCGTCGACGACGACTTCGCCCTCCACGAACTCCATTCAGAAATCACCCAGGCTGGCCTGTCCGGCGTCGTCGCTGTCGGAACTGTCCTCAGCGTCCTCGCGCGCTCTCTCCCCACTCGATCCGCCGGAGGGCCGGGCGCTGTCGTCCGCGCTCACGCCCTCCATCGAGTAGTCCTGGCGGCCGGCGTTTTCCAGCACCGTCTCGGCGGTCTTCTCGCGGCCGCGGAGCGCGCCGAGGACGACTGATTTGTTCGCCTCGCGTAGCTGTGCCCGACTCTCGATTCCCGCGTCGAAGAGCCGCCGGGCGCGCTTGCGGCCGACAGAGCGTACGCCCGCGAGTTCGAGCAGTTCGTCGCTCACGCCGTACTGGACCCGTTTTCTGGCCTCGCGGATCGCCGGCGTGACGTCGAGGTCGAGGTCGGCCGCGATCTGTTCGGCCCCGTTGAGCAGCCACTCGGCGGTGTCGACCTTGCCGCGGATATCGCCCGGCCCGACGCCGTACCGTTCGGTGATCCGGTCCTCGTCGACTTCGCGCGCCCAGTCTTCGAGCATTCGGGCGGTCTTGAGCGCCGACAGCCAGTCCTCGAAGCGGACGTCCTCGAACTCGCTGGGCATCCCGCCGAGGAACTCGTCCTCGCGCTCGTAGGCGAGTTCGGTGTACTCCTCGCGGTCGCCCGACTTGAGGTAGAGTTCGTACATATCCGGGGTGCGGGAGACGAGGTGATAGAGACCGAGCGGCGTCGGATCCCCATCACTCGCTTCTAGCCCGTCGACGATTTCGGCGGCGGTCATCGGGTCGAGGTAGAGCCGCGAGACGGTGTGGCCCAGCCCGGTCGCGTCGAGTTCGTCGCCGTCACGACCGATGAAGTCGTTGCGCTCCAGATACTCGATCACCGTGTCGGTCACCTGCTCCAGCCGCTCGGGGTCGTTCGCCTGGCTGGCGTGCAGGGTCTCCCCGAGGAAGCCGAGCAACTCTCCTCGGGTGCGGGCAAACCCGCTGGCGATGGTCGCGAGCACGTGTGTGCGAAGGGCTGGCTCGGCCGCGAGTTTCGAGCGCACCGGTTCGGGCTCGGCGTAGACGTACCGGTCGAACAGTTCGTCGAGTTCGTCGTGGCTGCTCGCCAGCAGGACCGCCTCGCCGTAGGGGTCCCGTCCGGGACGGCCCGCCCGCCCCATCATCTGGTGGACTTCGAGGACATCGAGCGGCTGCATTCCGCCCGCAGTCCCGTCGTAGCGCCGCCAGTCGCGCACGATGACGCGTCTGCTCGGCGTGTTCACGCCGGCCGCGAGCGTCGGCGTCGCAGAGACGACTTTCAGCAACCGGTCCCGGAAGGCGTCCTCGACGAGCGAGCGGTGTTCGGGGGCGAGTCCGGCGTGGTGGAAGGCCCCGCCGCGTTTCACGCACTCGGCCAGGTCGTCGCTCGTCTCGGTATCGGAGACGTCGCGGATCTCCTCGGCTATCTCGGCGAGTTCCTCGCGCGCGTCGGGCGAGAGCGAGGGGTCGACCACGTCCGCGAGCCGTCTCGCCGCGGCCTCTGCGTTACGCCGGGAATTAACGAAGACGAGCGAGGAACCGCCGTCGTCGAGCGTATCCCGGACGATTGCGGCGGTCTGTTTCTCGCCGTTGCGAACCGGTAGCTCGTGCTGTGTCCCATCATCGAGATGCAGGGCGTTGCCGAAGTGGACGCCCTTCTTCAGATCGATCGGTCGCCACGTCGTGTCGACGAGTTCGGCGTCGAGCCACTCGGCCATCTCGTCGGCGTTGCCAACCGTCGCCGAGAGCGCTATCGTCTGGAGATAGGGGTTGAGTTGGCGAAGTTTCGCCATCGTGACCTCCAGGGTCGGCCCGCGATTCGAGTCGTCGATCAGGTGGACCTCGTCGGCGACGACGCAGTCGACGTCGTCGATCCAGCGCGCGCCGTTTCGCACCAGCGAGTCGACTTTCTCACTGGTAGCGACGATGATGTCCTTATCGGCGAGCCACTCCCCGTCCGACTCGTAGTTGCCCGTCGAGACGCCGACAGAGACGCCGAAGGCCTCGAACGCCTCGAACTCCGCCTTCTTCTCGCTGGCGAGTGCCCGGAGCGGGACGATGTAGAGTGCCCGACCGCCCGTCTCTCCCCCGCGCTCGATGGCGGAGAGCATTGCCAGCTGTGCGATCAGCGTCTTCCCGCTGGCGGTCGGCACGCTCGCGACGACGTTTTCGCCCTCCAAGATCCCCGCCTCGACGGCCGCGGCCTGCGGTGGATATAGCTCCTCGATCCCCTCCTCGTCGAGATACTCGATGAAGCCGGGAGGGAGGCCCAATAGATCCGCCGTTTGCATTACCTGCACGTTGGCTCCTGCCGGGGTTTAAACTATCGCACCGAGACTCTCGGGGACAGGACAGTGCAGCGGCGGTCGTGTTCAACGTAGCAGTGCCGTACTGCTGTGAACCGCCTCGGGATCAAGAGGTTCGAGAGGCTTCGTCTTCCGTACGACCCGAGGTATTCGGCCTGTTCCGCCTGTAGAGCCCACACGATTGTGGCCCGGACTTTTTGCGACGACCGACGACTGTTCTGGTATGGGGGACGTAGAAATCGACCCGACCAGCACGGCGGTACTATTCACCGATCCGCAGGTAGACATGCTCAAACCCGACGGCGTGATGTGGGAACAGACCGGGGAGCAGGTCCAGGAGCGCGACGTCATCGAAAAGCTCGTCTCATTGCGCGAGGCGGCGCGCGAGGGGACCGTTCCCGTGTTCTACTCGCCGCATCTCTACGAAGACGACGAGTTCGAGAGCTGGGAGGATCTGAACCCGATCGACCGGAAGATGTTCGACGAGCGGATGTACGACGTCAAGGAGGAGGGAAGCGACATTATCACCGAACTCACGCCGGACGACAACACGTTCGTACTGTCGCCGCACAAGCATCTCAGTGGCTTCTGGGCCAACGACGTCGACACCCAGTTGCGAAAGCGCGGTATCGACACCATCGTCCTCGCCGGGATGGCCGCGAACCTCTGCGTCGAATCGCACCTGCGCGATGCGATCGAAAACGGATACGAGGTACTCGTCGTCGAGGACGCAACCGCGGCACCGGGCGAGGAGATGTTGGACGCCGCGCAAACGAACTACGAGATGATCGCTCACGAGACCGCGTCGGCCGCGGAGGTTACGGATCGGCTCTCGACGGCTGCGTCCTGGAAGAGCGAATCCAACGTCGACGTCGATTCGAAATAGACTGGTCGGCGAATGGCCAGCGATTCGAGGGATTCGTCACGACTATACTGGCTTCCGACCAAGAAACGATCATGCAAATCGAATTCGATCGGGACACCTGTATCGGGATGTTCCAGTGTGTCGCAGAGTGGGACGCCTTCGAGAGGGACGAGGACGCCGGGAAAGCGGTGCTGACCGACGGTGAGGAAGTCGAAGAGGATCTCTTCGTCCGCGAGGTTCCGGAGGGGGCCGAACTAGACGCGAAGTTCGCGGCCCGGGCCTGTCCGGTCGATGCCATCGTCGTATACGACGACGACGGGGAACAACTGATCCCGTAACGGCAACCTGCATACTGTCGGACAGATCTTCAGCGGCTTGGAACCGCCGAAAAGGTTATGATAGATCATGTTAGATACTCACATAGCTATGGCAGGGGAACAGGACCACCTCCTCGAGTGGGCAGAGTTCGTCGATGCGGAGGTTCCGGAATCGGTGCGGGCCCGGAACTGCGGGGATGCGCCCGATACGCGTGCCGGAAACTGACCGGCGCGCGCTCGATACCGACCGGTCGAGCGGTATTACTCTATCTTCGCGTACTGCTCGGCTAGCTTGTCCGCCGCTTCGCCGAGCTGTTCGCGCTCGAAGCTATCGAGTTCCCACTCGACGACCTCTTCGACGCCGTTCTCGCCGAATCGGATGGGGACGCCGAGCGCGACGTCCTCGTGACCGTACTCGCCAGCGAGCGGGATCGAACCGGGCAGTACCTCGCCGGTGTCGCGCAGGACAGCCTCGACCATGTGCCCGACGCCGGTGGCTGGACCCCACTCGGTCGCCCCTTTCTTCTCGATAACGTTCATCGCGCTCTCTTTGAGTTCTGCCAGAATCTCGCTTTTCTCGTCGTCGGTGAACTCCGGATCACGGCCGTCGACGCGGACTTTCGAGAACACCGGGACCTGTGCGTCGCCGTGTTCGCCAAGGATGCTCGCCTCGACGTTCTCGACCGGCGCGTCGAAGCGCTCTGCGAGGACGTAGCGAAAGCGCGCGGAGTCGAGTCGCCCGCCGAACCCGATCACCTTCTCGCGGGCTCGGTCGCCGACCTCGTAGAGGTGTCGGTTGAGCAGGTCGACGGGGTTCGAGGTCGTAATCGTCACGAAGTCGTCGTTGTGCTCGGCTAGCGACGAGCCGATATCCTCCATGATCGGCGCGTTGTCGCCCGCGAGATCGATCCGCGTCTGCCCCGGCTGTCGCGGGATACCGGCCGTAATGACCACTACGTCGGAGCCGGCCGTATCCGCGTACGTGCCCTGCCGGATCGTCGTGTTCGAGTCGTAGGCGGTCCCGTGGTTAACGTCCGCCGCCTGTCCGACCGTGTCGTCTTCCTTGTCGGGGATATCGACGAGCACCAGTTCGTCACAGACGTCGCGCAGCGCGATATTGTACCCTGCAGCAGCACCGACTGTCCCGGCCGCACCGACTACGCTTACTTTGGTCATACCATCTAGAACTGACCCATCCATGATGATTAAAACTTTGGAACCGGCGGTTCGACCCGCCATGGGGCGATTTTGACCCGTCGTCTGACGGGTGTATTTATTATGGTCCGCGAGTGTCTACCGGACGCCTCCCTGAAAACCGTTCACGGGGGATGGTAGTCCGCACACAGAAGACGATCGATCATCGTTCGAGCGTGGCGACAACGGAACTTGCTGGTTTTTAGTCCGTGCGCCACCTGCATACCCACATGAGCGAGTTCGACAAGGAAGCCGAGCGCGAAAAGCTCCGGCAGAAGTACGAAGACGACGCCGAGGACAGACAGACGACAGAGCATATGAGCGAACTGCTCCTGCAGGGTGCGACGATGACGAACAAACACTGCAACAACTGCGGGGACCCGCTCTTCCGGCAGAACGGCCAGGAGTTCTGCCCGACCTGCCAGCAGGCCGCCGATCAGGACGTCGCAAACAGGACGGCACAGGTCGAAGCGGAGACTGCCGAGGGACAGACCCAGGCAGATACCGCGAGGACCAACGCACACGACCAGAGAGCGGAGCGAACCGACGCCGCGCCCGCCACAGGTGCTCAGTCCCAGCAACCAGCGGGCACTGGGCAACCGAACGAGACGCCGGACGAACCGTCGAGAACACGCCAGCAAACCGACAGCACGGCCACGAATCAGCACGAAACCGCGCCGTCGACCGGTTCCCTCCCGGAGGCCGAGGCGGCGCTAGCGGATGCGGTGACCCAGCTAGCACGGCAGGCAGCGCAAGAATCGGATCCGCGGCAGGCCAAAGAGCAACTCGCCGCGGCCCGTGAAGCGGCCGAAGCGCTCGACGCCCTACAACGATAGCTACTTGCTGAACTGCTCGCGCACTTTCTCGACTTTCGGCGCGGCGTGCATCCGACAGTAGGCGTCCTGCGGGTTCTTCTCGAAGTAGTCCTGGTGGTGTTCTTCGGCCTCGTAGAACGTCTCCAGGGGTTCGATATCGGTGACGATGGTGTCGTCATAGAGGTCCGACGCATCGAGTTCGTAGACGAAGTCCTCCACGAGTTCGCGCTGTTCGTCGTCGTGATAGAGTACGATCGAGCGATACTGCGAGCCGATATCCGGTCCCTCTCGATCCTCGGTCGTGGGGTCGTGAATCTTGAAGAGGACTTCCAGCAGGTCGACGTAGCTGATCTCTTCGGGATCGTACGTGATCTGTACGACCTCGGCGTGACCGGTCGTCCCGCGACAGACCGCTTTGTAACTGGGGTTATCGGCGTGGCCGCCCGCGTAGCCGGAGATAACCGACTCGACGCCGTCGAGTTCCTTGAACGCCGCTTCGGTACACCAGAAACAGCCACCGCCGAGCGTGGCGTGGGCGAGTGAGTCGTCAGTCATCAAGCGTCAGTAGGGGCCAGAGCGGAAAGTATTGTGCGGTGGGCGAAGCTCTCGGACAGGACGACTCACCACGCTACCGCCGGCGAGGGATCATCTCGACCGGACCGTCCGGCCGCAGCGTGATCGAGGGCGCAAACGAGAGTTCGTCGACGGTCGACTCGACGGTCCACTCCTGGAGCATCGTCGCCAGTACGAGTCGGGCCTCCATCATCGCGAAGCGGTCGCCGATACAGCGCCGCGGCCCGCCGCCGAAGGGGAAGTACGCGAACGCCGGCAACTCCTGTTCGAAGTCGTCGGTCCAGCGCTCCGGGCGGAACGCGAGCGGGTCGTCGTAGTACTCCGGATCGCGGTGGAGCACCCACTGCTGGAACGACACGGTGGTACCCTCTGGGATCCGGTAGCCGCCGATCGTATCCGGCTCTGCGGCCTCGCGGATCAGGTCGTACACCGGCGGGTAGATGCGCATCCCCTCCTTGACGACCTGCTCGGTGTAGCTGAGTTCGGGGAGGTCTCGCACGGTCGGTCGGTCCCCGCCGAGCACGTCGTCGAGTTCGGCCTGCAGTGTCGCGCGCTGTTCGGGGTTCTCCGAGAGCAGTTGGAGCGTGTACGTCAGCGCGAGTGCGGTCGTCTCGTGGCCTGCCAGCAGTATCGTGATCACCTCGTCGTGGATCTGATCCCGGGATGGCGGGTCGTCCCGGGCCTGCAACAGTGAGACGACGTCGTCGCCGTCGCCATCCGTCTGCTGGTCGATGATCCGATCGGCGACTGCAGAGAGGTCCTCCATCGCCCGGTCGAACCGCCGGTTCCCCGGTGTCGGCGCCCAGTCGGGGACGTCGATCGGCCGCTTGATGCGGGTACTCGCACGGTCCATCACCGTCTCCAGGGCGTCCGCGATCGCTTCTTCCTGCTCTCCGAGGTCGATGTCGAACAGCGCCTCGGCCGCTATCTGGACGGTAAGCGACATCATGTCATCGTGGACGTCGCGCTGGTGGCCCGCCCGCCACTCCGCACAGAGTCGCTCGGTTGCGTCGACCATCACGTCGGCGTACCCCTGGAGGACATCGGGATGGAACGCCGGTTCGATCGTGTGTCGTTGGGAGCGCCAGAACGATCCTTCGCTTGTGAGTAGGCCGTTGCCCAGCGCCGGCCGGAGCGTGCTCTGGAACCGCTCGCCCTTGTCGTAGGCCGTGTTGTTGTCGACGAGGACGTATCTAACGAACTCCGGATCGCTCAGCTGAACGAACTCGAACCGGCCGATCTTGTACCGGGCGACCGGGCCGTGCGTGCGGGCGACCCGCGTATAGAAGCCGAGCGGATCGACAGCGAACTCGGCGGTGTTACCTAACAGCGGGTCACCCTCGGGGCCGGAGATCGACCTGAAGGGCCGGGGAGGCGTCTCGGATGAGTCATCTGTCGTCATCGCTACGTGGACGTAGAGCGCCCCACCCGAAGGATCTTCGGGGAAATCGCTGTCGGCTTCCAGCAGATCCTCCTCACAGACGATCATTGCCGATTTGACGTCCCGGACTCCACCAGAAAGGACACAGCTACCGCAACGAACTCCACGGCCACAGAAACATGATCGAACGTATCGTTCGTGAGGTAGAACGACGAACCGGTTCTAACTATTGCAGCTACGACAACGCTGTCCTTTAAAATAATATATAAGTTAGGACCTAACTACTCACGTATCTATCAGTATAACGGTCTCTTTCGGTCTGTTTGATCCAAATTACAATGTACAACAGTGATGTCACCCAAGACATGCTCGCAGATATCAACAGTTCTTTTGTACGATATTACAGCGGTGGGAAGCGCCGACTTGCGGAAAAAGCCCAGCGGTACCAGCTTCGATTCGCTCGACAGCCGACCCCGCTCGACGAGGTGCGGGCCGTTCGATCGCTCTCGGACGATCCGTCGATCCTGTTTCTGTGTCTGGGGAATATCTGCCGGAGTCCGATGGCGGAGCGGTATCTCGCTCTACGGGCTGAAGAGGAATATTTCGGAGATGTAACCGTCAAATCCGCCGGATTCATCCCCAGAGAGCACCGGGAGAGTCCCGACACAGCCGTCGACGTTGCCGCCGAGTATGGCGTCGATCTGGGAGATCACCGATCAGTACAGATATCGGAGGATGACCTACAGACCAGTGACGCGGTGTTTTTGATGGATGTTTCTAACTTCAGAAAGTTCCGGAAACAGTTCGGAAACTACGAGGACGTCTACTTTCTCGGAGCGTTCGGATCGGAGACGGCGAACGGATTCGAGATACGGGATCCACACGGGGGCGACAAAGAGGCGTTCAGGCGGGCCTACAACGAGATCGCTAGATCCATTGAATCGATGATCGCGGCGTGTCAACGCAGTCGTAGTATGAAATCATGACTGGCGATATCGAAGAGTTAGCCTCCAAGACTGACGCCGCTCGGATGCAGACCGTAGAGCATGAGACCGATTCCCCGTCGACGGCCGGGAGGCGCTCCGACGATGCAGTCGTCGTTCCGGGTGTGGGTAGCAGTCTTACTTGCGTTCGGTCGCTCGGTCGGAACGGAGTGGATCCGATCGTCGTCTCCGCAGACGATACGATCCCCTCCACACGATCGAAGTACTGTTCCGAGCACGAACTCGCTCCGGATCCGAGTGAGGATCTCCGTGGATACACCGACGTACTGCTCGAACTCGCGGAACGTCCGGACGTTCGGACTATCGTGCCGCTTCGGGAATACGATATTTACGTCCTTGCCAAGTATCGCGACCGGTTCGCAGCGGAAATCGCCACTCCCTGGCCGTCGTTCGAGACGCTCCGTACGGCACAGGATCGGCATCGACTGATCGACATCGCGAACGATGTCGGCGTCTCGGCTCCGGAGTCAGAGTTGCTCACCGAGTGGGACGACTGGACCGAACCGAGAGTAATCAAGCCGAGACATTCGATTTTCGTCGACGAAGAGCAGGCGTCCGTGTCAGAAGTCGAGTTCACCGCGCCGGGAACGCCGCCCGACATCGACACGGTCATATCGCGAATGGGCCACGAACCGATCGTCCAGGAGATGATCCCCGATGGCGGGGAGTACGGGTTTTTTGCGCTTTTCGACGAGGGGACACCGATCGCGACGTTCCAGCATCGTCGCGTACGGAGTTACAAATACTGCGGCGGCGCCAGCGTGTTTCGAAAGTCGGTGCAGTTAGAGCCGCTGGAACGTGCGGGTCTGGCGATGCTAGAGGCGCTCGACTGGCACGGCCCCGCGATGGTCGAGTTCAAGCGCGATCCGCGGACTGGATCGTTCACACTGCTCGAGATCAACCCTCGATTCTGGGGATCACTATCTCTCCCGGTGCACGCCGGTGTCGACTTTCCATATCAGTACTATCAGCTCGCCGTCGGCGAACACGATCTAACCCATCCGAAGTACGATGTAGGTGTCGGCTGTCACATGCTTCGTGGCGAGTTGGTCCACCTACACAGTCTTTTTACTGAAGAGTACGACCACATTGAGCGGCCCCCGATCGCGCGAGAACTGTGGAGAACGGGGAGGTCATTGATCACGGATCCTAACTTCGATACCCTCGCTGTCGATGATCCGAAACCGTTCGTGCGAGAATGGCTCAACATGCTTCCTGCCCCGCTGAAGTCGCTCTTTTGAGCGGCGGCGTAGAAGCCGCATCGTTCATCATAAATAGGGGGCCGGAAAACCGCCCCCATCTCACATCCCGGTGTACTCGCTGCCGATCACTTCCCGGATCCGCTCGGCGGTGACCTGGCCGACGCCGTCGGCTTCCAGCAGATCCTCCTCGCGGGCGGTCATCACCGCCTCGACGGTGCCGAACTCCGAGAGCAGCGAGCGAGCGGTAACGGGACCGATATCGGCGATGGCGGCCACCACGTACTCCTGCTGTTCGGCCAGCGTCTTCGACTGTTTCTCGCCGTGGACCGAGACCTCGCGGTCGTCCTTTTGCTGTTCGCGCCCGGCGATCACCGCCAGTAGTTCGCGGGTCTCGGCCTCGTCCTCGGTCTGGAGGATGCTCGCGCCGAAGTCGACCGCGAGACTCGACAGCGCACCGCGGATGGCGTTCGGGTGGACGTCCCGTTTCCCGTAGAGATCGGAGCCCTCGATGATCACGACGGGCCGGGAGTAGTGCCGGGCGGCGTCGCCGACCTGCTCGAACATCGAGCGGTCGCCGCCGGTAAGGGTATCGAGGAAATCGTCGACGGTCTTTCGCTCGACGGCGACGCGATCGGAGAGGATGTAGTCGCCGACAGCCAGCGTCTCCAGTCTCGTCCGGAAGTCGTCGCGCTTCGAGAGTTCGCGGGCGATGTTGGCATCCAGTTCGCGCTGGTCGGCGACGATCTCGATCTGCTCGTCGTCACTGCTGGCGGTGGCGACGACCGCGTCGTCGGCGTCCTCGACACTCTCCGTATCGGCGTCTTCCTCGGTATCGTCCTCGCCGTCTTCGTCTGCGAACTCTTGCAGACCGGGCTGGTTCCCGGAGTCGCTCGCCGCTACAGCACCGCCGTCGGCCGACGCCGTTTCGGCCGAACTGTCGAAATCGCCGAGTTGCTGTTGGCTGTCGTCGAGTTCCTCGACGATTTCGTCGGTTACCCCTTTGAGTTCGCGGAGTTCGTCTTCCATCTGCTGTTCGCGCCGCCGGGAGATCCAGAAGTACGCCTCGTCACGGGTGTCTTCGGCCAGCAGCACGACGACGCGACCCTCGTCCTGTCGCCCGGTTCGGCCCTTGCGCTGGATCGAGCGGATCGCCGTCGGGACAGGTTCGTAAAAGAGCACGAGATCGACCTCGGGGACGTCGAGTCCCTCCTCGGCAACCGACGTCGAGACGAGCACCTCGAACTCCGCGTTGCGGAAGGCGTCGAGGGTCTCTTGCTGTTCGTTCTGGGTCATCCCGTCGCTCCCCTCGCGGTCGCCCTGTCCGACGAACCGGCGGGCGTCGAAGTTCTCGTTCAGGAACTCGGTGAGAATCTCGGCGGTGTCACGCGACTCGGTAAAGACGATGACGCGCTCGCCCTGCTCGATACCTAGCGTCTCGGCGAGCAAGACGTGCATCCGCGAGAACTTGGGGTGGATGTCGTCGTAGGCCTCGACGTCTTTCATCGCCTGCCGAATGCGCGGGTCGGAGATCAGTCGCTGATCGGCCTTGGACGCGCCCGACGACCGGGCGGCGTTGCGCAGGCGGTCGAAATACCGCTCGAGGGCCTCGACGCTCTGGGTCTCGACGTAGGTGACGGCGGTCTTGACTTTGCGGATCTCCGCGTGTAGCGACATCCCCTTGTACCCTTCCGACTGGTCGTTGTTCATCAGCTTTTGCAACTCGGCGCGCATCGACTGGAGATCGTTCTCGGAGAGATCGGCGCTTCGTTTCCCCGTCACGCCGAGTTCGCGCAGTTTCTCCAGTCGGTCCTCGATGACCTCGTTTAGCGCGTCCCGGATATCGGTGATCTCGTCGGGCAGTTCGATGCGCTCCCACTCGACCTCCGTCTCGTGGGTGTACTCGTCCACGTCGGCGTCCTCCTCGGTCATTACCTCGACGTCGTCGATACCGAGGTTCTCACAGACTTCGAGGATCTCCTCCTCGTCGCCGCCGGGCGAGGCGCTCATCCCGGTGACGAGCGGGTCGCTCGCGTCGGCGTGATAGCGCTCGGCGATGTAGTTGTAGGCGTAGTCGCCGGTCGCGCGGTGACACTCGTCGAAGGTGAGGTGGGTGACGTCGCGGAGGCTGATCCGACCGCCCACGAGGTCGTTCTCGATGACCTGCGGCGTCGCGATGACGATGGTCGACTCCTCCCAGAGTGCGGCGCGGTCGTCCGGGCTGACGTCGCCGGTGAAGACGACGATGTCCGCTTCCGACATCGAGAGCGCCTCTCGGTAGAAGTCGGCGTGTTGCTGGACCAGCGGCTTCGTCGGGGCGAGAAAGAGCGCCTTGCCGCCGACTTCGTCGAGCCGTCTGGCGGTGACGAGCAGGCTCACCGTCGTCTTGCCGAGTCCGGTCGGCAGGCAGACGAGCGTATGGCCCTCCGCTGCCGTCCCGGCTAGCCGGAGCTGGTAGAGCCGTCGCTCGATGAACGAGGGCGAGAGCATCGGGTGGTCCACGTACTGTTGGTCTCCGTCCGTGGAAGCCATTTGCCCGTGATTCGGCGTCGGTGAGGTTAAGCGTTCCCGTACCGCGGTGAAAGTAGTCGGCAGGACGGCGAGCAAGAGTTAACATCGTCGCCACAGTCGAGACGAGTATGCAGGCGTTCGTTACTGGCGTCGTCGATGCCGTTCAGGAACTCTCGGTCTGGCGACAGGTAGCAGTCGTTATTCTCATCTCGGCGGCACTGGCGACGGCCATCGAAATCGTCGCCCGGTCGTGGCTCAAGCGACGGCCGGCAGACCATATTTCGACAGTCGTCTTCGACGTCCTCCACGTCCCGGTGTATCTCTCGGTGATCCTCGCGGGCGTGTACACGGTGGTCCAGTTGCTGCAACCGCCGGGACTCACCTTCCCCCTCACAGCGACGACGCAATCGTTACTGGTGGTCCTGTGGGCGCTGGGTAGTCGGCGGCTTGGTGCGGAGTTGCTCATACGACTGGACGAAACCAATCCGGTCTACGACATCGCGCCCGTTCTGAAAAACCTCTGGACTGCGACGGTCGTCGCCGTCACGGTCGGCGTGTTGCTCTCGGTCTGGCGGATCGATCTGACGCCGCTGCTGGCCTCCGCCGGACTGTTCGGCATCGTTCTCGGCTTCGCCGCCCGAGACGCCATCGCCAACTTCGTCGGCGGAATCGCGCTGTTCGTCGATGGCACGTACAAGCCGGGGGACTTCGTCGTCCTCGAATCCGGCGACAAGGGGACCGTCATCGACATCGGACTCCGAAGCACGACGATCCTCACACCTGATCGCGTGATGGTGACGGTCCCGAACGCCGTATTGAACTCGACGCAAGTGATAAACGAGTCCTCGCCCCATCGCTACAAGCGCATGAACGTCCCAGTCGGCATCGAGTACGGGGCCGATCCGGAGTACGTCGAGGAGGTCCTCCTGGAGGAACTCGAAGCCGAAGACGATATTATGTCGTCGCCGCGGAGCGAGGTCAGATTCATCGAGTTCGGCGACTCGGCACTCCTGTTCGAGGTTCGCGGCTACATCCCACACTCCACCCGGGAACCCAGAGCGCGCCACGCCGTCAACAAACGCATCCACAGGCGACTCCGCGAGGAGGGCATCGAGATCCCGTTCCCACAGCGGACGCTGACCTACGGCGACGACAGCGAGACGGATCGGGACGCCGCCGAGGAGATCGATCCGACGCCGGACGACGACGAGTGACCGACGCGAGCGCACAGCGGCCCCGAAGCCGTTCCCCCTGACTTTAGGACCGGCAGGTCCAATCACCCCAGCATGGTAGTCCACGAGAGCGACCTGCCGGGGGTCGGCAAGAAGTTCGAGATAGATCTAAAAGGGGATGAAACGCTCGTCATTGTCATCCACAACACCGGAAAGCGGGAGCTGTTCATCCGCGAGGAGTCCGGGGCGGACTCGGAGAAGCTGTTCGAGCTCTCCGACAAACTCGCCCGGCAGGTAGGGACGATCATGGAGGGGGCATACTTCCAGCCGATCAAGGATACCGACGTCAGCACGGCACTCGGCGAGGACACGCTGATCGAGTGGGCAAAGGTCACTGAGGACGCCGAACTGGCCGGGGAGACGCTGGCGGAGGCGGAGGTGCGAAACAGGACGGGGGCCTCGATCATCGCGATCCAGCGTGGCGAGGAGACGATCGAAAGTCCCACCGCAGAGACCGTCGTCGAGGCGGGCGACACGCTCGTCGCGCTGGGCGACCAGGCGAGCCACGAGAAGCTCGAACGGCTCGCCGGCGGGAAGACGCTTGATGAGGACGAACTGCATGGCGACCGATAGATGGCCGAGCTAGAGCTAATCCATCTCGGCGTGATGTTCGCAGTGCTCGCGATCGCCGGCGGGCTCGCGAACAGGGTCGGACAATCGGTGATCCCGTTCTACCTGGTCGCCGGAATCGTGATGGGAGAAGCAGTGCTAGGAAGCGTCGGAACGCTCTCGGTCGACGCTGTCGGGATGGCGATCTCGGGCAGCGAGCTCTGGCTCGATCCGGAGTCCGAGTTCATCCACCTCGGCGCGGAGCTTGGAATCGTCTTCTTGCTCTTCTTCCTCGGGCTGGAGTTCAGCATGAACCGCCTCATCGAGAGCAAAGAGCGGATCGGCACGGCCGGGACGATCGACCTGCTGAACTTCCTCCCCGGCATGCTGATCGGCTACGTCGTCTTCGGCGGGTTGGTCGAGGCCATCCTGCTGGGCGGGATCGTATACATCTCCTCCTCGGCGATCATCACCAAGTCGCTGATCGATCTGGGGTGGATCGCCAACGACGAGAGCGGCGCGATGCTCGGCACGCTCGTCTACGAGGACCTGGTCATCGCGCTGTATCTCGCCGTCGTCTCCGCGATCGTGCTGGGTGCCGGCGGGCTTGCGGGTGCGACCACGGACATCCTGCTCGCTATCGCCGTCCTGTTCGTCCTCGTGGTCGTCGTCTATTTCGGCACCGAGTTCTTCCAGCGGTTTCTGGCGGTGGATTCGGTCGAACTCACCCTCCTCCGGGCGGTCGCGATCACGGTTCTCGTCGCCGGGGGTGCGCTCGCGCTGGGCGTCAGCGAGGCCGTTGCGGCCTTCTTCGTCGGGATGGGCTTTTCGAGCACCGACCACGTCCACCAGATCGAGGAGCTACTGCGCCCGCTGCGAGATGTCTTCGCCGCGGTGTTTTTCTTCTGGATCGGACTCCTCACCGATCCGTTCGTGTTTCTCGACGCGACCGTCACGGGGCTGATACTCGCGACCGTCGCGCTCTCGGGGCCGACGAAGTTCGTCACCGGCTACCTCGCCGGACGTGTCTACGACCTCGACGAACGTCGCTCGTTCCGGGTCGCCTGCGGGATGACCACTCGCGGCGAGTTCTCGCTGATTATCGCCTCGGTCGCGACCGCCGCGAGCGCCGAGCTATGGGGCGACGCGATCACGCAGACGATCCCCTCGATCGCCGTCGGCTACGTGCTCGTGATGAGCATTCTCGGAACGCTGGCGATGCAGTACGCCGACCGGCTGTGGCTGCTCGCAGAGCCGATCCTCGTCGACGAGGGAGCGGCGGCCGGAACTGCGGACTGAGCACCGGCTGGACGGTTCCCAGCGTCCCGGCGTGCGCGACACTCTTTAATCGTCTTCTCGCTGGCCGGCTTCGGCGGACGTCACATCGAAGCCCAGGGGATCGGTAGTCGCGTCATCGCCCCCAAGTTCGTCGCCGGCATCGACTACCTGCACCCCGGTCGTGGCCTCCAGTTTTCGCAGCGCGTCGGGCCGACCGATAGCGAACAGATCGTCACCGGCCCCGATAGAACGCTCGCGCCCCGGGATGGTCTCGACCGCACCGCCGTGGGTCCGGACGGCGATGATCGTCGCGTCGAGGCCACCGATCGGTTTTCCGACGAACGGGCTGTCCGCCCCGATTTCGACGACGCTCATCGTCTCCTCGCCCCGGCGGAGCATCGCCGCGAACTCGCGGTCGGGATGGGAGTCGGCCGACAGCGTCATCAGTCGGTACTCGGCGGTCGGGTCGATCCGCTCGGCAACCCTCTCGTCGGTCGCCAGCGTCACGACGGAGTCGACGCTCGCGCGCAGTTCGGCCGTCCCGATCCGTTCGTCCTGCCCGTCAGCCACATCCCAGATCTGGACGGTGTCGCCGGGCGTCGCGCTGAACGGCGGATCGGCGCGGACCGCGACCGCGGCGGTCTTCGGCGGGAGCGTCGGACCGATGCCCGCGACCCGGCGGCCGACCGCGAAATACTCGACGGTGCCGTCGAGCGCGAGGTCGACGTCGACGTAGCCGATGTCGTGGCCCTCCTTGAGTCGGGCCGTCAACCCTGACTCCAGTTCGGTCACTGTGAGTCCGCGCGGGAAATCGAGTTTGCGTCCCGCGAGCGCCTGTCTGGTTTCCTCCTCGACGGGATCGTACCCATCGATGTCGTCGATTTCGTCGGGGAGCATAACGGTGATGAACCGACCTGCCGCGCGGACGATCGGACTGAAATCCGGCTGTAATCGCCCCCAGGAGATCCGCTCTGACGTACCGGCCCAGTCGCCGAGACGCCGGCCGCCATAGGACGCGATGCCGGCGACGACGAACACGCCGACGTTGACCAGCGCCTCGCTGACGCTGAACGGATCGCCGGTCTCGCCGACGAACTGGACGAAGACGAGTCGCGTGTTGAGGTAGATCGCGACCACGCCGAGGCCGATGATGAGCGTCGCGCCTTCGGGCAGTTCGGTGCGGGCTCTGACTCGATACATGTAGGTCGCGAGCGTCGTCACCGCGCCGGCGAGGAGCGCCAGTCCGGCGATCCGGATCCCCGACGCAACGAGCGGATGCGAAACGAGCATCATGAGGGAGTTCATCGGCCCACCGCCTCGAACTCGCGTAGCTGATCCGGCTGTCCGACGACGATCAGCGAGTCACCAGCCTGCAACTCGGTCCCGCCATCGGGGGCGACGATGCGCTCCATCGACCTGCGGATCCCCAGGATGGCGACGCCGTACGTATCGCGGACCCGCGCCGTCCCGATGGTCTGCCCGACGAGGCTACTCCCCTCCGCGAGCATCACCTTCCGGAACCGGTTCCCGTGCTCTTTGAGGACGCCGATCGCCTCGTACTCACGTTGTTTACCCCGCGAGTGGACGACGACCGGTGCGAACTCGGCCCGGATGACTCGCCGAGCATCGTCGGTGGGGAGCGCAACGGTCACCTGCCCCTCGCCGCCGGTGGTCGTCGGAGCCGACGGCGCGGGGGGGTTGGTCTCGTCCCCGCTGGCCGGTTCATCCGTCCCATCTTCCGCCTCCGTCGGTTTCTGCTCCGTGGTCGGCCCGTCCCCGCTGCTCGTCCGGGCGCTCACGACCGGCCCGGTGACGTCTCCGTCGGGAAGCCGGAGCGTCACGGAGTCGCCCCTCGCGACGCCGCTCGGCAGGAGCGTCCGGATCGAGACGGCGCGTTTCCCGGCAGGCACGCGACGGGAGAGCCCTGCCGCGCTCGGTGCCGCGGCGATCTGTGCCCGCCCCCGCTCGTCTATCGTCACCGCGACGGCGGCCAGTTCGTACTCGGTGGTGAGTCGTTCTTCGAGTCGGCTTTCGAGTTCCGGCAACGAGAGGCTCGCGGGGAACCTCCAGGAGTCTTCGTGGAGCGCCTCCCGGAGGCTGTCGGGCAGCGCCGGATAGCCCTCGACGTCGAGCACCTCCCCGACGGGACGGATGCGGATCTGCCCGTATGAGTCGACGCGCTCGATCAGATCGGTCGACAGTCGACTCTCCCGGAGCGATCTGAGTGTAAGCCTGCGCGGGGTCGCCGCCGCGAGTGCGTCACCCTGCCCGTGGGCCCACAGGCAGGCCATGAGGATGACCAGTACGGCGGTGATCCCGGTCCAGCTATCGGCCAACTGTGGATCCACTAGCCCCATGAGGCCACCGGAGATGCCGGCAAGCGCGCCGCCCAGAACGACGACACCGAGTCCGGGGACGGTGACGTTCGTGAAGTATTTGAAGCCAAACCCGATCGAGAAGGCGATAAACCCGGGAAAGATACCGGCGAGCAGCCCGAGATAGATGCCCACCAGGACCTCCGCAATCTGTGCCGAAACCATTGCACTGTGTCAGTCACCGATGGGCTAAAGAGATGTGGATTCCTGTGAGTACAGTAACATATTTTCGATCCGCGAGCGAATTCGTGGAGTGTTGACGCCAGTATCGAATCCGGATCGCACTACGGGGATGTGGATTACCCACAAGCGTTATCATTTCGAGTGGGTTAATAGCCTCCAATGGGCGACCCCGTCCGAATACTACATGTGGACGACGAAGCCCGTTTCACGGGGCTGACAGCGACTCATCTGGAGCAGGCCGACGAGCGCTACGTCGTCGAGACGGCCGCTAGCGCCGACGAAGGACTATCGGTGCTAGAAGAGCAGACGGTCGACTGCATCGTCTCGGACTACGACATGCCGGGCCGGAACGGGATCGAGTTCCTCCAGGCGGTTCGCGAGACCCATCCGGATCTCCCCTTCGTGCTGTTCACCGGCAAAGGTAGCGAGCAGGTCGCCAGTGAGGCGATTTCGGCCGGGGTGACGGACTATCTGCAAAAAAAGACGGGGACGGAGCAGTTCGAGCTACTGCACAATCGGATCGAGAACGCCGTCACGCAGTACCGAGCCGAGAGCGAACTCGAACAGCACCGGTCGGTTCTCGAAACCCTGATCGAGAACCTGCCTGCGGGGATCCTCGTCGAGGACGAGTCCCGAGAGGTACTCGCCGCTAACGCGAGCCTCGCCGAGATGTTCGGCGAAAACGGCTCTCCCGAGGAGTTCGTCGGGGCGGACTGCGAACGACTGGCCGACGAACTCAAGAGCGTTTTTCGCCGGAGCGAGGAGTTCGTAACTACGATCGACGACCACCTCGAGGCGCGCGAACCGGTCAGGGGCGAGGAGTTCGTCCTCACGGACGGCCGCATCATCGAACGCGATTACCTCCCCTACGAACTGCCGAAAGGGAAGGCGAACCTGTGGATGTATACCGACGTCACTGACGCTCGGGAGACCGAGCAACTGCTCACCGGACTGTTCGAGGAGTCACTGGACGGTATCGCAGTCCACGACATCGTCACCGACGAGGCGGGTGAGCCGGTCGATTACGTGTTCAGACGGGTCAACGAACGGTTCGAGGAGCTAACCGATCTCGACGCCGACGAGATCGTCGATCAGTGTGCGACAGAGGTGATCGACGCAGTCGAGCAGACGGAGTTCATCGAGCGGTTCGGCAAGGTAGCGCTCGGCGGCGGCCCGGAACGGTTCGAGCAGTACTCCGAACCCCTCGATAGACACTACGAAGTGACCGTGTTCTCGCCGAAGCCGGGGCGGTTCATCACGCTCTTCTCGGACGTCTCCGAGCGGAAGGAGAGAGAGGCCGAACTAGAACAGTTCCAGTTCTTCATCGAGCATACGCCCGATTTAATATTCGTCCTCGGAGAGGACTTCAGCGTCCAGTATCAGAGCCCAATCTCTCCAGCAGTCGACTACGAGCCACGCATTGTGACGAAGAGCGATCCGGTCCAGCACGTCCACCCGGACGATCGGGAAAAAGCGATCGAGGGATTCCAGCAGGCGATGGCGTCCCCGGACGAGGTCGTAACGACCGAGTTCCGGGCCGAGGACGCCGATGGCGAGTGGCGGTGGTTCGAGACCCGCACGCAGAACTTCCTCGGCACCGAGCCGATCGACGGCGTACTGGTGACCGTCCGTGAGGCGACTGACCGAAAGGAGAAAGAACAACAGCTACGGCGACAGAACCAGCGCCTCGAAGAGTTCGCGAACGTCGTCTCCCACGACCTCCGAAACCCGTTGAGCGTGGCGAGGGGCCGGCTTGAGTTGCTCGTCGACGGGTGCGAAAGCGACCACATCGACGAAATCGAGTGGGCGCTCGACCGGATGGACGATCTGATAGACGACGTACTGACGCTCGCGCGTCAGGGCGATACGGTCGGCGAGACCGATCGCGTCGCGCTCGACGAACTGGTCTCGCAGTGTTGGTCTGCAGTAGCGACCACCGAAACCACACTCACCAGCGAGACGACGATGGAGATCAGAGCGGATCGAAGCCGACTGGCACAGTTGCTGGAGAACCTGTTTCGAAATAGCGTGGAACACGGTTCCACGAACAGTCGGTCGCAGACCGACGACCCTGTCGAGCATGGCTCGACAAGCCCTGACTCACAAGCTCGTCAGGATAGCGTGGAGCATGGCTCCACGAACAGTCGGTCGCAGGGCGACGACGCCCAATCGGTCACGATCAGGGTCGGCGAGCTACCCGACGGGTTCTACGTCGAGGACACTGGTCGGGGAATCCGGGAGCGCGAGCGCGAGACGGTCTTCGAGGCCGGATACTCCGCGACCGAGGACGGCACCGGCTTCGGACTGGCGATCGTCGACCGGATCGTCTCCGCTCACGGCTGGGAGATCGAGGCGACCGAGAGCGAGGCGGGCGGGGCGCGCTTCGAGATCACCGGCGTCGAGCGCGTGGACTGACGGGCACAGAGTCCAGAACCGCCGCGCCGACCCGGACCTCGAAAACTGCAGTGCACTACGACGATTTTCGAGGTAACCGACGAACGTCGTAATCCGCCCTCTCACGCCCCGGCAGCGGATTTTATGTCTGGGCGGATCGAAATCCATGTATGGTAACCGACACCGCCGGCGGGACGTTACTGGTCCCCGTTTCGAACCCGGAAACGGTCGAGCGGCTACTGGACACCGCCGTCGACATCGCCCGCGGGCGCTCCCTGCAAATCCTCGCCCTGCACGTCGTCGAGGTCCCGCCACAGATCCCGTTGTCGGAGGGGCACCAGCTCGTCGACGAGGACGGCGAGAAGCGAGGCGTGTTGGCCGACGCAGAGAGACGGGCCGCGGACGCCGACGTGCCCGTCGAGACGAAGATCCGGTACGCCCGCGACGTGGCGACCGGGATCGTCGGTGCGGTCGGCGAACACGACGCCGACGCGCTCTTGCTCGGCTGGCACGGGCGACCGCGGCGACGCGACATCATCCTGGGGAGCTTCATCGATCGCGTGCTGGCCGAAGCCGACTGCGACGTGTTCGTCAAACGGATCCGCCGCCCCGCGCGGGGCGTCGACTCGATCCTCGTCCCGGTTGCGGACGGCCCCCACTCCGACCTGGCCGTGGATCTCGGCGGAACGCTCGCGGCGGCACACGACGCCGACGTACGACTGGTACATGTCGTCGCGCCGGGCACGGACGACGCCGCGGTCTCGACCGCAACCGCCTTGCTCGAGGAAAGCGCCGCGGCGCTCCCGGAGGGACTCGAAGTCGAGACTGACCTGCTCCGGAGCGATCACGTGCCGGGCGCTATCAACGACGAGACGTCCCATCACGACCTCACGATTCTCGGCGCGACGCGCGATCCGTTCTTGCGCCGGAAACTCGTCGGATCGGTGGCGGAAGGCGTCGGACGCTCGGCTGCGAGCGCCGTGATACTGGTCCGAAGCAAGCCGGAAGAGTAGCGCTCAGACGATCTGCGGCAGGAACTCGACGCCGATGTACGCCGCGAACCCGGCGACGATGGGAATCGTGAGGTTGTCGTCGATGACGAACCCGCTGATCCGGGGCTTGACGCCGTCGGCGACCATTGCGCCGAGTGCGGCGGCGGCCGCCGCGACGGGGGGCAGAAACGGCCACGCGATCAAGAGGCTGATGACGAACATCGCTGCCAGCGAGCGGGGGTGTTTGACCGTCCGGAGTGTGTCGGAGCCGAGCAGCCCGTTCACTGGGTCACCAATAGTGAGCATCAGTATCGCTGGGACGCCGATCGGCGGCCCGAACGCCAGCACGACCACCGTGATGCTGAATACCCCCAGCGCGTAGCCGGCGAGCGCGTCCTGCTCGTACTCGCGGGTGAGTTTCTCGAAGATCCAGAGATCGAGCGGCGTGAACAGGCGCAGTACCTCGATCAGGATCGTGCCGGCGGTCGCCACGAGCATCAGAGTGCCTAGCTGTGCCCACGTCAGGACGTCAAGCAGGTACAACACCGGGATGATCGAGGTGCTCGCGTGGAACAGTCGGCGCTTGAGTTCGTCGGCCATCTACCGCTCCGCGAGTGCGTCGAAGGACAGGTCGCCGGAGCGAAGCGCCGCAAGGGTCTCGGTCAGATCGTCGAGAGAGACCCTGACCTGCTCGGTCGAATCGCGTTCGCGAACGGTGACAGTACCCTCTTCGAGCGCCTCGTAGTCCACAGTGACACAGAAGGGCGTGCCGACCTCGTCCTGCCGGCGGTAGCGGCGACCGATCGCACCGGAGTCGTCATAGGCGACCGAGAGACCCGCCTCGCGGAGGTCGGCGGCGACATCGCCGGCGAGTTCGCCCAGCCCTTCCTTGTCCATGAGCGGGAAGACGCCGACGAACGTCGGTGCGACCTCGGGGTCGAGCGCGAGGTAGGTGCGCTCCTCGCCGTCGACCTCGTCTTCGCGGTAACTGTGGGCGAGAATCGTGTAGAGCACGCGGTCGATACCGAACGACGGCTCGACGACATGGGGCGTGATCTGCTCGCCCGCCTCGGTGACTTCCTCGACGGTGAACCCGGTCTTCTCGACCGGGATGGCGTACTCCTCGCCGTCGGCTTCGACGGTTACCTCGTCTCCGTCGAAGGCGGCCCGATCCTCGCCTGCGAGCGTCGCCAGCGCGTCGGCAATCTCGCCGGCCGCGCCGCCGAACTCGGGCCCGAGATAGCTCATATCGGGATCGACCGTCGCTCGTTCGATGGTCTTCGGTTCGTCGTACTGCTTGAAGATCGTGAACTCCTCGTCGGAGTGCTCGCCGTGTTTGCTCAGGTCGTAGTCGCTCCGATAGGCGAAGCCGGTGAGTTCCACCCAGTCGCCATCGAGTTCGGATTCGGCGTCCCAGCAGTCCGCCGAGTAGTGGGCGAGTTCACCGGGCAGGTGCTGACGGAAGCGAAAGCGATCCATGTCGATGCCGACGCGGTCGTACCACTGCTGGGCGATCCCGAGGTAGTAGCCGATCCACGCGCTGGCGATGGTGCCGTCCGCGACGGCCTCGCCGATCGTCGTCGTGATCGGTTGGCCCTCGTCGTCCTGTTGCTCGGCGACGGGGTAGAGCCTCACCTCGACATCCTCGACCGTGGCGAGGTCCGGTTCGTCCTCGTCGGGGTCGATGAACAGTTCGAGTTCGGCCTGCGTGAACTCCCGCGTTCGGATCACGGACTTGCGCGGGCTGATCTCGTTGCGGTAGGCCTTGCCGATCTGCGTGACGCCGAAGGGTAACTGATTGCGGGCGTACTCTTTGAGTTGTGGGAACTCGACGAAGATCCCCTGGGCGGTCTCCGGGCGCAGATAGCCCGGCGAGGCGTCGCCGGGACCGATGTTCGTGCCGAACATGAGGTTGAAGCTCTCGACCGACTGGCCCGCGAGTTCGGTCCCGCAGTTCGGACAGGTCAGGTCGTGCTCGCCGATCAGGTCCTCGACGTCCGAAATCGGGATCGCTTCGGCGTCTTCGAGGTCGGTGTTGTCCTCGATCAGGTGGTCGGCCCGGTGGCTCTCGCCACACTCGGGACACTCGACGAGCATGTCGTCGAACGTGTCGAGATGACCCGACGCCTCGAAGACGGGTTCGGGCATGATCGTCGGCGCGTCTATCTCCTGGTTGCCCTCCCTGACCGCGAAGCGGTCACGCCAGGCCTCCTCGACGTTCCCCTTGAGCGCCGCGCCCTGGGGACCGAACGTGTAGAAGCCGGAGACGCCGCCGTACGCGCCCGAGGCCTGCAGGAAGTAGCCCCGGCGTTTCGCGAGTTCGACGAGTTTCTCGCCCGTATCAGTCATACAGCGCCTCCAGCAGGTCCATGTCTCGGACGACGCCCACGAGTTGGTCGCCGGTGACCAGCGGGATCTGCTCGATGTCGTGCGTGATCATCCGCTGGGCCGTCTCCTTGACGCTCTTGCTCTTCGAGACGGTCACGAGGTCCGCGGTCATCAGGTCGGCGACGCTATCGTCGGGGAGTTCGACGTTCCGGACCGTCATCGAGCGGCTCCCGACGCCTTTGATTCCCTCCCACATCCAGTCGTTGTCCTGATCCGCGAAACTGTTGCCGGTGCGCTCTTCCTCCTCGACGACACGAGCCACATCGAGGATGTCGACCTCGGTCAACATTCCGCTGGGGTCGCCCTCCTCGTCGAGGACGACGGCGTAGGGGACGTTCGCGTAGAACAGTTCTCGCATCCCGACGGTAAGCGGTGCATCCTGATAGGTCGTGTTGATATCCCGGGTCGCCAACTGCTCGACGCTGGTCTCGGCGTCGACGTCGCCGGTCGCTATCGCACGGATCACGTCGGTGATCGTGACGATGCCTTCGAGTTCGCCATCGACAACGGGGATCCGTCGGGCGTTTTCGGAGGCCATCAGTTCGGCGAGTTGCTCGATAGTCGCGTCGTGTTCGATCGTCGGGACGTCTTCCATCAGCAGCGCGAGCTGGTCCTCGTCGGGCTGTTCGATCAGGCTCTCGCGGGAGACGAGGCCACGGTACTCTTCGCCGCCGTCGGACTTTTTGACGACCGGAAGCGAAGAAAACTCGCGGTCCTGCAGGTACTCTAGGGCGTCGTCGCGACTGCCCGGAAGCGATACCGTGACAAGCTCCGAACGGGGTGTCATCGCGTCGGAAACATTCATACACCGGCGTACGTGCAAAACCGCCATAAACTCCGTGCTTCCCGCGCCGGACGGGACGGGACACTCTGACCGGGCTCGACTCGGTTCGAAGGGGGATAGATGTGATATCAATCCGATGCCTTTAAGAATGTATGAAAGATAGTTATAAATATGTCCACGTCAGGCTACAGCGAGATGTCGACGGACACACGTGAGATCGTGGGAACGATCGACGACGACGGCCACGGTGGCGAGTACGTGATCGCGGATATTACCCGAGACGGCGCGTGGGTCGCGATGGACGTAGCCGACGCGGCGGAGTTGTCCGACTGGCAGTAGGCCGGGCGGACTCTCCGGATGACCGATTTTTTTACCGATGAAGCCAAACTCCCGAGCGATGCCGCCAGCACTCGAGGAAAACCCGTATATCCAGGAGCCGGAGACGGAGTTCGAGGCCGTGGAGTCGCTCTCCAGGGAGGCTGCACGCGAGCAAGTCGAACAGCTCCGTGAGGCGATCCGGTATCACGACCGCCGGTACTACCTCGAGGCCGATCCGGTGATCGCCGACAGGGCCTACGACGCCCTGTTCGAGCGGCTAGAAACGCTCGAAGGGACGTTCGACCTCGACCGCGAGGGGAGCCCGACCCAGCGCGTCGGCGGCGAGCCAGTCGAGGCGTTCGACACCGTCGAGCACGTCGCGCCGATGCTCTCTATCGAGGGCAGCGAGGACGTCGAGGAGATCCGCGCCTTCGCCGAGCGCGTCGAGAGCGAGTTCGCCGACGTGAGCTACGTCTGCGAACCGAAGTTCGACGGCATCTCGATCGAAGTCGTCTACGACGACGGCCAGTTGGAGCGCGCTGTCACCCGCGGCGACGGCCGGGAAGGCGACGACGTAACCGCGAACGTCCGGACGATCCGGTCGATCCCGCTTCGACTGACGGGCGACGATCCCGAGTTCCTGGCCGTCCGCGGCGAGATCTACATGCCCCGGGACGCGTTTCAGGCGTACAACCGCGAACTCGTCGAGCGCGGCGAGGAGCCGTTTGCGAACCCCCGGAACGCGACGGCAGGGACGATCCGTCAGCACGACCCGACAGTCGTCGCAGAGCGCCCACTGGACTGTTTCTTCTTCGAGGTGCTCGACGCGAGTCGCGAGTGGGAGACCCGCTCCGCCGAGGACGAGACCCTCCCCGAGTACGGCCTGCGAGTCAACGAACATACGACCCGCGTCGAAGGGATCGACGAAGCGATCGAGTACCGCGGCGGGATGCTGGAGCGTCGCGACGACCTGAACTACGAGATCGACGGCGTCGTCATCAAGGTGAACGACCGGGACCAGCGCGAGGCACTCGGCGCGACGTCCCGACACTACCGCTGGGCGATGGCGTACAAGTTCCCAGCGCGCACCGAGGAGACGACGGTTCGCGAGATCGCAGTACAGGTCGGGCGCACCGGCCGCCTGACGCCGGTCGCACTGCTCGATCCGGTAGACGTGGGCGGCGTCACAGTCGCCCGCGCCAGCCTCCACAACCCCGAAGAGATCGCCAGACTGGGCGTCGACGTCGGCGACAGGGTCCGCATCGAGCGGGCGGGCGACGTGATCCCACAGGTCGCGGAGGTACTGGAAGACGGGGACAACGGCCACTTCGATTTTCCCGAGACCTGTCCGGTCTGTGACAGCGCCGTCGAGCGCGACGGTCCGATGGCCCACTGCACCGGGGGGATCGCCTGTGACGCCCAACTCCGCGAGTCGATCGTCTACTACGGGAGCGACGACGGCCTCGATATCGAGGGGCTGGGTGAGCGGACAGTCCGCCAACTGCTGGATGCGGGGCTAATCGACGGGCTTCCCGATCTCTACCGGCTCGTACCCGACGAACTCGCCGAGTTGGAGGGCTGGGGCGAGCGGAGCGCACAGAACCTGGTCGACGCCATCGAGGCGACGACCGAACCCCCGCTCGCGGAGTTCCTCTCTGCGCTCGGCGTCCCACACGTCGGACCGGCGACGGCCCGCGAACTGGCCCGCGAGTTCGGCGATATAGATGCTCTGATGGACGCGGACGTCGACGCGCTCCGGTCGGTCGACGAGGTCGGCGAGGTCGTCGCCAGGGAGATTCACGACTTTTTCGCTTCCGAGGCGAACCGCGCAGTGATCGCCGCGCTCCGCGAGGAGGCCGTCGAGCCACAGTCCGCCGAGACGTCCGGCGGCGACGAGCTAGACGGTCTGACAATCGTCTTTACCGGTAGCCTCGACGAGTACACACGAAGCGAGGCCCAGGAACTGGTCGAGACCCACGGCGGGTCGGCGACGAGCAGCGTCTCGGGCAACACCGACTATCTCGTCACCGGCGAGAACCCCGGTGCGACGAAGGTCGAAGACGCCGAAGCGGAGGCTGTCGAGCGACTCAGCGAGGCGGAGTTCGAGGCGTTGCTAGAAGAGCGGGGCGTCGAAACGGCGAGCACCTAGAGGTCGCTCCGGCGGAACAGCCACCCACCGACCACGAGCGGGACGACGATCCAGGCGGCGAGGACGGCCAGTCCGGTCCAGCCGTTGACGTACCACGCGCCCATATATCGCGGCTGTGCGGCGTCGCCATAGACGAAGCCGTACAGCACCATCTGGTAGGCGTAGTGCGGGTTGATCATCGCGATGGGGTACATCCACCAGTCGAACTCGAAGAGTATCGACCACTCACCGGTCTGCACTCGGTTGACGGCGCTCTGTGCGACGAACAGTCCGGGGCCCCACAGAAACCGAAAGAGCACGTAGAGGACGAAGACGCCGACGGCCGACAGCACCGAGGACGTCGTCGAGCCCGAAAAGCCGATCGCGAGGCTCAGATACGCCGTCCCGATGAGCAAGACGGCGAGGACGAAGACCAGATAGTCGATAACCGAGTACGCGTCGAACAGCGCGATGACGACGACGAGTCCGGCGAGGAAGGCGAGCAGTATCGGGATGGCGAGGACGACCGACCGCCCGAGGAACTTCCCGAGGACCACATCGTCACGCGTGTGCGGGAGCGAGAGCGTGAGCGCGAGACTACCCGACTGGCGCTCGCCGACGATAGCCTTGTAGCCAAGCAGGACGGCGATGATCGGGACGAACATCACCGCGGTACCGAAAAACGAGATCATGCTCCCGACAGTTAGCTCCTCGCTGCCTGTCGCACCCAGGAACGGGACCGCGGCGTACAGGCCGGTAATAAACAACGAGAGCAACACGAACAGCACCGAGAGCACGATGAGCGACCGGGATCTGATCGAGTCCTTCAGTTCCTTGCGCGCGATGACCTGCCAACTCATCGGCTTCCCTCCGTCGTGAACTGCTCGAACAGTTCCTCCAGTGACGCCTCCTCGGTCGAGAAGTCCGTAACTTCGACACCAGCCTCCTCGACGGCCGAGATGACGGCGGTTTTGGAGGCGTCCGCGCAGTCGACCAGCATCGTGTTCCCGTCCGTCGAAACGTTCGAGACGCCCGCGAGTGATCGGACGGCTTCGAGCGCACGCCCGTCCGGTTGGGCGACAGTGATGCGAAGCGTATCCGTCGAGTCGGTCGACGCGCGGAGCGCGTCGATGCTGTCCTGGGCGGTGAGTTCGCCGTTCGTGAGGATGCCGACCCGATCACAGACGGCGTCGACCTGGGCGAGGATGTGACTCGAAAAGAAGACGGTCGCACCGCGGTCCCGTTCGGCCTCGATCAGTTCGCGCATCCGCCGTGCGCCGTTGGGGTCGAGTCCGGTCGTCGGTTCGTCGAGGATCAGCAGATCAGGGTCGCCAGCGAGAGCCATCGCCAGTATCAGCCGCTGTTTCATGCCTTTCGAGTAGTCGCTGGCGCGCCTGTTCGCCGAGTCGACGAGTCCGACGCGGTCGAGCAACGCCTCGGGGTCGGCGTCGACGGCTTTGGACTCGCAGGCGAACTGGACGTGCTGGCGGCCGGTGAGTCGGTCGTAGACGCCGAATCCTTCGGGGAGGACGCCGATCCGTTGTCGGACGGCGAGTGGGTCTTCCTGACAGTCGATACCGAACACTTTCGCAGTGCCGTCGGTCGGTCGGACGAAATCGAGGAGGATATTGATCGTCGTCGACTTCCCGGAGCCGTTCGGGCCCAGAAACCCGTAGATCTCACCGTCCTCGACCTGGAGGGACAGGTCACGGATCGCGGTCACCGAGTCGTACCGTTTCGTGACCCCGTCGAGTTCGATGGCGGCCATGTCCGAAGCCCACGAGCCGAGTGTATATTTTCTTTGTGCAACGGAGCGCGAAAGTATCCCCTCAGAGCACGTCGTCGGGGTCGTGATCGCTCGCCATCCGCTCGGCTTCGGTAGCGTAGCGTTCCTGGAGCGCTTCGTCGTCGACTGGCTGGAGGTCCTCTTCGGGCACCGACCGGGCGGCCGTCACGTCGAGGCGGAAGAGCATGTTCGCAGAGAGGTCCCGCTGGTGGTACCGACCCCCGTCCGGCGTCGCGTAGACGAACGAGACGAGGTTCTCGTCGCTGTAGGAGCGTTCGACGAGCCAACACTGAACCGAATCCTCACTCATGGGCGGGCGTAGCGGGTGGATCGGTATGTATCTGACGTGGTCCGTGGGTGAACGATGCTCAACCGTGATGCAATTATTCATAATGTATTTATATCTATAATACAATTGCTCAGCTATGCAACGGAGAGAATACCTCGCAGGAATCGGCGCAGCCACTGCAGCGACAGTCGTCGGCGTGCCATCGGTGGCCGCCCAGGAAGACGCCATCGCTCACTGGGACGTCGAGGAGGGGACCGACGCCGGTCCCGGGAACTACACCTATCCGACGAGCAACGAGGTCGCGGAGGGGGCACTCGATCTGGCCGGTGTTACCCTTCGCTCCGAGGACGGAAGCTACCACTTCCGGTTCGAGTTCCACAACGAGTTCGTCGACGAGTGGGACGGCGACTTCGGCTTCTCACAGCAGCACATCCAGGTGTATCTGCACGACCCGAGCGCGGAGGGAGGGTCGACCGAAGCCCGCGAGAGCGTCAACGCTCGACTCGAAGCACCCTACCAGCACCGACTGGTGATCGGTCCCTACGACGGCGAACAGCTGCTCGAGGACGCCGACGGCGAGGTCGTGACCGAATTGATCGAGATCAATACCGAGGACAACACCACGATCGTAGCGTCGATCGACGAGTCGACGCTTCCGTACCTCGAGGACGGTGCGGTCGCCCCGATCGTGCTGGGATACGACGGCTTCGCGCCGGGGATGGTCCGTGCCGTCACCCAAGACGGCGGCGAGTGGAAGTTCGGCGGCGCGGAAAACGACTACGCACCACGGGTCATCGATCTCCCGACGCCCGACGGCGTTAGCCACGAGGACGCACTGGCCTACTCGGACGGGGAGTACGCGCAGATCCCCTACCTGCAGGTCGGCGACGAGGAAGTCAGCGACGAGAACGGAACGGAGAACGGGACCGAGAACGGCGACGAGAACGGGACCGAGAACGGCGACGAGAACGGGA
>Ga0136562_100085_pt1 | contig 42521 bp, 29 predicted proteins | sample AntCluMetagen312_FD_104784 | JGI IMG/M metagenome (GOLD analysis project Ga0136562, IMG submission 104784) | Saline lake microbial communities from Club lake, Antarctica - Metagenome #312 | ecosystem: Environmental > Aquatic > Non-marine Saline and Alkaline > Saline | place: Antarctica: Club lake...
CTGGAAGACTTTGGGGATGATAAACTGGAAGAAGTGGATTCGACGGGACAGTACGAACGGAAATTGAACTACCTCCGGACATACTTGGAAGATGAGGCGTGTGTCGAAACGAGCGATGATCTGACAAGCGAAGACGTTGAGGGATACAAGAAGTGGAGGAAGTATGAGTCCCTATCCCGCGATGAACCGCTAGCGCGCACTACGCTCAGGGACGATATGTATCTCTTCCGTGAGTTCATCCAATACATGATCGAACACCGGATGGCTCCAGCTCGGTTCGAAAAGCGGATTGAAATCCCCGAAATAGATTACGAGAGTGGAGAGGGCGTTGATAAGAAGAAACTCGATCCAGAGATAGCGAAAGCAGCGCTGGAATACCTTCGGAAATACGAGTATGCCGGTGTCGAGCACGTTTCGATGGAGTTGATGTGCCAGTCTGGGCCGCGAAAAGGTGGGCTGATCGGGCGTGATGTGCCTGATTTCGACTACGAGGAGCGGATTCTCCAGTACGAGACTCAAGAAACAACACCGCTGAAAAATGACGAAGGGAGCGGACGGGAAATCTCTCTCTACGGGGAAACCCCTGAGATTATTCAAGATTATCTCAAAAATCAGCGACCGGCAGAGACTGACGACGAAGGAAGGGAACCGTTGCTCACCAAAGGTGATGGAAGAATAAGCGCGTCAATGTTACAGAAGATCGCCGACATGTGGACTCGTCCGTGCGAGGTGGGTTTGGGCTGCCCTCACGACCGTGACCCTGACGACTGCGAAGCGGCGCAAAAGAACAATTCCGCTTACAAGTGCCCGAGTAGTCGAGCCCCTCATCACATCCGAACGGGGTACATTACAGACCAGAAGAACCGAGGTGTCTCAGCAGACGGGGTTCAACAACGCTGTGACGTCTCGCCACGTGTTCAGGATTTACACTACGATCTCCCAGATGACACTGAAGAACGCGAGCGGTTTGAAGAGGAGTTCCGGAATGCCGACGACGACCCTGACTCTGGATTCAATCACGACTAATCATTTGTTCTGGTGAAGAGTTCACTTGAGTTAGGGCCCATACTGCTGACGGATCTCATCAGGCGCGGGTTCCCGATGTCGGCACGTAGAACACCAGCGAAGCCACAACTCTCCGAATTCACCGGCAGGCACTTTGGGAGGGTTCTCACCCTCTGGGTTGAATCGCGTGTCCTCAAGCTGTGCTAAATGGGAACAGTCAATGTGAGTATGCACTACAGGCGCGTTTTCCAACTTTGGTGAACCCAGGGGTGCGTGGACACCCGGTACAGAGGTCGGACCACGCTCTCGGTCGTGATCGTCCTTCTCCTCGTTCCGGATGTCTTGAAGAAGACTGTTTGGCCAATAGTCCGCGACACGCTCGCCGCTGTCGGTATCCTTGACCTCAATCCACAGATCGTTGGTTGGCCAGATTCGGAGTCGATAGGTTCTTTGACCATTGGTCGTCCCGATAGTCTCGATCATCGGTCAACGTCGGTATCGTCTTGCCTGTCTCCACATAGAGGTCTGCGCCACGCCCGTGGAACGTCTTGACACTCTCCTTGAGATTTGTAATCCGATACTCTTCTTCACCAAAATGCTCTTCCAGAACCTCGAATACTGTATCCGAATCGATAGCCTCGAATTTCGTTTGAAGCAGTTCACGGAACCGCTCCTCCCGCCCATACGTTCGGAGGAACGCCGCATCCCCCATCCCAGTTTTCGATGCCAAACTGAGTTGATAGCCGTTCTCGTGCGGTCGAACCTGGATTAGGTACTCACCATCGTAGATGTTCGCTTTGAATCCAGAGTCGCTATCTTCTGAGATCTCGACTTCGGGCGTTCGTGGCTGTTTCGAGGGCATCAATGACCACAAGTGGTTTGAGAAACAGCAAAACGGTTTGCCCTCGCGGTGTGGGAAAGTAGATGGCGGAATCAGGTAGATTTGATTATTTCCCTTACTGTTTGCCAATAATCACGCCAGTGTCTAACGTAGTGGCTTCAGTAGAAGGTTTGATTATCGGTGATTTAGAAGACAGAATAGACTACGTGATATGCAGTTCTTTCTAAGCCGTCATTCCCTTCGACTGAAGCTACATTACCGAAGCTTCAAGCAAAGGTATAGAGAGAATGGATTCTTGTCAGCAATTCACATCAACATCAAAGGGCTTTCAGCGAAAACCCGCATTCTCCTTCTGCCGGGTATTTTGAGTGCTGGTTATATTTTTGTGGCGCTCATTATCTCTGCAGTATCTGTTTACTTTTCCTCGATGGTTCCAGACCTCTTTTATCCACAAGATGTCAGCGGAGTTCGTGCTATCTGGCAGGCACAAACGACCATTGTATCATTCTCGCTTGTTGTCTTAGTTTTCTCTTGGGAGTATCTTCGAGATGATATCAATCAGCAAAAGGTACAACAGGCATTCCTGAAGAGATCTCGGTCAATTCCAATAATAAGTGGCAGTCTTTGGTTAGTTGTCGGTTCGGGATTATTTATTCTCGCTCTCCGAACGGGTGGGTCACTGAACGCTGTCTTCTTCCACGGAGTGATGGCTTCAGCGGCTATCACTTTTGTACTCCTTCTCATGTTATTCGGTACTATTGTGAGTGCGTATTTTTTCGACGAGGACCGAAGGTACATCAGAGATGATGTGAAAAATGATATTTCAGGTGCTTTCCAACCTAGTATAGAGAATCTTGAAAAGACGATTTTAGAATCAACAGTGGGCTACTCTACTACCCCGCCAATAATGCCAATCCGGGATAATACTCATGCAATCACCGCCTCTGATATCGATGTTAAAGGGGCGATCACAGATATCCATCTCCAAAAGCTGTCTGAGTGTGTGAACACTATTAATAATGAGGCAGAAGGTATCGTAGCAATTCCTCAGCTGGGCCGTGCGCTTAGTAATGATGATAGAGTTGTCTTGACTTACCGTGGTGATTTGGCTGGGTCAGCGAGGGAAGAAGTAGAAGATCAATTAAAGTCCTCGCTAAAGATAGCTAACCAGTAAGATGGATATTGCCACTGTTGAATCGAAACTTCGATATCTTGCGTCACAGAGCGCCAAAGATATTCAAAACAATGATCACAGAGAATTAGAAGAGAGTCTGGGTGATATTAGCGAAGTGATTGAACATTTGCTCTCTGAAATTGACGAGTACGACGAGGTCTCCCCAGAGATACGTTCTTTCGTGAATAATTTTCTTCGTGAATCGCAACAAAATTACCAGTATCTCTATACCATTTCACGTGATTCAACGGAAGACTGCATTCGGCCGGTGATTACGTCTCTCTATGGACCAATCATTGATTCAGTTAGATATGACTTGAGCAGACCTCTTGTGGAGTTACTCGGGATCCAACAAGATGGCTATAGACGTTTACAGAAGAGCGATTGTCTTACCGAGAGTGCAGTAATGAAATTTGTCCGTCAATTTAATGACGCTAACTCAGAATTCAGCAGGCGTATTGTAGAAGACGGATACGAGGGGGAATATATATTAGGAGGTCTTATCCGTGGATACAAGGAGATATTTCACACTTCCACTCTTGATGAAGAAGTAGAATTTTTCAAGTTATGGTGGCGGGCTCTCGATACGGGCTCGAAAATTGATGTTAGCGATCCTGACCAACAGGCATCACAAGATAGTTCAATTGCAACACCAGAAGAGTTGCTTCATCAAAGAACGTATTTAGTAGAAAAAACCCGCTTTGCGGTTATCGCGTGGCTCCTACGTGCTAACAGCAATGAGACTATAGATGAAAAGTTTGTAGAGCAAGCCCTTCAGTACGTTATTGAATCCTATCAAAAATCGAGATCGCCCCTAGAGCGAATTTCGAGGATCTATGCCAGTTTCAGCTTTGATGATCCAGTCAACTGGGATAATTGGCAACGGCGACATGAGCTAGAAACTACGCTACCGGGAGAGGCATTTAGTTTTAGCACTGCTGAACAAACGTGGTTGCTCAAATTCTATTTAAAAATCGGACCTGCCCTGATCACCGAATCTGTTGCTGATAAGATCTTGACTGATGAGCAGACACCACTTCCAACCACAGAGGGTGCCGCTATGCTCTTCAATCGTGTTGAAGGAACTGAAAAAGATCTGTTTGAGATAGACGAGTCAAGCCCTATGCTGAGTACAGGTAAGAAGAGTTCGTATAAACAGGATGTCGCGTTTTTAGAAGCGCATCGGTTAGCAAAGAAGCAATTTGAAGAAAAACAAGTAGAGACCATAAAGGAATCTGCTTTGGCTGATGAAAGAGTAGAGTCATTTCGGCAAGAATTCAAAGAATCATTAGAATCAGACTTCCGAATTCGGGAAATTCTGTCTACAATTTCTGACTATCAGCAGTTGGACCGAGAAGTCAGCAAAGTCTCCACCCACGAGATACAGACCAAAGATAGATTTACTGACGTAAGAAATGTACATTATACTGGTCCCCGATTTCATCAGGCACTTTCAAAACTAACCGAAATACTGATTAACGACCTTGTTTCAGACACCTCGGTTATTGATGAATGGGGCGATCTTCCTAAGGAACTACTAAGAATAGTTGATGCGACCTCCACTTCGGCTGTTGATGCGATTGTCGTTGAACCTGAATTAAGATTGGGCCAGTATACAGACGCAGATGACCGCTATAGCATCCCCACGATGATGAACGAGCGACCATCTTCAGAACTGTCACCCTCCCTCTACCTGGATGAAGTGCCGATTCTTACGGATCCTATTGTTAGTGTTGACGGATGTGCTGCTCTTGTCTTTACAAATATGTCCGAAGCGGTACTCTCTGAATCTCAAGACGGTTTCGGTGATGTCGCTGTGAATCAGCTATCGGAAATCTCGGAGTCAGAGCTTAAAGAACGCTACGACACCCCGCCCGAAATTGAAGAGGATGTGCTGAAACGCTATGTAGAAATAGAGTACGAGTACTGGGGTGAAATCGAACCAGGAGAGGGCTCGATCCACCAAATCACGTACCAAGGCTAATACTCTGCTCTATAGATTGTTCAGGTACTCCCTCCGCTGCTCCATTTTTTCTCGTTCAGTACGCCGGTCGTAGTGCTGCTCTATCACTCGCTGGCTGACGTTCGCACGGTCGCTGACGACCTTATCCGGCATGTCGCTGTTCAGGCTGTGGGTTATGCTTCCCCGACGAATAGCGTGTGGGCTCACGCTCGACGGACATCGGTAGGCAGTGTCCCGCTCTACTGCTGAACACTCACCGAGGCCGCGGTCGTGCGGACACTCGGAGCTATAGACACACGGACGTGTCCAGCGGTAGACGTAGGCACGCAACGTTGTCTTATTGGTCCGTCCTTCCCGCGAGGCCAGCAACGGCTCTCGACCGTACTCGTCAGTTACCGACGGTCGCTTGGCGTCTAACCAGTTATCGAGGAGCTCACAGACTTGATCTGAGAGTGCGACCATCCGTTCACCCTCTCCCTGGTTTTTGATCGGGGTGCCTGTATCTGGTCGATGACGGACCTCGATGCACTGCTCTTCTGAGTCATAGTCGTCAACGTCGAGTGCGTGAACACCGCCGACGCGCATCATCGTGTACCACATCAGGGCAATTGAGACGTGCTGGATGCTCGCGTATTCGTATTTCTCCAAGTGGGCGAGCACCTTTGAGGCACTGTCGCTATCCAGCATCACGTCACGGGAGTTCTCATCGGTAGTGATCGACGCCTTTACCCACCGCTAGACAGCCTGAAGTACGTTCAATCAAAAGTCATCAATACTTGACTGCGGTAAACTAACAGTTGTGCAATAGGCAACAGATTTGTCCGGTGATTCAATCGTCTCATCAACATCAAGCTGGGCTGCGAATTGCTGTAAATACAGCCCTTTAAGAGCTACGACGATCGTTCCAAATTCCTTGGCTTCATCAGTGCGTGCATCGATTGAAACGACGTTCTCGTACGGTGTGCTGAGATCTTCTTGATTGAAGACAACGGCGATCGGCGCCTCTGGGAGTTCTGCAAGCTGTTCTCCAAGATCGATTGCATGAGAATAGTCGGCCCCCAACGCGAAGAATATAATGTCGTAAGGCCTGGTAAGGACCTCTGTGACATCTTCACGGATCCCAAGCTGTTCAGAACGAGCGTCGATCTGGGCGGCGCCCATTGAGGAGAATGTAACCTCATACGGTGGGAGCTCCTTGTTCTCTGCTACGAGTCCGAATCCCGCACTGACGAAGTACCGTTCTACTTCATGATTTGCTGCTCGCAACGTACGAACCGCGGTGTCAATATACTCCTGCTGACGGCCGGTGTACAGCTTCTGTGCCCTTTTTGTCGCGCTCTCCTCTCGATTCCGAAGCGCTTCGAGGCCGTATTCATCGATATCGTCCGCGCTGTAGACTGGGCAACTCTCGGGGTAGGACTTCGATCCAGAACACTGATCGATGATCAGGATGCGCATGGTCAGAACTCCATGAGATCAGTTTGTATTGTTCGCTCTGGCAGGAACTCCTCGTCGTAGTCGAGTTCCTCCAGTACGGCCAATCGGAGTTCCGAGGGCGAGTCAAAAACGCGAACGGTGCAGTCAGACTCCTTGACTCGTTTCTGAACACCGGGAGCGAACTCTCCGTTGGGGCTGTAGAGATACAGGAGTTGGTAACGCGCGCAGAACTCGGCCAATCGGGAGGCCATCCTGCTCGGCGCGAGCGAGACATCGCTAGGGAGGATGTCCCACCACTCGTGAAATCCATCTGCGCTGACGGCGCCAATTTCGGAGACCGGGAGGTCGTGGACTGCCGACCAGAAATCGCACCGCTCTCCGGCGAGCGAGTCGTCGACGCGACCAGTGCCCAGCATACTCGCACTCAGTGGTGTCGCGACCAGTATCTTGGGGAGATCGCGCTCCATGAGGTCGTAGAACCTGTGCGTGTTATGGAACCCCCGGCGCCGATTGCGGTTGTTCCCACGGAACACGGCGATTTCAATTCCGAACTCCTCGCAAATCGGGCAATCACACTCCTCCCATGGTTTGTTGCGGAGCGTCGATCGATACTCCTCCAGATATCCTTCGTCACCGATCCACTCCGCATAATCCTTGACGAGCGGCCAGATCTGCCGGAATGTGCTGACTTGGCTGCTCTCCGATTCCTGTTTTCTCACCTGCTCAAGTTCTCTGGGAAACGTATCCTCGAAAATGGCTTGTGCTTTATCCAGAAGTGCGTCATACTCGGTGAGTTCAAGTGGATCGTTGGGATCGTCTTCGCGGAGCAACTTGACCAGACGACTGCAGAACTTGCGGCTGAAACTTGCACGAATCTCGCGGCCGTGGGCGTAATCGTCTCGGAAGTGTTCCTCTATGTCGCGGAGACGCGAAGCTTCGTACTCACTGTCGTGACGGTGGTCCTGGATATACGTCCGGACCTGCTCAAGTGAGTGGTGGGCTGATTCCACCCATGCTTCGATAGCGTCGCTGATCGACTCATCAGCACCGAATGTTCGGAGACTCCGCAGTAATTCTTGCCCTCGAAGCGCCTTCTCGATCGCTTCCTCAAGATCGTCCCCGGAGGTGCTAAACCGAACTCGTATGGCGTCGTACTTGCGGTCGTCGTTCAGGTGGTAGTTCTTACCGCCGGTCCACGCTGCTCGCAGCATGCTCGCGCTGTCGAAACTCGTCATTCCTGTCTGTCCGACATCATCGAACGCGTCCGTCTTCGCGAATCCGAACACGTGGGTATCCACTCGCACCTCTCGCTCGTCATCTTGTTGTTCCGTGTTTTCATTGGTACGAGTTCGTTCGATTGTTATCCACCCCCGGAGGTCCCCTATTGAGAAGCAGAATGGTGTATGATGATTTAGTCTTTTTCGTGATATTCTGTCTCTGTATCAGTACCTTACAGTCGGCTTAAACAAACAGACATTTGGAGGTTTATGAGTTGATCTACATCGAAAAGATCACACACGAGAAGATCAGCACGAACTAATTAGAGGATTCGTATCCTATGTCCAGATATTCCCTTCGCTTTGTTATGTTTTCTTCTCGGGACCGCTGATCATCGCACTGATCGCTGACACCCTGTATTACGTTCGCTTGGTCGCTGACAACCGTTTCGAATTCTCCTCTACTAAAAACGAGGAGCCATCTCTTGATTGTCGAGGAAATCATCCTTGCGAGAATATTTAAACTGGTAGTAGTATAGGCCCGGTATGGCTTCTCGGTATTCGGATGCCGCTCTCGATATCAATCCTAATCGATGGTACTGTACGCGATTCTTCGTAGAACAGTACCGGCGAGACGTCGACTGGGAGACGATCCAGACAACCCACGACCGGACAGCGGAGATCGTCAGAAAACTCCTTTCTGCGTATATTGAGAATGGGACGTTCTCGGACGAAGAACTTACGGCAGTCAAGTCAGTGCTGCAGGTCTCCCATACAATAGGTTTAGAAAAAACGATCGAACGCATTGAAGAATCTCGGTTCGAACCTCAACAACGAGACGACATCGTCGACCAACTCGAACAGTACGGAGATATTGGTATTGTCGGCGGCACGGCATATTCGGCGTCAGTTCCTACCGATGAGGTTGAAGAGCAACTTCTCCGCACGTTCGAGACGATTCTGAATGAGGACGCGTCGACAGCAGACGTAGATGCTGCGGTGAAGACGCTTCTTGAGCTACGTATAGAAAACGTCGGTCTGGGGACGCTCTCTGCGCTCTTGAGTTTACTCCACCCGCATCGATATCCGGTTATCAACGAGCAAACGATCACTACGCTAGAAACCTGCTTAGGGATCGATATTCCGACCTCGACGGTTGGGTTTCTTGAGGCCGCGTCCCTCTTTCAGGAGATCCGTGACGATTTCGGGTTTGAGTCTCACCTTCGTCATCTGGATTACTTCTGTTACTGGGCGAATGAGCAGATGGGTGTCACAGAATGGTTCCAGCAGAACAATATCACCGGGCGTGATGTCTGGCAGATTAATGCTGGTCACTGTAGTGAGGAACTGCCAGACGAAATCTGGTCAGTCTGGAAAAAACGGGGTGTTTGTTCTCTTGGAAATGACGTCGGCGACCTCACGACGTTGAGTGAGCAAGAGATCAAGGAAGCAACCCGAAGTGCAGAAGATGAGTCTGCGGATGAATCTTTAGACCGGTTCCAAGACGAACTCACACTGCGGCGGTTCCGGGATGAATTAACTCCCGGAACCATCCTCCTCGCAAAAGATAGAGGGACTTTGCTTGGAATTGGTGTGATTCAGAAACCCGGGTATCAGTATAAGCCCGGGTATCTGGACGACAATCTCGACGCCTCACTCGATCATCATCACCTTCACTCGGTTAACTGGACAGCTGTTCCTTCTAATGAGCACCCTTCAGTTGCTGAGTGGAGCATTGGTACGGAACTTTCCGCCCGGAAAACGCTCGTGCGAGCGACCGAATTCGAGTCGATAAGATTTGCGCTCGCAATACGAGAACCAGAGCTGCTATCGGATCTGGTTGAGATCGAACGCCGTGTCTCTGACGTCAAAGAGCGCGTACTAAACGGTATCGATCGAGATAATACTCCACAGCAGGATCAAGACGACAGAACCCCCTCATACGACGGCGTCAGTGAGGCAACTGATGAAGTACTTCGGCAGATAGATACAGATGATGCCAATCTCCTCACAACGGATCTCCTGACAGAGGAGGTCACAGCATGGACTAAGGCCCTCTCTGGCATTGAACCCAACGTAAAGATCTCCAGAGACGACTACGTTCAGTGTCAACGACTACTTGATCTCTATGACGAACTCGAAGATGAACTCACGGCCATGGCTGAGCAACACGACATCGGGTCAGTAAACCGTGCTTCTCCGCCAGAGACGGTGTTCATAGCGCTTGTTCGGGACATACAGTCCAGAGCAGGGGCCCGCGTTAATCTCAACCAGGTCAAGTGGGGTGTTCTTCGAGAGGAGGCCTTCGAGGTCAAAGGAGATGGCCATATCGAAGCCCCTTTGAATCCCCCGGAGGATGCCGAGATAATCGCCCAGCAACTCGCACAGACCGGCCAGATGGTGTTCTATGGCCCACCAGGGACGGGGAAAACCTATACCGCCCAGCAGTTCGCACGTTGGTGGATCGCTGATCAGACGGATGGACAAACGCGGGCAGAACAACTTGAGCTCACGACGTTCCATCCCTCGTTTGCCTACGAGGACTTCATCGAGGGACTCACCGCGAAAGAGAACGACGGCGCTGTCGAGTACGACATCGAGCCGGGCGTGTTCAAAGAGATCTGTGAGCGTGCCAAACGAGCGTACGAAAACAGCGACGATCCAGACGACGCTCCGCCATACATCCTGATTATCGACGAGATCAACCGTGGAAACTTGGCCCAGATCTTCGGGGAGTTGATGACGCTTCTAGAGAAGGACAAACGACTCGATGCGCCAAACGAAGCCCGCTCGAATCTCGCTCACTCGAACGAATCATTCGTCATCCCGCCAAACCTCTATCTCATCGGTACGATGAACACTGCCGACGAGTCGATTGCGCTGCTCGATGCGGCGTTACGCCGGCGATTCCGATTCCAGCCGTTCCCCCCAGACTTCGATACCATCGTCGATACGTATGAGTTCCCGCCAGGTGGTGCAGAGACGATCGTCAAAGAGGGCGGTACTCGGCGTGATCAGCTCGTCGCAGCATCGATTCTGGCTCTCGAAGAACTCAATGAACAAATCAGGAATGCCAATCAGCTCGGGAAGGGTAAACAACTCGGCCATACGCATCTCTTCGGCCATGAGAACGCCGACGAAGTCAGAGATACGTGGCGGTTCGATATCTTACCACAGCTCGAAGATTACTACTTCGGCAAGTTCGACCGTCTCCGAACCGAGATCTTCGATGACGTCACGATCGAGTTGATTGACTGGGACACAGAGCGTATCGAGGCCTTTGCCACGGAGACACTGTACCGAGAGCTGTGTGTGATTGCGGGTATCGAGCAGTACGCGCCACTAGAAGCAGCACTCGCGACAGACGGAGCTCAAACAGCTGAAGACGGCTGGGCAGCTGGTGAGAGGACCCCAGAGACGTTCCGTGAACGGGTCGAGCAACACTCCGATGAGACGCTACGAAATCGTCTCATTGACCTCTGGGAACTCGGTGATGAACTCGGCGAACTTGATCCGGGTCGTGGTGAGTACACTGCATCTGTGACGATGGATCTTCCTGAGTACCATCCCGGTGTCGGGCTCTACCAGATGGATGACAAAGGGAAGTTTGGCTTTCGTTGGAACTGGTTCCTCAGTCGGGATGATAATGACCTGATCCGAGAAGATATCGAGAACTTGCAATCGACGCTCACCACCATCGATTCCTACGAGATCGAGTGGCGCGATCCGGCTGCCAAAGGCGAAGATCCACACTTCGAGGATAATTCGCTCTATCTCGACGAACTCACCGAAGCGGAATTCGATCAGCTTACTGAAGTGATTCGAGAGGTAACCGGGGAGATCCAGAGCGAGATGGTTGATGCTGAGAACTGACCGAATCGCCGTTTCGGGAAGTACAATACGGGAGGATAGCGAAACGGATCCTCCAAGCGATCCGTTAGCTCTCTCGGAGCACCAGACCTCCGACGCCTTCCCGATGAGTGATCGGGATATCGAGTTTCTCGAATCGATCGATGCAGACCCACAGCCCATTTCACTCGAGTTCACTCGCGATGGCGAGGTAAAACTCTCTACGTCACAGTACGTCGGCGTCCTCACGACCCCCAGTGGCCTCCAGATTGAGGTCTCTCCAAAGCAATCGGTTACAAACGTTCTCTGGACGTTGCAATTCGCCCTCGATATCGATACACAGGCGATCGATGCTTCGACGACGATAACCGAGGCAAGCACATTCGTCGACGCACTGGGCGCACTGTATGCCAGCGCTCTCGAGGACGTTCTCGAACAGGGTCTGCATCGTGATTACGTGAGACGACACGAAACGTCGACGAACGTCCGTGGACGGATCGATGTCCAGCGGCAATTACAGCGTTCGACACCAGTCCCCACCGATTTCGAGATCGAGTACGACGAACACACTGCGGATACGCTGTTGAACCAGGGAATACTGAGCGCAACAAGGCGTCTCGTCGCACTCGTCGACGATCCTGAGATTGCCGGCCGTCTTGACCACCAGCGTCACCGACTTCGCCAGTACGTCTCTGAGACCGTCGTGACGGCGAGTGAATTGGAGCATGTCGATCTAACACGACTCAATCAGCATTATGAAACAGCCCTTTCACTGGCCCGGATCGTTCTTGCAGAGGAGTTCTTCGACGATCTGACCACGGGCCAACAGTATTCATTCGGGCTGTTTCTCAACATGAACAGCGTCTTTGAGGCGATCGTCGAACGAGCATTCCGAGACGCGTGTCGACGACTCGATGAGGACTGGACCGTTGATGGACAGGCATCGATTCCTGCTCTCATCGAAGGACCACACGCCGTCTCGATGACACCCGACGTCCTCGTCTCCGATTCGACTGGTGACGGCAAGCTTGTCGCTGATGCGAAGTGGAAAACTGGCGATGCACGCTCCAGCGACATCTATCAACTTACGTCATACATTCTTGCGCTTGAATCACCGGGGCTAATCGTGTATCCCGAGCATGCAAAACGGACGGGTGCTCACTCACTCGTTGATGGGACGTACTCCCTCCAATCTGTTGAACTCCCAACTGCGACATCGGCAAACTCATACGAGGAGTATTGTGACGTGCTTGTTGAGGCTGCAGAAGAATTTCTTTCTCCGCTCACCAGCGCAGTATAGTGTTGAATCAGCCTTGATATTCCTTACGTGAGAGCTGCCGGTTTGAACAAAAACCGCATTGCTCGAAAGAGACTTTATGAATGCTTCTCAGGGTGTCCATCTATCTCGATGAACGGAGCGATCATCGAGTAGATTCAGGGACTTCAAATTCTCTAAAATAGTCCAAGGTGGTTATTTTAGTTCTAGCATAATGAGTCCAGATGCTATACTCGCTGATTGGAACTGGCCAGCAGGTAAAGAAGCTATCATCTATATATGGTCGAATATAAAGTTATTATCGTGACACGAAAAGAAGCACCTTGTCTCTATTGTCATGAGTCATATGAGTTCGTAGCTGGAATGCACTTTAAAAAACACTTCAGCGGCTCTAACGCCTTCGATCGATACAAAGAATGGGTTGCTGAAGAATACGGGATTGATCCCGATCATGAAGTGTTTCATACATCAGGAGCGCTGACAAAACCAGAAGACTTTGAGGAGTACGAGCATCTATTCGACTGACCCAACAAAATATATCCCGCTGTAGTGAGCTATTCGTTCCCCTATGTGGCCGATCATTAAAAAAGATGAACAGAACCATAGATTGTCATATAGTCATATGGGAGTTAGTGTTCTGTATCGGTAGCTGATTGTTCGGGCCTTGTTTCCCGAATCTCACCCTTGAGCGACTCCATCGAAAGTGGGTCAATCGTCTGTCGCACTCCTGAAGCGGTGTAGAAGATGCTCGCCGAAACAGCCCGATCAGGATACTGGGCTGTGGCCACCTGGTAGTAGACACTGAGCTGTTTGCGATATTCGGCTTCGGCATGGCGTCCACGATCAGTCTTGTAGTCGACGATCTCTACTTTATCAGACGTAACGTGAACGACGTCGACGATACCCGAAACGGTCACCCGTTCGCCATCGACCGTGATCGGAAGGAATGCTTCCTCTTCGACCAGCAGTTCACCGTCGAGACTGTCGAGGAAGCACTGGACGTTCTCCTCGTCATCACCATCGGGATGGACATCCTCCCCCAGCGCGTATGCCTCCGCGAAGTCATGGACCTTCGTTCCGAACTCGACGCCTCGCCCATCCTCGACGTCCTCGAAGACGCTGTCTTGCATCAGCGTGTGCGGCGTATACCCGGTTGGTCCCTCTCGTGTGGGTGTATCAATCTGCAGTTGTGCCTGCGTCGTCGTCTCGACCGACGCTTCCTGCGGGTCTGGAACGATCGGTTCGACATCCACGGGCAGCTCCTGAAGGAACGTATTCGGCTCCTCGCCCGACGTGAAGACGACGTGGCTCTCGGCACGCGTGATCGCGACGTAGAGCAGTCTGCGCACCTCGTCGTAGTTGCGCGGAAGGCACTTCCGCAGAATATCCGAGCGCCAGGTATCGTAGACGTGGGGCAGACCATGAGCGTCATCGGCGTACACCTTGCGCCGACGCAGCCCGACCGGATCCTGGTACGAGATCGTCCCACCACTGCCCCCATTCGGTGGGAAGCGACCACTATTCATGTTCCCCAGGACGACGATGGGGTACTCCAGCCCCTTCGCGGAGTGGATCGTCTGGACCGTCACCGAGTTGTCGCCAGCGCTCGCGCTCACCTCGTGCGTCGCACCGTCTTCGATACTCCGTTCAATGAATCGGATCAGATCGCCCCGCGTCATCGTCGTCGCGTCATGGACCGACTGAATCGTGTGCAAGATGACGTCGGCAGTGGGTCCATCATACCCATACCGGGCAAACACACGTCGTGCAACGGCGCCGAGCGTCTCCAGTTCTCCGATCTCGTCCCGGAATTCGACCATACCCTCGGGATACGGACCCTGTTCGAGAATGTGTTTGATCTCGTCGAGTGTGTAGCCCGCCTCTTCGAGGACGACGGCCCAGCCGCGGTCGAGATCGTCGTCGAGGATCCGAAACCACGCGAGCAACAGCTTGGCCGGATCCGTCCTGAACAGTTCGATCCCTCCTTCGTATGCCATGGGAAAGCCGAACTCATCGGCAGTCTGGAGTAACTCACGTCCGAAGTCGCGCGTTCGCGTCAACACAGCGATGTCGCGGTACTCCGGCGTCCGGAGCTCGCCATCCTCATTTTCCACCTGATATGCGTCGTTCCCCACGATCTCCTGTACTTTGGTCAGTAGCGCCTCGTGTTCGTCCTCGCTTTGAATCGCTTCGATGGACGTATTCTCGTGGTCGCTGTTGGACTGCAGTGAGGTGATCCGATTGCGCGTCGTCTCGACGTCGACGTCATCACTGTCGGTCGCCGGAACGAGCAGGCCGTGTTCGGAAAAGTCGAGAATATCCTGCGTCGATCGGTAGTTCTCGACGAGCTCGATGGTCGTCACATCGTTCGCCTCGAACGAGACGCGATCCGCATCGCGATTGAGCTCCTCTGCGAACCGGTCCAGCCGCTCCTCGAACGCGACAATGTTGTCCACTTCGGCGTACTGGAAGCCGTAGATGCTCTGTTTCCAGTCGCCGACGACGCAGACGTTGTCGGTACCGGCCAGCAGGAGTGCGAGCTTGAACTGAATCTCGCTGGAGTCCTGGAACTCGTCGACCATCACGTACTCGAATGCGACCTCCTCGCGAAGGTCGGGAGCCTCACAGAGCAAGACGAACGCGAACAACTGGAGGAAGCCGAAGTTCAGATAGTTCCGTCGTAGCGCAAACTGGAGATACTCGTGATAGACGTCGTGGACGAACTGTTTGAGTTCGCTCCGGTCTTCGTCGAACGCATAACGCGCAACCGTTTCTGGAGCTTGCTTTCCGCTCCCACGGATTTCTGCCTTCTCGGGCGCATCCGGAAGATACAGCTTGTTCTTCCCGTAGCGATACAGCTTCGAGCGAAGCTTCGATTGCTTGTTCCCGTCGTTTCGCGGTTCGTTGACCTCGTCGAACAGCGTTTTGAACGCCTCGAAGTCGCCGTCGAGATGGCGTTCGCCGTCGCGATACCAGCCATCGGCCGTCGGAAAGACGCCCTTTGCGGCGAGTTCCTCGACCAGTCCCAGTAGTTCACCGGGATCATCGAGCGCGCGAAAGTGATCGTCGTACTCGGGATAGTCATCGCTAAACGTGTCGATGAACTCGCGAAAGAGCGCGCTCTCGACGATGTCGTCGTCGACGAGCCTGGTCGAGCCAGTGATCGAGTCGTCGATACCGAGGTGTTCTGGCGCTCTATGCCCGTACTCTTCGAGGAGATCGTGACACAGCGAGTGGAACGTCTGGATCGGCGCGTCGGCGAGCTCTCGCATCCCGTAGTGACACTCGCCGACGATCCGCTCTTTCATCTCGGTCGCCGCGTTGTTCGTGAAGGTGACTAACAAGAGGTCGTCGGGTTCGACGCTCGGCTGGTCGACGATGTTTGCGTACCGTCGCGTGACGGCGAACGTCTTGCCGGTCCCCGCGCCGGCATCGACAAGATACAATCCATCGGTACTCTCGATGAGCTCTCGTTGCTGGTCGTTCGGTGTCAGGTCAGTCATCGGTTTCGAGTAGGAGATCGCGGTTATCTACGCGGCGGTAGTTCGGCTCGCCAGCAAGTCCCTCGATGGGAAAGCGTTCCTCGCCCCGTCGTCTACGATTGAGCTCGTCGATTCGTTCGTCGACGAACGCCTCGAACGCATCGAGATCCTCCCGGAAGTAGTTGTGTCGACGGGTGCTGATTAGCCCCCGCATGAGCTGTTTACAGCCCTTCGTGACGTATTTGTAATCGCCAATTTCGTCTTTCATCCGAGCGAGCAGCGTCTGACCGAACCTCGATTCGATGAGTTCGTCGCTGTCTCGCGTGTCCGGTAGTTCCGCTGTCTCGAAGACGGTGCTGTAGTCCTCGTACTCGATCTTCCCGAGAATCTTCCTGCACTTACTGTAGCCATTCTCTCGTAAGTCCTCGAACGTTTCACGCGACCAGGCAAAGGACTCGAAGTCGCCCGGATAGTACGTGACCGTTGTCAGCGTCTCGTCGAGATCGGCGTCGCCGGCGACGACGTCGTCGAGCGTCTCGAGGAAATGAAAGAACGTGAACTCCAGTTCCTCGTGGGGCTGTTGGGTTCGCCAGTGTGTGAGATACAACAGTGCCTGGAAATTGGGTGTGTCGCTCGGTGGGTCGATCGCCGAGTTCTTCACAACCTGTGAGGCTCGCTTCAGACTCCCACTTTTGTGGTCGACCAGCCTGTGCGGGCTGTGGACGAGGTCGATCTTTCCTTTCAGGCCGAGTTCCTCGTTCTCGAACCAGCGCTCGGTGATCGACGTCTCGATCTCTCGGTCGAAGTGCTCAGCGATACTGTTCGATCCCCGGCCCGAATCCGCCGTGAGGAACGTCCCATCCACAGGAACGTTTTCGTCCAGAAAGTCACAGATCGTTTCGAGACCGATACGATACTTGGTCCTGCGAGTCTCGCGGTCGATCCGTCTGATGAACGGGCTGGTTTCATCGAGCATCAGTTCCACGACCTCGTCGATCATCGCTTCGTCGACGACATCCGAATGGGCGACGTAGAACTCCGCGAAGTCGTGGAACAGATTCCCCTCTTTGAAGTGGTCCTTGTCGGGGCCGTCGACGAGGCGACTGAAGAAGTAATCGCGGGGGCTGTTGACGTAGGTGCTGAGACTGGACTGACTCACCGTTTCGATTTCAGTCGTACTCGACTCGATGGGCTCTGTCTCGAAGCCCTCAGTTCGCCCCCACGACGAGGGGCCGTTCCGTACCGAGTCGAGGTCGCGAAACCGCTCGAACTCCTCGTCAAGGAGGTCCTCGAAGTACAGACACGGCGTAACCGGGGATCCACCAGCGGTATCCTGGACGAGGTAGTACTGCTCGGCGCCGCTCTGGAGCAATAACTGGAACTGCCGGATGTTCCTCGTGTACTGTGCATCACGGTCGACCCACGGCCGATTCGGGGCGTCGTGCGTCCATTGTTCGTCGAGGCCAAGGAAAAACACGGTCGGGCGATCGACGTAGGCAGCAGATTTTGCGTCGGCCAGCAATACACCGTCGTTCTCACGATCCACGGGCACCTCGTAGGACTGCAGGTAGAACTCGAGGGTATCGACGGCCTCAGCAGTGACATAGTCATCGCCGAGACCCAGCGCTGTGAGCTCCTCACGGAACGCCCCGAGTGAACACGCAGTACGCGTCTCGAACGCATCGAGCGCCTGTTCGAACGTCCGTGAGTCGATCGTCTCGCAAAAGTCGAGTGCCCACTCGACTTCGGGGCGGTCGAGTTCGTGCAGTCGCTTCTCGTCGTGTTCGACGTCGAGATCGATGTCCAGTGCACTCAGAACGGGCTTGACATCGCGGACGCGAGTATCAGTGCCCCGGTGTGCGAGACGAAGCAACTGGCAGAGGGCTCGATGGTTCGGATCGTCGGTGAACCCCGGACCGCCGTAGAAGGGAATACCGGCGGCTTCGAGTGCGGATTCGACCAGCGTGGAGTATTCGCTCTCCTGATCGAGCACCACGGCAATGTCGTCCGCGGTCTCCGTCGTGATACTGTCGACGAGCGTCTCGACGATGGCTGCTGTCGAGTCGAAGAGACGGAACGGCGGATACTCGAACGCTTCCTCACAGAATGGACTGAACGTATCGTACGTGTCAGGGAAGATCGACCGTTCGAGCTCCGTGAACTGCTCCTCCCCGACGATTGCGACGTCTCGTCCATCGTCGATTCGGTACTCCGTCAGTCGCTTCGACGTCGTGTCCAGGCCTTCGATACACGTCACTGCTTCCCTGGTCACGGCGTCTGCGTAGCCGTCGTATTCGAGGATGGCATCGATCCGTCTCTGGTGTTCCCAGCACTGGAGGATGTTCCCGATAGCGTAGGCGCTGCGTTTCCAGTCGAGATCGCTTCGGTCAACCAGTTCGAGAAAGGCAGTCCGATCCTCCGCAGCTTCGATCCGCCCCGCGGCGAGACGCCGCGGCGTCGTCGCAAAGGTCCCGAGATGCGGCCGATCTAACCGACGGTTCAACGCACTGGCGAGCGGCGCATCGGAGACGAGAACGAGATCGTACTCGGCGACCTGCTCATACAGGTCGTCGAGTGGTTTTGCCCGCGTAATTGACACCCTACAAAGAGGGTCGCAAACTGAAATAAAACTACCGTCCCGACGACGTCTCTAGGGGGCGCTCCGTCGAGAACGCAGCGCAGCGGTATTTTTTGTGTGCCCCTTGCGGGCGCGGGGCACTGTACATAGTGCTCTGTCAGATAGCAATGGCGACAGAGAACCAGTTGGTGTCGTTCGACGAGAGCGATACCCGACGAGACGAGATGCATAGTACGATCGAAGCGTGGCTCGAGGAGCTCCAGTCCCTCGTCGACGAGGCAGCGGCCAGCCAGGAGTTCCAGGAGTGGCTCGACGTCCAGAGTCGGTTCCACGACTACTCCCATCGGAATACGCTCCTGATCAAACGTCAGTGTCCGGATGCAACGCGCGTCGCGGGGTATCGGACATGGCAGACTAAGTTCGATCGCCACGTCGCAGAAGGCGAGCAGGCGATCTGGATTTGGGCGCCGATCATCGCCAAACAGTGCCCGGAATGCGAGAATTCGTCGTCGTATCACGAACAGAGTGACTGTGAGTACGACGAGACGCCACCAGCAGCGTGGTCGACAGGACTCGTCGGTTTCCGACCAACGGCTGTCTTCGACGTCTCTCAGACGGAGGGCGAGGAGTTGCCGGAACTCGACACCGCTGCGGAGGGGGATGTAGGAGCCCTCTTTCCCGCACTCCGTGGAGCAGCGTCGGAACTCGACGTTTCGGTTAGTATTATCGATCCCACTAAGTGGTCCCACGGTGAGGCAGCCGGTATCTGTCGAGAGCGTCCAGGCGACGATCGGACGACGATCGAACTACTTGATCAGGACGATCCAGCCGCACTTGCTGGCGTGCTGGTTCACGAGTATGCACATGCGTTGCTCCACGTCGGCGTCGACGATCAGACGGAGCGAACGAAACGAGAGGTCGAGGCCGAGGCAGTCGCATATCTCGTCGGTCGTCAGTTCGGGCTTGACACGAGTGGCTCAGCGTTCTACCTCGCAGCATGGCAGGACGACGAGACAGATGCCGTGTTAGAGCGTCTCGGTCGGATTTCGCGAACTGCCACGGAGATCGTCGACGTGGTGGAGGACGAACCCATCCAGCTCGTTGATGAAACGGCGAACTAGCGGGTAGTGTATCTAAGACGACTTCACACAGTCATGTTGAACGTCTAAACACTCAAGAATCGAGTCCACCAACAATTAACCATGGCCACTATCGAAATTGACGAAGAGGTGTATGAAGCCTTGCAGATTCCTGAGAGGGAACGGTCTCAAGCGATGAAGCAAGAGTTAGCTGTCTCACTGTACGCACGGGATATTCTCTCATTCGGCAAAGCACGTCTGCTAGCAGAGCTATCCAAGCGAGAGTTTCAAGAGCTACTTGGCGATCGTGAAATCCCACGCCACTACACCGAAACCGAGCTCGCCGAAGATCTCGAGTATGCCGAATGACGAGATTGTCGTCTCGGAGGCATCTCCCCTTTTCAATCTCGTGGCTCTGTAGAAATTCTATTAGTTCGACACTTTCCCCGCTGAAACAGCCGTTGGGTAGGACTGCGTAGTACGCGCTGATAATCCTAACAATTTACATTCACTTTCCAAAATACTATACACGCGTTTCTCTTTGGTATATTTCGATGAGCTTAAAACAGAATCTGCAGGATATGGATCCATATGATTTTGAGGAGCTGATTGCTAATCTTTGGAATAAAAAGGGATACGAGACAAAAGTTCGAAGCAAAAGTCGTGACAGAGGAGTTGATTTTGAAGCTGAAAAGACGGGGTACAAAGAAATAGTCCAAGTTAAGTGTAACTCCAGCAATAATAATCTCGGTAGCAAGTTAGTGCGGAACTGTGCAACACTATATCAACAGATCCCTACCGCAAATTCTGTCGTGATTGTGGGATCTGGCGGATTCACTAAGGATGCTAAGCAGTTAGCTGATGATTTGAATGTGACCCTTTATACTGGTGATGCCATCGTCGATGAACTGAATCAATATGACGTAGACATAGGGATGATAGACTCCCTTCAGGGAAACTCTGGACAAAATCAACCTGCGATCAGCAATCAAGAACGGCGTGATGCAAGAGAATCAGTAAAAAATGCCATCGAGAGCTTACAGGACTTCTATGACGTGAGAGAAAAATTTAAAGAAAAGAAAGTCACGTCACATGGGATCGAGAATGCTGTCGAATTAAAGAGTTCAATCAACACGGTAAGGGCCGAACTTAATCAAATGAATATCCCTGAAGTTGAGAATAACAAGACAGCTATCGATAGCCTATCAAGAGAGTACTCTGCTACTGATTTCTTACGCTTGCTTACTTCAGCCATCGCTCTGCTCGATGAATATAAAGAACAAATCGAATTCAAAAACAAGAGTCTTAGACATCATCACGATTTTCAAAGTATATCTGAATTTAGAGAAGCGCAAAATCAAAAACAAATCGACCTTCAAGAAAAAAGAAAAAAGCACGCAGCCATAGCAAAGAAATTCGATATTAACGCCTTCGCAGAGGAAGTGTTTAGATGAATTGCGCAGGTTCGTTTTGAATTATGCGATGATCTCGGGCATCAAAGATACGGTCATATTGACCGTCTCAACTCTGCCGTTATCATAGCCATCACACGTGAATGCAAATTCTTGAACATCCTTAAGATTCGGGAATCGTGATATTAAATATGAATTTCCACCAGTGTTTATGTTGTATCTATACTCTGTCCTCTGTATGTTTCACGGGCATTCTGATTGGGTTCTGATACGTAGTCTACCTCACCGATCACTGTCTCGCCTGTACTGACCGATGAGTGGTCTCAACCTAGCACCTGCTGAGGATTTCAACAGGGCCAATCTCGCACTTATCGACCAGCTCACGCTACTTAAATAACAGTCTCTGGCGCCAAAACACGCAACGACCTCCCTGCAAATCAAGCATTCGTTTTTTTGGCGCCTGCACGGGTGCAGGCGCTCATCAAACTGTGCCTGCGTGAGAATCCAGTGAAGACGACTACCAACGATCAACTGAGAGATGCACAGCAAGCCCTCGAATGGTGGCTTTGCAGCCACGCCGAAGCAGGTGTTCCGGAACTCGCACTCATCGAGGTGCTTCGGACGTACGCGGATACGATCGAGTACATCGGCTACGTACCGCGGTCGTGGGGGCCGGATACCCAGCGCGAACGATTCCGCGGACGGGAGCGAGAACAATGACGATCTCGTTCCTGCAACGACTTGCGTCTATCCTGCGTCGCAACCGATCGTACGTCTACGAGTGTCGGAAGTGCGGGACGACCGTTCCCAATGAAGATTCGACGTGTCCTTACTGCGATCAGACAGAGATCCTCGTCTACGACGTCACCTGACGTCGCCGGCTGATCGAGTATTTTTTGCTCCGGTTTTTGCCAGCGGATCGCCGATCCAGCGCAGTTTCCACCAGATTATGAGTACACCACTAACACACCTCGAGACGACCAGTAGAGTCATCAAACGCGCCCAGTACGAAGCCTTCGAGTTCACGATCGACGTCGACGGCGTCCTCGTCAGAAATGCCAGTCACGCGAATCCCGACGAACACGAATACGTCGTTACCGTTGAGGATGGGCTTCCGACCGAGTGTGAATGCCCGGCCGACGCGAACTACGACGGCGCGTGCAAACATCGCGTCGCCGTTGCGATCCGAAGACCGATCCTCGATGCAACCGTCGACCGACAGCTCGCAGCTGATGGTGGAACCCCAGTTTCGGCGGACGAAGAAAATTCGGACGACCCATCAGCGACGCCAACATCGACGAACCCAGCAGAAGACGAAGTATCGTCTGAACCTCCCCAGGATGCTACGAGCAACGCGAACTCCTGCGAGTGCGATGGACTCCCAGAAGGGATTCCCTGCTGGGACTGTGTCCGAACCGGTCGTCGGGTCCTTTGACTTCCCTATCTTAATTCTCGTAGAGCGTCAACGCTGTCAACAAGGATGTCACATCAGATCCGACTCGAAGATGATGTCTACGAACGAATCAAAGCGAACAAACATGATGATGAGTTGGTCAGCGACGCCGTCGATCGGCTTATCGGGGGGCGATCACTTCGAGAATATCCCTAGAGTCACCCACGAGACGTATCGGTAGGGAATAGTGACAATGTGCGATGTTCTCTACAGGTGACAAAAAGCATCTCTGAATAACGAGCTTTAGCGCGAGAAAGCGGTCGTATTCATTGGCTCAGATCATATCGAACGCGCTGACCGTGAGATCGAAGCTACTGGACGTCTGCTTCTGGTCTTCCAGAATTTCGTTCAGCAAATCCGCATGGTTCGTCCTGCTCCCGCCTAATGAGATAATACTGCGGGGTCGGTCAGGTAACATAGCCTTCACGTAACGACGCAACGTGTTGTTCGTTTCTGCGCTGAAATATGTCCGTTTCCCGTTGACGTACTCACTACTCACCCCCCCTTGACGAAGTGAAGAACCACTTCTTCCCGTTGTCGAATCGTCTCGGGTCGGTGGGTGGATTCGTTTTCGAGGTAGGGGTGATAGGGCAACTCTTCCCCGAGTTGAACTCTGGAGAGTCGAGGCAAATCGATCATCGGCTTCGCTGTCGCATCGTCACTGATCGTGAACGACATTTGATTGTCGATATCGAGCTTGAAGTCTTCATTCGGTTGCTGTTCGAGACTGATCTTGTACTCGTTCGCCGACCACGCGTACTTCGTCTCGGATTCGGATGGCTGTATGACGACTCGATACGTCACCGATTCTTCAAGATGAGAAGTGAACAGCGGGACCGCAAAGTACTCCGGTGGCTCTTTGAGTGCTCGGATCGATCGCGATTGATCGAGTTTCGTTTTACCGCGCCAGCACTCGAAGACGAGAGCCTCGACAGCATCTTCTCCCACATCCTCAACAACCAAATCGTCGAAATCAAACCCGAGCCACATGATCACCTGATCGGGATCGAGTGACATGAGCGGGAGCGACGTGGGAACGTCTGCAGTTGGTCGTAGGGTGGTAATGAGCCTTTTTCGCGTGTTAAGCGTCGTCGCCCCGGCATACATCCAGAGTGGCTCCGCAGCTGTCTCGAGACCTAACAGCCCCCGAATTTCGACCTTAGAGTATGGGGCTGGCGGGGTATAGGTTTCCGCTGAGTCTCGTTTGATCGGAGGATCGTAAAAGTACCCTTGCCGAATGGTTTCGTACGCAGTGTTCTGAACAGGGACATCGTTACCGTTCTCGACAGTGAGAGAGATAGAAAGCGCAGTATCCTCGTGCACGAACGGATCGATCTCTGTATCCAGATCCGGGATATCCGGAACGCTCACGTCAGATAGAGTGTAGACTGGCTCTACGTCACGGAGTCGCTCTAGTCGGGTTGTTACCGTGTCAAGAGTCCTTCCGGCGTCGGAGTCGTATTTTGGGAGCGTACAATCGTGAGATTCGTTGGGATAGTGTGTAGCGAAAGGCCTGCCCGGTGACACCGTCAGTGACAGCGGCGACGAGGTAGGTTCGAAGAAGTAGCGTCGTCCGTCCGTCGTTTTCATCCACCCGACAGGATCCATGGCGGCTGTCGCAGTCCGGAACTCGATACTGTCGGTCGGAGGTGATAGACCCGGAGCGAACGTCAAATCTATACATGGGAGTTCACCGAGACCATCCACCACCAGTCTTGTCGCTGTGACGTCAGTCAGGATCGTTTCAGGAACGAGCGGATCGTTGAAGCCCGCCGATTTGAGATGGTCCGCATCGAGACGGACGGTCCGAGACAGTGTTCGTTCATGACAACGATAGAGGTAGCCTGAATCGCCGGATTCGAGTATGTCTCTGGGAATCTTCGTATCCGCCGGATACACGACACCGTCAATTGCGATTCGGTCCCAGTCCTCGATTGGTTGGTCCAACGAATCGTTCGCGAGTCGAGTGAGGTCCTTCCCCGAGAGTTCGTAAGCCGGGGCTTCGACCGATGTCTGGACTTGGAGTTCTAGGGCCGCGACGTATCGATTCTGTTGACGGTCCGCTCCGAGTGACTCGATCCGAACGGAGTGTTCGGATAGGTTCGCGTCAAGGATATCGAGTTCACCAGTCACGATGTCGCGAAGGAACCACTTTCCACCGTCTATCTGGTAGGAGACTTCGTCGTCGGGCCACTCGATGTTGAGCGTTTCAGCGGAGCTCCGAAGATGAGCTGCTGTCAGATCCGCGATCGAGCGACGATCGAACGGGAGAAATCCACCGCTGCCGGCTTCGATCCGTTCGTCGATCTCCGTCAGGGTTCGCTCATCTGCCCGCCCATAACACTCGGCTAGCGAATTCAAAAAAAACGTTCCGGCGCTCGCGACACGTCGCGAGTTCCGGAGCCAGATCCCGTATTCGACGTTGTCCCCACGCTTCTCCCAAGCATTCGCCGTGAGGTTCGCCGAGGTCAGAAGTACTTCCCGGATCTCCTTCTGGTCGCCTTCAGTCTCCGATATTACGAGGACCTTGAGGTGAGCCAGCCCCCCGCGTATCTGACTGCCAGAGGGAAGTACCTCGCCGTCGTCACCACCAAGGCGCGTTCGGAGAACGAACTCCCGAAACTGCTCTTCAAGTTCCTGCACGTCGTCGCTTCCGAGGAAGGACCCGATCGACGGCTGCGTATCATCGATGACTGCAGACGGTTGCGAACCGTACACCTCTACGGCAATCTGCTCCTCATCCACGTCCGGTGGGGCCAACGAGGTGAGTTTTCGGACGCCGGTTTTGTTCACGTTCGCCGTGAAGTACGACAACGTGACGTCTTCGGATACGCCGTCCAGCGCCCGCGTCACCGAACGTCGGAGAGAGTTTCCTGCCCCGGAGTGAACGAGTACAGGTTCCGTTGGCCACCGTCTGAGAGCATCCTCCACGCTCTCGGATTGAGTCCCATGGACGAGAGACTGAATGGTGTCCAACAACAGATTGATCCGATCGTTGTTGACAGCGGTGGGTTCGACGCGACCCTCTCGCAAGTTGGTGAGCGTGAACGTCTCTTTGACCGTCCCTTCGAACCGACCCGCCCATTCAACGTTGGTGAAGAGTCCAGCATGGCTGAAGTTGAACGACCCGACCCACGCGACGATGCGCTTGGAGCCCCATAGCACCACGCACTTCCCGTGGACGTCTTGCTCCTCAATCGAGAGTTGCTCCGTGTCAATGTTCTCCGAGAGCCGAATCTCGTCCGCTGCATCACTCGGTGCACACACCAGTGTGTCAAGATCCTCAAACCAGTCGAGATACCCGGGCGTGACCGTATACGTCGTGACGAGCGCGTACTCGAATTCATCCTGAGACTGGTCTACGGTGTCCTTGATCTGTGATCCGATGTCATCGATGGGGAACGGTTGCTTACTCATTGTCGACTGCTGCCTGGAGGGTTTTCGTCCAGTTGATAACCTCGTCGACCCCGTAGAACGATGCGGAGTCGTTCTCCTGAATCGGGGCCACGACACGGTAGTGTTCCGTCTCGTCGACGAGTACTCCGTTCCACTCCAGTAGTTCGACGAACAATTGGCGTGGACTATATCCGTCGCCGAGCAGTTGTCGATACATCTCGAGGAACGCGACGATGTCGTCTTCACCCATCGATTTGAGGAGTTGGATGAGATCACCGAGATCAGTCGCGTACTGCTCCCGTGTGGAAAGCTCTACGAACCGTGCGAACGAGTCGGCGGTTTCTCGTTCGTCGAAAACATCCTTGATTTCGGCGTCGGTGATGGCTCCCTCAGTGTTCGCAATAAGCTGTCGGGCCAGGTCCTCACCGTCTGCGAGGAAGTAATTGACACTCCAGAAGAAGCAGAGTTGTTCGAGTACATCATACACCTCTGGAGAGATATCGGCACCAGGGAACTCCTGTCGGGCGACCTCAACGATGTCGCCTCTGGAGCGATATAAATCTGGAAGGTATCGGAGGTCGTTCAGTATGGCGTAACGGTCCTGTGTCGGGTCAACGATGCTAATCAGTAGGATCGATCCGACGAGAAACTCTCCGTGTTCGCGCGCCTGGACTGCTTCGAGAAATTTGTTCGCCTCGTCTGCAGAGACTGCCAACTCAGTGTTTGCGAAACGGTCCAGTACCGCTTCGGGTGCTTGCTCCAGTAAGGGGCGAACGAAGCCGATATTCGATCCGATGATCACCTCGCCCAGTCGAGTGCGATGTAAAGCAGGGACTGTCTCGAACGCCCGCTTGAGGGCTCGTACGAAAGCCGTCACGACGCCGTCGTACCGCTCTCGCTCGTCAGCTTCGTCTGAGAGCTTGACAGCACGGAGTTCCGTTTCGAAGCAGTCTGGGAACGAAAATCCAGCGTCCGTACACCGCGACCGAAAGCGCTGGGACATATACGTATTTGTTTCCTCCGTGAATTCAGTAAGCGGAGGGGGATCGCCGTCAGCGACGCGGAGGAAGTGATCCACGAGTTCGTCGTACAGTCCGCGGCCTCTGACTGTGGACGGTGCAAACAACCACTCACTCGCAGCGCTCTCTCCGACAGCGATGTCCGGTAAGGAATCGCGCCGCGTCGCGTACAGCGACCGGAGCGAGTAGTAGAGGACACTCTCCGTTGGATTTCGCTCGCCCTCTCGTTCTGCCCAGAGATACAGGTGGTCTTGCTCTGTGAGGTCGTACCCCCGAGTGTCCAGAAAGATTAGGTACTTGTTCCAGAACATCGGGTACATAATCATACCGACATCAGGGAAGACAATCTCGGTAACAGCCTTCGGACGGAAGTAGTTCGTCTGTGTCCCGCTCTCCGTACGAGCCGAGAGGAAAAATTCGGTTGCTGCGTGCGAGTCAGGCATACGCCGACTAAATAGGGAAGCCATTTAGACGTTGTTACGGCCCGTAACCACCGTCAGAGAATCAAATATTTCAACGGTCAGATTCTCCCTGTGAAATGTCACCCCTCGTCCACACGCTTTTTATTGACGAGCGTCCGACCGAACGTGATGGATTCTAATGTCTGCTCTCTACCCGAGGTTTCTGTCGGTGTCTCCATTCTAAGAGATAGCTATCTGAGATAATGAATATACATATTCTTTGTCGCGTGCTCATGATCAAATTAGGCAGCAACCGACGCTGGGTGTGTTCACTGTACTGACCGATTCGATTCTCCCTGATTAGGGAGGAGTGAGTGTAAGATACGCGCCCTGTATCTTGAATAACAGCAAAAACATCATTTTAAACCGGTAGATGATCAATGACTGATACACGATCTACCCGAGCGACTGTGAACGATTCTATAACATGCTCTGGTAGTGTAAATATATCCTTTGCATTAAAAAAGGAACTCGAACGGAATTCGAATTAATACCGTTGTCTTCTGCTGATTAACTGAACTGATCTGCTGGCTTCTTTTGTACCGCACGCCAGTTTTTATCGCCCCCTGACGGGTGCGGGGCGTTCTGAAGAATGTCCTGCGAGAGTGAATCTCATGTCACTGAGAGATGTCTACGAAACTGGTTTCGACGAAGACGATGGACAGAGTATCAACGCAACGGAGTGTCCCGAATGTACGGGCAGGCTGCAGACCGACGGCGGTGAAACGACCTGTAGTGAGTGTGGACTCGTAGCCTCGGAGTACCGGATCGACCACGCGGCGACGCCCCGGTCGTACGAAGGACAGCGTGATCAGCGAGAACGGACTGGAAGCCCGATTACGCCGGCGAGACACGACCGCGGACTGTCGAGCGAGATCGGCTATGGAACGGACGGACACGGGAAGCACCTCTCCGCGAAGAAGCGCCAACACCTCAATCGCCTTCGGAGAGAGCACAACAGAGCGCGATGGTCCTCGAAGAAAGAGCGGAATCTGGCGTTCGCCTGTATGGACATCGCGCGACTCACGAGCGCCCTCGACTTGCCGTACTCGGTTCGTGAACGAGCAAGTCAGTTCTACAGGGATGCGAGCGAGCGGGATCTGATTCAGGGCCGATCGATCGAAGCGATCGTGGCCGCGTGCGTGTATGCCTCGTGTCGCTGTGGGGGCTACACGCGGACGATCGAGGAGCTCACAGAGCACGTGAAATGTGATCAACAGGCGATGACGAACAGTTACCAGGTGCTGAACAGGGAACTCGGCGTCGAGGCGTTGGTGATGACGCCAAAATCGTTGCTTCCCCGTATTGCCTCTCTCGTCGGCGTCCCAGACGATGTCCAGCATCGCGCGCTCGATCTCGCGGCGTTTGCAACCGAGTGTGGTATCGCAAACGGTCGAAAGCCCTCGGGCGTCGCAGGCGCCTGTCTGTATCTTGCAGGGCAGGAATACGAGGTATCGCTCACACAGAAAGCGGTCGCGGATGCTGCGGGAACGAGCCCGGTCACACTCAGAAAACGGTGTACGGAACTCCGAGACGCGCTGTAGATGTTCGGACTGGCTATCAACGATTGACGGACGCTACGCTTCGATTCACCCACTGGCGTGGTGGCGTCTCGATGATCTATTCATCCGCGATTGGCTATTTATTTAGTACTAAATTTAGAAAAACTTAATACTAAGATAGATATTCTTTGAATCGGTACGGTCGTTCGATCGATTTGCATCGCCATCTGGCGGGCATATCGAACTGCATAGCGACGCGTAACCCATTCACATGACCGAAGCTACATCACCTGAGCCGAACACGAATCGTTCCGAGACAGACCACAGTTCCCGATCCAGCGGCGGTGGGCGGCTCCTCTCGAGTCGATCACTCCTGTTGGCGGGGGTGATTCTGTGTATCGTCGCCGTTGATCCAGCACTTGCACAGACTGCAGGCGAGGAGTTCTGCGATACGGACATGGCAGAGACGGTCAAGAATCTCTTTTCGCTCATCCAGTTTGGCGGCCCGCTCATCGGCGCCGTCGTCGCCCTGGGCACGACCGTCGCGATGACGGCAGTCCGCAGGGCCGATCTGAAAAAGGAGCTCAAGGAGGCACGCAACCAGGCCGTCGTCTGGGGCATCATCGTTGCACCACTCGGAACGGCCATCGTCGGCTTCTTGCTCAACAACGTCGTCGAAGGGGCCTCAAGCTGCGGGCTCTGAGCAATGCGGCGCGTCCAAACGCTGTGTATCTGTCTCGGCGTTCTCGCCCTCGTTGGAGGCTATGCACTTCCAGTCAGTGCCGACCCACCCGATGAGCCCGACCACGGTGTGAACGAAACCCAGTTCGATGCGCTCTGGTCGGGCGATATCGATTCGGATGATCTCCCAGCGGATGCACTGAACGACTCGGCGATGAGCGAGCTCGCAGCGTACACGGATATCGCGTTCAACGACCCTCCCGAGGCGGTCGAGCACTGGAACGAGGGCGACCACGGGGAGTTCCCCAGTACCTCGAGCCGGACGTCGATCCATCCGCGAGGAACATCACTCTCGGACGGTGTGTTCGTGAAGGATTCCTACGTCGAGTTGTTCGCGATCCAACCGTCGACGCGTCTCCTCCGATCACCGAACGAAACGGAGCTGTACGTTGCCCCGGAAGGTCATCTACTCGCGGCGACGGACTACCGAATCGCGCCCCCATCGACGCGGCAGTTCAACGAAACGACAATCTCGTGGTCGGTGGATGAGCATCGAATCGAGGAAACGCGACTGCAGATCAACGATAGGGTCGTCTCCAGTGCGGGCAACACGCACACACCGGAACTCCCATACGACTCCCTCGACGAGTACGACGGCGAGACACTCACGCTGACGGTCGAAACGGATATTTACGCTGGACTCTGGCGAGCGAACGAGACCTGTCTCGACCGCATTAACGAAAGCGCCTGCGGCGATGTCGTGAGAAAGTCCCAGTACGTCCGCAGCCAACACACGGTCGAGACCTCCGTCGACGTCACCGTTCACTCGCTCACCGCGAGCGTTACTGAGGCACGCCATCCCAACGGTCGTCGAAGCTTTGCCGTTCACGCAACTGAGCCGTGGCGGGGGTACGCGGTCGGGGATACGACCGTCACCGGCGTCTGGCAGTTCTACTCGGCACGCGATCCAGGCTGGGATACGCTGATTACGGAGACCAGCACGGACCAACGCTCACGGGATTCGCCGATGCATCCTCTCCAGGTCACCGCGTTTCCGAGCTCGCTCGGAGCAAGCATTTCACCTGATCGGACGGGCGACCCAGTCACTGTGTACGGTGATACGACCGAGCCGCCATCGCTCCATCCCACGATCGACCTCGATGTCGTCACCGCTCCGTACGAAACGAGTCAGGGGCTGGTCACAGGTGTAGACGCTGTCGACACCACTGGAGACACTGTCACTGCCTACGGGATGGTTCGTGGTGTCCAGAATACTCACACACCCGATTCGTTTGCTTCGGTCGAGGTTTCCAATAGCTCACTGGCGCTAACGGTCGAAGAGACGACAGCCCAGAACGTCACTCTCGAGATCTCGCTACAGGAGACAGAGACGGGAGCTCCTATCGACACGAGCGCTCGATCGGAGTCGATCGTCGTCGACGGCAAGTCGGTGCGCACAAACGCGACTGGAACGGTTCGGCTGACCGTCCCCAGAACGGCTGGCGCCATTAGCGCTCGATACGAACCTGCGCCGTGGTGGCAGCAGTCGTCCAGCTATACACCCGACACGGATACCGTCTACGTCGAAGATGCGCCGATCGACGTTCTCGGGATCCTCTATCGCATGGCGATCCCGATCGGATCGCTGCTGCTGGGCGTGTACATCATCGAGCGAATCACCGGATGGCGAGTGGTCCGATTCTGGAGGCGGTGAGCAGCAGTGGGTCTCAAAGAAGTGATCATCGAGGGGCTCAAACAGTTCCTGCGCCAGCTGTTCTCACCGATTGCGGGCGTCATCGAACGCTACGTGAACGACCTCGTCCGACTGCTGGTCGAGACGCCATATCCCGACGTGGTCTTTGCGAAACCCTCGAACGGTGCGTGGCCCGAACTGTACGAGTACTACTGGGGATCGATCATTCCGCTTGCGCTATTGCTCTGGGGGCTGATGATCGGCGTCATCATCCTGCTCGAATCGATGAGCTATCTCTTCAGCAACTACCACCGCTCCAAACTAAAAAAGCGAGCCGTCTCCGGCCTCCTCGGTATTCTTTCGTGGTGGTGGCTCGCCGCGCTCTCGATGCGGTTGATGAGCAGCCTCACCGGGTTTCTCGTTCCCGATCTGAGCGAGATATCGCTGTTCGAGACGCTCTCTTTCAGTGCAATCGGCGTCCTCGGGGTCGCACTGTCGCTATCGATCGATCTGGTACTGTTCCTGCTGTTGGTGCTGATCTATTTCACTCGCATCCTGGTGCTCTATCTCTTCGTCCTGCTGATGCCGCTGCTGATCGCATTGTGGGTGCCCGGTGTCGGCCCGTTCTCGCTCGCCTCCCAGTTCATGAAGCGCATGGCTGGCTTCTACGTCCCGTTTCTGTTCATGACCGTGCCGGTGGCGCTGCTGTTTCGACTGGGCGAGATTCTGGGCAGCAGCGCTTCGCTCTCGATGGGCGGACTGGGCACCTGGGTCACGGCACTGGTGATCCCGTTTGCGGCGCTCGTGTCGCCGATCGTCCTGTTCTGGCAGGCTGGTGCGCTCTTTTTTGTCGGGGACCGGATCGCACAGCGGACATCGAGACACAGAGCTGCATCGCGTATGCAATCAACCAAACAATACGGTTCCGAGGCGACTCGTGGTGGGAAGAACTTCGCTCGGGGGGTGCGTGGCGACCCAGCCCAGACGGCAGGCGGCCAGACCGTGTTCGGCTCCGGCCACTCCAGATCGCACGCCGCCGGCTCTCGATTGAACTCGATGGGAACGCGCCTTCAGGGCGCCTACGAGTCACGTCGATCCGGACCAACCGGTGACACCACTTCGCCGCCCACAGGTGGTACCCAGCACTCGACGCGCCAGTCCAGTCAGTCGACATCGAATCGATCGCCACCCGATGCGACTCCAGCATTAGCGGAACCGACCGATTCCTTCGACAATCTCCGAGACAGGTCGAACAGCGCTCCCGCGCTTCCCCCGTCTAACGAAGACGCAACACGGCAATCGACCAAGTCCGGCGACGACGCAATACGGCAATCGACCGACCGCAGTGACGACACGGTGCAGCAACCGAGCGATCCCAGTGAGAATCAATGAGTACGACAGATCCAACAAAACGAATTCCCAAGTCGATCGGAACGGACGTACAGCTCTTCGGCCACTATACCATCAGCGACCTCGGCGTCGGGCTCTTTCCTGGTGTCGTCGTCATCCTGTGTACGCAACTGCTACTCCCACCTGGTGTGGCTATTGCAGGTATCGCAATCCAGACGTTCACGCTCCCGCTCGCCGCGATTGCGATCGCGTTCGGGATGTTGTTCGTCTATCTGACCCCCACCTATACGACAAGTCTCGATTGGATCGCCGCCTTTCTTGGCTTTCACCGAAGCGAGACACAGCACTCCCACGAGGCAGCGAAAGCCTACACGCACCTCGAACGCGTCTATCCGGACGAGGACGTCCTCGAGCGCACAGACGGAACGCTCTTCGGGCTGATCCAAGTCGATCCCCCGTCGATGGCACTGGCGACGACCGAGGAGTGGCGAACGCAGGCCGTGGGGTTCTCGGATTTCCTCGATACAGTCGTCGAGTTCCCGATCCAACTCTACTCGACGACCCGAGAGTTTCCCATTTCGGAGTATCTCGCACACTACGAAGATCGACGGTCCGACCCGGACGTGAAGGCCAACCCCCAACTCGCCGCACTCATCGATAACTACGTCGAGTGGTATCGAACGGACCTCGAAGAGCGCCGCATGACGATTCGTGACCACTACGTCATCGTCTCGGTCGACCCGGACGCCGTCCAGTTCGAGCAAGAGAGCCTCACGCAGAGCATGGCGGACATTCCGATCATCGGACTGCTGGTCACGGCGTGGCTCGCCCCTCGAGCCGAGGAACGCCACGAGGCGATGCTCACCGCACTTTCGGGCCGACTGCAGCGTGTCGAATCCGGCCTTCGTGATCTGGATGGGTGTGACGCAACCCAGATCGACGCCGAGGACGCGACGCAAGTACTCTGTGAGTTCTGGTCGGGCGAATCGATCGAATACGACGACCTGTCCGCAGCCCTTCGGACGGGCCCGATCGTTCGAGGGTCCCGAGAATGATACAGACGATCTGGGCGTCGCTCCAGCAAACCATTCGTGGTGGGGATCCTCCCGACGACGATTCGGAGGTCGGGGATGCTGACGTCGACGCTACGGATGCGGGCAACGAGCGACCGAATGACGAGACAGCCGACGATATCAACACCAACGAGAGGAGTAGATCGTCCTCAGATAGCGATGTGACGGTTTCGTATGACCAGCCGACGCTCAGTCTCGATGATATCTCCTCGATTCACCAGTCAGTCGTCACGCCGTCGAGCATCGACGAACACGCGAACGCCGTCCGGACGGGCGAGCAATGGACCAAGACGATGTGGATCACGGAGTTTCCGGATGCACCTGCAGACGGGCTCTACGAGACGCTGTACTCTGCTCCAGAGACGCGGACGACCGATATTTCGATCCACCTCGAGCCGCGGGACACCCGCGCGACGCTCAAATCCCTCGAAAATCAACTGGAGGATCTCGAAGCGAACTACGAATACCTCAACGAGAAGCGCCGCGCCGGTGCGCGTGGCGTCCGGAAAGATCTCGAAGACTATCGCGAGCTCTACGACGTCCTGCGGAACACGTCGATGCGTGCGTTCGATGCCTCGATGTATCTCACCGTCCGTGGCGACGCCCAGGACGAGGTCGATGCGGCGTCCGTCGCGCACGCCGCACGCAGCTCGCCCGCAAACCTGTCGCCAGTAACACCACGCTGGATGCAACTCGATACGCTCGTCTCTGCGAGTCCGGTCGGAATGGATCAACTGAACTACTCGGTAGACGCCAAGACGCCGATGCTGAGCGGCGCAGTCGGCGCAATGTTCCCCTTCGTCGCAGGAACGTTCGCAGAGCCGGGGATCGAGTACGGCACCTATGCGCTCAACGAGAGCCCGCTGATCCTCGACCGATTCAACCGGGAAACGGGCTACTGTACGATGGTCATCGGGAAACTCGGCGCGGGGAAGTCGTTCTCGACGAAGCTCCAGCTCGTCCGGCGAGCCATGTTCGATCCAGAGACGGTGATCGTAATGCTTGATCCCTTGGCTGGGTTCGCCGGCGTCAACAATGCGCTAGGTGGCGAACGGGTGACTGTGGGTGGGACACAGGGGTTCAACCCACTCGATCTGCAGGCGACGCCCGAGCACGTCCTGCGGTCTGTTCCCGATCTGGATCCCTGGGCCGAACAGATCTCGTGGGTGCTCACGTTCTTCGAGACGTTCTTCACCCACGTTGCGACCCATCCCCTAGAAGAGCGCAAACAAACATTGCGACGGGCGGTGCAGGTCGCCTACGAACGCCGTGGCATCACGCGGGAGCCCGAAACGCACGGGAACGACTCGCCGACGATCAGAGACGTCATCGCCGTGCTAGAAGATATTCTCTCGAGCCCCGAGGAGTTTGGGTATCCCACACAAGCGGAACGAGAAAGCGTCAAGACTGACGCCCAGTCACTACTGAAGGACCTGCGACCGTCGTTTAGCGAGGGGGGCGACCTGGCTAATCTCGCTCAGGAGACGGCCTTCGATCTGAACTCACCGGTGATCTACCTCGACCTCCACCAGGACGAGGGAACGCGCGGGCGCTCGGAGACGAGTCTGATGATGCAGGTGCTGTTCAACGCAGTTTACGAGCGCGCGAAGGGCACTGAGAAGAACGTGATCTTCGTCATCGACGAGGCGCACTACCTGATGGCCGACGCGACGTCGCTGTCGTTCCTGGAGACCGCAGTTCGTCATTCGCGCCACTACGACCTCTCCTTGCACTTCATCACGCAGACCGGCGGTGAGTTCTCCCTGACGCCGGAGGCTCGGACGATCGCGAGCCTCTGTTCGATGACGCTACTCCATCGCGTCGACGAGGAGGCCGAGAAGCTGGCGGAGTGGTTCGGGCTGAGCGAGCGCGAGGTGAACTGGGTTCGGACAGCGAAAGCGGGCAACGATAAGGATGGGTACTCCGAGGCGTTGCTTGGGCTTGACGAAGAGGGTTGGTTCCCGCTTCGGATTCGCGCGAGTGAGTATGAGGCGAACGTGCTTGATTGATCCTGTTCACATAGCTGGTCGTTTGTCAATTCCCGTATCGGCAACCTCGATGATTCTTTAGCGGGTCTGTGATTGTGCGAAGATCATACTCTTTGAAACTACCAGTCTATCGTACAGTGTGAAAGAGCAGTGTGTTCGAATGGGACCCCAACATCAAGAATCGACTCCTCGACCTCGTCTTCCCAAACCCATCACGGAGTCGTCCCATCGCCGTCTTCTATTTCTAATAGAGCATATATCGGCGTCCAAGATGGGTTGCCTCAAAACAAAAATAGCTTAATGTGTAGAGAGCAGATTTCCTCCGCTCTTCTTCTCGATAACAGCACATAGGTATTTGTTATAGTATTACTTATGTTAAAATTATAATATATACGTATATGTTGCAATATTATTAACGTTTATTATTGCGGGGTGTCGGTGACGGAGTGTGCAACGACGTAACTTCATGATCTCGCTTGGAGCTATGACGGCGGGGAGCGTAGCGGGGGCCTCAACTGAGATAGCAAGTGCATCCGGAACAGTCGATCCGCTGGAGTTTGACTCCTCGGCAAGCCTCTTGGACGCGAACGGCAACTACCTGACAGACGATTCGGTGATCGCGGTCTACGCCGAGAGCACGGCGGTGAATCAAGACGCCGACGAGAACGACGACGCCGTCTACTACGACACGGCTACCCCGATCCCGCTGGTGGCTGTTGACGGCCCGGTCGTTGGGTTCGGCGCGACACTGGTGTCGAATGAGGCCAATTTCAAGAGCGGCAACGAGGAGTTCGTCTTGAACGTCTGGGATGCAAAACTCGGCGGGAATGGGACGGTCCTATATGACGAGGGTCATGACCAGTTTCACTCACTCTCGGACTTCTCGAACATGGCCAACTACGCCGAAAACAACGGCTATACCGTCAAGGCCACCTCGACACTGACCGACGACCTCTCCGGCGCGGACGCAGTCTGGATCACGGCCCCGTCGACTGCGTTTACCGACTCCGAGAAGGCGGCGCTGACGGACTTCGTCTCAAATGGTGGTGCCATCTTCCTGCACGATCGGGCCGATTACAACGATTACGATGAGACGGCCAATTTCGACGACATTACGGCGGCGCTGGAGGTAGCTTTCCGGTTTAACGACGATCAGGTAACCGACAACGAAAACAATGGCGGCCGGTTCTACAAGCCGACGACAGCCCAGTTCAACGACTCGTTTGACTTCTTTGCCGATCGTCCGGGGATGGATATCTATGCCGACCAGACCTACGAGGCCGAGGTCCTCCAAACGACCGACGGGGACACTGTCGACATTCGCTTCGACAGCGGCCGTGAGGAGAACGTCCGAATCCTGGGTATCGATACCCCAGAGAAGGAGGCCTACCAGCAGTACGAGCGCATCCAGGAGTGGTACGGGATCGACGATCTCAATTACCTTGCGGAGTGGGGGGACAACGCCACCGATTACGCGAAGGCGCGGCTGGCTGGCGAGACTATCGAACTATCGTTCGACTCCGAGGAGGATGGGATATTCGACACGTTCGACCGCTTGCTCGCGTACATCCACTACGACGAGACAGGTAACGGCAGCTACGACGCCTTCTACAACTATCGGGCGGTCGCCGACGGGTACGCTCGCCGGTACGCCTCCGCGTTTTCGAACCATGAGACGTTCTACGAAGCCGAGACGGCCGCACAGGCGAACGGTGACGGGCTGTGGAACGGCAGCGACCCGGCGGCTACCGGCGTCTTCCGCGATCGCGACGTCGAGGACGTGTTCTTCCCAAACGCTGTGTCTGTCCGAACCACGGACGGCGGTGTGTCAGATGATCGGGTGCCGGTCTACGCCGAGTCGACCGCTACGCAGGCACTCGATGGAGGATACGATTACGACAGTGACTTGCCACTGGTCGCGGTTGACGGGGAAGCTAACGTTGGTCTCGTCGGTGGACTCACGATCGACGAATCCTACGAGGTTGAGGAAGGATTTAACGTCGATACCTCGGAGTACGAGAACTTCACCCTGCTTTCGAACCTCCTGGATCACCTATCCGCACTCGACGGAAAGGTGCTGATCGAGGGGGGGCACGGCCAGTTTCAGGCCGGTCACGCGCTCAGCGAGGAAGACGCTGCCTACTACCTGCGCCACCTAGAAGGCTTCGAGATCGAGTTCGACCAGGTCAACGAGGGGTACGCAGACCGGCTGACCGACGCACGGGCCCTCATCGTGACTCCGCCGGCCGAGGCATTCACAACCGCAGAGGCCGACGCGATTGCGTCGTTTGCAGCCGATGGTGGCGCAGTCGTACTGTTGGGCGGCAGTGATGCGACCGACACGGCTCGCGGTAACCTCAACGACCTTGCGGCTGCCGTCGGAACCGACCTCCGGCTGAACGAAGACGCGGTGACCGACGACTCGAGCAACGTCGACGATAACTCGTCGATCCCGACGACAACCGTCTTCGATGAGTCGTTCCCGCTGTTTACCGCATTTGGGTCCGGTAGCGATGGGGACGGAAGCGGCGACGGCTCGCTGGCTGTTGCGGAGGTCAACGAAGCGGCCGACAACGAGAACGTCGTCTTCGAGAACACGGGTGACGGGAGCCTCGATCTCACCGGCTGGACGGTCGAAGACGAGGCCGGCTACGCCTACGAGTTCCCCGACGGATTCACGGTAGACGCCGGTTCGCGGGTGACGCTATACACTGGCGAGGGGACAGATACCGCCACTGAGTTGTACTGGGGGTACGGAATCCAGGTCTGGAACGACGACGGTGACACCGTCTACGTATACGACGATTCGGATGCGGTGGTAATTGAGCACACCTACCCGCAGGGCGAGATCGCCGTTGCTGAGGTGAACGAGGCGGCCGACAACGAGAGCGTCGTCCTCGAAAACATCGGGGGCAACGACCTGGACCTCACCGGCTGGACGGTCGAAGACGAGGCTGGATACGCTTACGAGTTCCCCGACGGGTTCACGCTCACCTCCGGTGGACAGGTGACGCTATACACGGGCGACGGGACGGATACCGATGCCGAACTATACTGGGAGATGGGCATTTCGGTGTGGAATGACGATGGCGACACCGTTCATGTACTCAACGATGAGGGCTCACTCGTCGAGGAGTATACCTATCCCAACGGCGAACTGGTCGTCGCTGAGGTGAACGAAGCGGCCGCCGACGAGAACGTCGTTTTCAAGAACGTTGCCGATGTGGACACAGATCTCACTGGCTGGTCCGTAGAGGACGAGGCAGGATACAGCTACGAGTTCCCTGACGGGTTCACGCTCGCTCCCGGTACGGAGGTGACGCTGTACACGGGCGACGGGACGGACACCGACACCGAACTGTACTGGGGCATGGGGACAGCCGTCTGGAACGATGACGGTGACACTGTGTATGCCTACGATGACACAGGCACTTTGAAAATCGAGTACACGTATCCGCAGGGTGAGCTCGCCGTCGCCGAAATGAACGAGGCAGCGAGCGACGAAAACGTTGTCTTCGAGAATGTGGGTAACTCGGCCCTCGATCTCACCGGCTGGACGGTCGAAGACGAGGCCGGCTACACCTACGAGTTCCCCGACGGGTTCACGGTGGACACCGATTCACAGGTGACGCTATACACTGGCGAGGGGACCGACACTGCCACTGAGTTGTACTGGGGATACGGAATCCAGGTCTGGAACGACGACGGCGATACCGTCTATGTGTACGACGAAGCCGACCAGCTCATGGTGGAATTCTCTTATTGAGCGCCGACAACTAGCTCATACTACGCGCTCAAGCTACCGGTGGCGGTCGAGATAGGAGATTGAATCGTTCTAAGAGATCCTCCTGTATTGCTGTCTGGAAGGCGGACTAATCCCCCGTGCTGGGTTTTCTAGCCGTCTCGACGCGACGACGGACAAGCTCTGGCGCAGGAAGCGGGACCGGTTTCAATCCCGTGCTGGGTTTTCTAGCCGTCTCGACCGCAGATGAACACTGCGATCCGGGATTAATACCCCGAGCGGTCAGTTTCAATCCCGTGCTGGGTTTTCTAGCCGTCTCGACTGGACCTCCACACTCTCGTTATAGTCACGATTAGCGTTTCAATCCCGTGCTGGGTTTTCTAGCCGTCTCGACCGAACGCGTCGACAAACTCCTCTCGCTCGCAGTCGCGAGTTTCAATCCCGTGCTGGGTTTTCTAGCCGTCTCGACATCTCGCCACAGTCGGAACCTTCGACCGGGTAACGAGTTTCAATCCCGTGCTGGGTTTTCTAGCCGTCTCGACGCCTTTCCGAACGAGATCGAGGATCCGTTGAATCTGTTTCAATCCCGTGCTGGGTTTTCTAGCCGTCTCGACCTCCGCCGAGATCATGGACTCCAGCGCGTTCAACGAGTTTCAATCCCGTGCTGGGTTTTCTAGCCGTCTCGACCAAGCCGTAACTCAGTCGCGTCATGATTACCGAACGGGTTTCAATCCCGTGCTGGGTTTTCTAGCCGTCTCGACAGTTCCGATTCTCGCTGTTTGTACTCCCTGATAGCATGTTTCAATCCCGTGCTGGGTTTTCTAGCCGTCTCGACGACAACGAGACGCTGGCCGATATGCCCGCGTACCCGTTTCAATCCCGTGCTGGGTTTTCTAGCCGTCTCGACCCAGTGGGGGACTGTCAACCCGGACAGCAACGACGAGTTTCAATCCCGTGCTGGGTTTTCTAGCCGTCTCGACGCGTCAAAGTGGGTACTACACTCGTCGATGAGGTTTCAATCCCGTGCTGGGTTTTCTAGCCGTCTCGACAGTATCTTCTACAATAGTCGGCGGGGCCCTCATATCGTTTCAATCCCGTGCTGGGTTTTCTAGCCGTCTCGACGTCATTGAGGCGTCGATCGTTGTCGTCGGTCATACAGCGTTTCAATCCCGTGCTGGGTTTTCTAGCCGTCTCGACGAATTTTGCACGCACAGAGGTGCTAAACGCCGATTCGTTTCAATCCCGTGCTGGGTTTTCTAGCCGTCTCGACAGCATCAAACTCGGCAGTCAAGTCCGAAAATATCGTGTTTCAATCCCGTGCTGGGTTTTCTAGCCGTCTCGACGAGACGATCTCCCCGAACGCCCGAGCGTCGAGGCGTTTCAATCCCGTGCTGGGTTTTCTAGCCGTCTCGACATGCGGTCCGGTGTGGTGGTTGAGGCTCATGCCTCGTTTCAATCCCGTGCTGGGTTTTCTAGCCGTCTCGACCGGTCCACTCGGCCTCGAGGGCGTCGTTTGGGAAGTTTCAATCCCGTGCTGGGTTTTCTAGCCGTCTCGACGGTCGGTCGGGCGGTCCGGCATACTTCGATACTGCATGTTTCAATCCCGTGCTGGGTTTTCTAGCCGTCTCGACCTCGCGGATCTCCGCCTCGCTGGCGTCCGGGCCAAGTTTCAATCCCGTGCTGGGTTTTCTAGCCGTCTCGACAACGCCGTCTATCGTCTCGAAGTGGTTAGCCTGTTGGTTTCAATCCCGTGCTGGGTTTTCTAGCCGTCTCGACGACAAGCGTCGACGAGGTGAACAACGACGAGGATACAGTTTCAATCCCGTGCTGGGTTTTCTAGCCGTCTCGACCCGAATGGGGAGGTTCTGCGGATCGTCTGCGAAGCCTAGTTTCAATCCCGTGCTGGGTTTTCTAGCCGTCTCGACTCGACTGGTCGATCGTCCAGGCGCTCATAGCCGTGTTTCAATCCCGAGCTGGGTTTTCTAGCCGTCTCGACGTCTCGACCTCCTCTTGCTCCGCGTCGTCGATCGTGTTTCAATCCCGTGCTGGGTTTTCTAGCCGTCTCGACGTCCACGCGTCGCCGTCAAACACCGAGTAGCCAAGGTTTCAATCCCGTGCTGGGTTTTCTAGCCGTCTCGACCAAACTGATGCGCTTGTGCGGTGTTGCCTGCTCGGTTTCAATCCCGTGCTGGGTTTTCTAGCCGTCTCGACGAGATTAATTCGGCGGCGTTCTATTACTTCGTTATTGTTTCAATCCCGTGCTGGGTTTTCTAGCCGTCTCGACGGGCGTCACAACCGCCCGGCCGCGAACTTCTGCGGTTTCAATCCCGTGCTGGGTTTTCTAGCCGTCTCGACAACAGCTCGTCGCCGACGCCCTCGCGGTCGAAGCGGTTTCAATCCCGTGCTGGGTTTTCTAGCCGTCTCGACTCTCCATGTTCCCCTTCTGGATCTGATACGACATCGTTTCAATCCCGTGCTGGGTTTTCTAGCCGTCTCGACCCCCTTCCTCGCCACCCCACGCCTTCCACATCATCGTTTCAATCCCGTGCTGGGTTTTCTAGCCGTCTCGACTTTCATGGATGTAAATGTGCCCGTTCTCGAAAGTTTCAATCCCGTGCTGGGTTTTCTAGCCGTCTCGACGCGAGCGCCGGGACCATCGAAGACGAAATAGCGATGTTTCAATCCCGTGCTGGGTTTTCTAGCCGTCTCGACGCGGCCGTCGTCGTCCTCGTAGTGGAGCTTCCGGTAGTTTCAATCCCGTGCTGGGTTTTCTAGCCGTCTCGACGATGAAACGGATCGCTGATCAAAAGGACGTCCGCGAGTTTCAATCCCGTGCTGGGTTTTCTAGCC
>Ga0136562_100139_pt1 | contig 31353 bp, 26 predicted proteins | sample AntCluMetagen312_FD_104784 | JGI IMG/M metagenome (GOLD analysis project Ga0136562, IMG submission 104784) | Saline lake microbial communities from Club lake, Antarctica - Metagenome #312 | ecosystem: Environmental > Aquatic > Non-marine Saline and Alkaline > Saline | place: Antarctica: Club lake...
CACCGCATCGCGCGCCGGATGGGGCTGGCGCCCCCCGACGCCGACCACGAGGGCGTCCGGGAGGCGCTGGAAGCGGCGGTGCCCGCAGAGGCCTGCGGGTTCGGGCACACGGCGATGATCCAGTTCGGTCGGGAGTACTGTACGGCGCGCAAGCCGGCGTGCCTGGACGGCCCGGAGGCCTGCCCGCTGTACGACTACTGTGACAGGGTCGGCGTGGACGAACTCGGGGAGGAGGTCGTCGACCCGGCGGCCGCTCGGGAGTGACGGCGACCGGCGCCACGGGGGTTGCGGTCAGCGGTGTCGCCAGCAGGTGTCGGTGAACGACTTCAGCGAGAGGTCCGCCCCGGAGTCGATGCTGACGAAGAGGCCGCGGTACTCCGCATCGGCGAAGTGGAACGCCGTCACCTCCTCGAAGCGGAGCATCGAGCAGCGGAGGTCCCCCGCGGCGAAGAGGTCCTCAAGGTGGTCGCGGCTGATTCCCTCGAGGACGAGGTTCCGGTGGATGCCGTCCGCGCGTTCGCGGAGGCGCGTGTCCACGTTCTCGCGGACGTAGCGGACGTCGTAGCCGGTGCGGTCGTACTCGGCGACGACGCGGAGCGCGTCACCGGCTTCGGCCTGCAACGCTTCGACGAGCGTGTTCTCCCCAGGCATGACTATTGGTAACGAGGGGTACGTGATGAAGGCTTGGGCAGAATTGGCCGGTTCTCGGTGCGCACCCACGTTGGCGGTGTCTCTCCCGGCGCTACCGGGCGCTCCCGTTTATCGTCCGGTTGTCCCGGTAGTTGAAGTCCTCGCCGGCGGCCGGTCCGGTCGCGAGGAACGGGAGGTTGAGCTCCCACTCCGCGGTGACGGAGAACCGCGACAGCGGGTCCGAGAGGAAGTCGCCGAGCGGGCCGACGCCGCCGAAGCGCAACTGGAGGTCGACGACGACGATGCGGGTGTCCATCGCCGTGCCGACACCGCTGAAGCCGAAGTCGCCGGCGGCGCCGAGGTTCGTCAGGAGGTCGAAGTGCAGCCAGAACGTGATGTGGGGGCTCTCGTCGCCGATGTCGAAGCGGTGGCCGCCGTCGCCCTCGACCGGCGGAGCGGCGGCCGCGCCACCGACGAACGTCGACAACACCACCATCGTCGCGAGGACCACGCCGACGCTGCGTGTGCGATTCACGGCCCGTGGTACAGCCAGCCAGAACATAGTAGTACCGCCTGCAGCGAGCGGGTGGGCCCGTCAGATGAAGCGGAACGTCTCGAGGTTCTTCGGCGCGAACGTCCGCATGTTGAACTCGTGGTAGAGCGCGCTGGAGAGGTCCTGCGTCGAACTCTCGTCGCCGTGGACGCAGAGCACCTTCTCCGGGCGGGGGTTCATCGTGCGGACGAAGTCCTCGAGGCCCTGCCGGTCGGCGTGGCCGGAGAAGCCGTCGACGGTCTCGACCTCCATGTTCAGCTGGAGGCGGTCGGTGCGGCCGTTGTCGCGGCTGTCGGGCATCGGAATCTCGTCCCAGCCGGACTGGATGCGGCGGCCGAGGGTCCCCTGGGCCTGGTAGCCGACGAACGTCATCGTGGAGTCCGGGTCTGGACCGATGTGCTGGATCCAGGACATGATGGGGCCGCCCTCGACCATCCCGGACGTCGAGAGGATGATGCACTGGTCGTCGTCGGCGACCGCCTGGCGCTCCTCCTCGCCGCCGTCGATGTGGTTGAACTGGGGCGCGAGGAACGGGTTCTTGTCCTCGTGGAAGATGCGGTCCCGGAGGTCGTCACGGAGGTACTCGGGGTAGGTCGTGTGGATGGCGGTCGCCTCCCAGATCATCCCGTCGAGGTGGATGGGCATTTCGGGAATCTCGCCCTTCCGCATCGCCTCCTCGAGGACGAGCATCATCTCCTGGGAGCGCCCGACGGCGAACGCCGGAATGAGGACCTTCCCACCGCGCTCGTACGTCTCGTTGATGACGCGTTTGAGTTTCCGTTCGGAGTCCTCCTGGTCGGTCTGGTAGTCGTTGCGGCCGCCGTAGGTGGACTCAAGGACGAGCGTCTCGACGCGCGGGAAGTCGTTGACGGCGCCGTTGAACAGGCGCGTGTCGTCGTAGTGGATGTCGCCGGAGAACGCGACGTTGTAGAGGCCGTCGCCGATGTGGAAGTGAGTGACGGCGCTCCCGAGGATGTGGCCGGCGTTGTGGAACGTGAGCTTCACGTCCGGCGCGATGTCCGTCACGTCGCCGTACTCCAGGGGGATGGTGTGCTTGATGGCCTCCCGGACCATCTCGGACTCGTACGGCGGCGCACGCCCCTCCTTCGCGGCGACATCGAGGTAGTCGAGCGTGAGCAGCCCCATGAGGTCGCGGGTCGGCTCCGTGGTGTAGATGGGACCGTCGTAGCCGTACTTGAACAGTATCGGGATGAGCGCGGAGTGGTCGAGGTGGGCGTGGGTCAGGACGACCGCGTCGATGGTCGCCGCGCCCGCGCCGAGGGCCTCCTGGACCTGGAGGTAGGGGACCTCGTCCTCGCTGCCGGGCTTGTCGCCGCAGTCGATGAGGATGCGCGTCTCGGGCGTCGAGAGGATGAAGCTCGCGCGACCGACCTCCCGGCAGCAGCCCAGCGTGGTGATGCGGACGTACTCGTCGTCGGACATCTGCTCGCGGTGGATCTGGCGGCCCACCTTCTCGAGGATGTCCCGGCGGTCGTCGCGTTCCTGCTTGAGGAAGTTCCGGACGTTCGACACGGTCGAGGACTCGATGGGCGGCGTGCGCACGACTTCGGGCGTCCAGCCGGCTGCCTCCGTGATATCGCGAAGGGTCGAGCCGTGGCGGCCGATGACCATGCCCGGCTTCTGAGCCTCGATGACGACCTCGCCGGTGTCCTCGTGGAAGTCGAGGTTGGTGACGCCGGCGTCCTCGGGGATGACGTCCATGATCTTCTGTCGGGCGCGCTCCGGGTTCGAGAGGACGTCGGGGTCTGGGCGCACGGTGATGCGCTTGCGGAGCTGGCTCGCCAGCTGGCGGATGAGGTTGCCGTCCTGGGCGAACTGCTTGGGGTCCCGGGTGTAGACGACGAGCTCCGGGCCTTCGTACTTGACGTCGGTCACCGAGATATCCGGCGGAATCTCGTTCGCAATCTGCTCCTGTAACTCCTCTAGCTGCTTGTCTACAGTGCTCATAGTCGGTAGGTGTGCGTTCGGGAGTCCGCGAATCCCTGGCTACTGCCGTCCCTCACTGGCCGGCACGCGCCGGCGAGCGAGCGGTCCGAAAAACGTGGTGTTCGAGCCCACAGTGTCGGCATATCAGTAGTGCGGCAGTCCCGGCCAAACGGGGCCGGGCCGCGGGGATCAGGTCACGAAAACCCGCTTACTCGGGGGTATACGCCCGGGATTATAAAAGCCTTCGCAAAGTTGGTAGGTGTCCAGACACCATCGGACGTATGGAACTCACGCCAGCGCGCGTCGTCCACGAGGCCGAGTGGGTCCACGACCGGGCCGACAGCGTCGTCCCACTGGTCAACGACGTGCGCGCGTCGCTCGGTGACGCCTTCGACACCGACGTGGCCCGCATCACCGAGGAGCAGTACCACCAGGCTGTCGACGACGTCTTCGCCGACGGCGACCGCGGTGTGAACGCCGCGGCCCTCGTCGCCATTCTCCGTGACCTCGACGTAGAGGGCGACTATCCGGGTTTCGTCGTCGACGAACTACTCGGCCGGGAACTCGCCGCGGTTCTCGCCGGCGAACAGCCCCGGCGACTCCTCGCCGAGGCGACGTTCCACTTCGCGGACGTCACCACGGACGTCCCGGGCGAGGCGGGCCGCGACGACCTGGACGCCGCGCTCGCGGCGGGGTTCCAGACGAGACTCCCCGGCTGGTCGTGGACAGAGTCCGAGAGTCCGTTTTCCGTCCCGCGGGAGTGACAGCGCCGACAGACTGGTGGGAGTAGACCTTTGGTCACGGAGCCGCGGGTTCCGGCATGGAGAAAGTCACCGTCGACGACGTGGAGAACCGACCGAACCCGCTCGGCGTGCACGGCGTCCGCCTCCCAGTCTCCCAGGCGCTCGACACCGAGGACGTGGCGCTCGTGGTGTACGAACTGGAGCCCGGCGAGCAGTTCTCCGGCGGCCTCCACACCCACCACGACCAGGAGGAGATATTCTACGTGCTGTCGGGGACCGCCACCTTCGAGGTGGGGACGGAGCGCGAGGAGGTGACCGTCGACGGTGGCGAGGTGATCCGATTCCCGCCGGGCGAGTTCCAGAGCGGGCACAACCACTCCGACGAACCGGTTCGCGCGCTCGTCGTCGGTGCGCCGGGCGCGCGCCACGAGTGGGACGCGCTCGAGTCGATGGCGCCCTGCGCGGACTGCGGCGAGGAGACGAGCCACGCCGTCCGCCCGCCCAACGACGAGGGCGTGATGCAACTGGTCTGCAACGAGTGTGGCGCCGAGATGTTCTGACGCTGTCGCTGGGGGTCGCGGTGCTTCGAAGAATGGTGGGTCGGGGTCGAGAGGGGTTATTCGCCGAACTCGATCTCTTCGTCGGGGAGTTCAGGGGCTTCCGCCGGTTCGTCGGTGGCCTCGAGGGTGCGCTCTACTTCCCGCTCGCGCAGTTGTTCGCGTTTTTTCTGGCCTTTCCGCTCGCGGCCACGCTTCGTGTCACCCATACCGTGGGGCATGTTCCCACGACACTTAGTTCCCCCGCCGGTATCGTTATGTGACCACCCGGGGAATGGGTCGGGAGTTCGCGAGGCCACGCTCTGTTATCCCGTGGCCGGCGCTACGCGCCCAGCCAGTCGTCGTTCCGGACCTCGTAGCCGTTGCTCCGGCAGAACTTCGCGGCGCGCTTGCGGACCTTCCGGGACTTCGGGAGGCGCTCGTTCTCTCGCATCTCGTCGATTAGCCACGCGGTGACGAACGCGATACCCTCGTCCTCGTCGTCGGCGTCTACGTCCTCGAGCGCGCGCAGCGTCTTCTTGTAGGCGTCCCGGCGTTCGCGGAACTGCTCGCGGAGTCCCGTCTCTCTGCTGACCGTCTCCAGGCGGCGCAGCGACGCGGCAACGGACGGCCGCTGGAGCTTCTGGCGTGCGTCCTCGGGGGACTCGTACTCGTCGCGCGCGGACTCCTCGACGACCTCAGCCACGGGAATTGCGTCGTCCTCGGTCTGCACCTCGTACTCCCCGGCGGCCTCGACCACCTGGTCGGCCGGCGCGGGGTACTCCAGTTCCTCGAGCGCGTCGTCCAGTTCCCGCGGCGGTTCGGTCTCGTGGTACCGCGTGAGTTCCTCCTTCGTGGCGCGTTCGATCTGGCGCCGCCGTTCGTCCTGGGCCTGCTTATCGCGTCCGTCTTTCGTGTCTCCCATGAGGACACATTGGGCCGGGACGCGGATAACCTGCGGGGGCGACCCACGCCCGCCGGCGAGTGACGCTTCACGGGATTTAAGAGCGCATCGGGCCGTTGTACACCTAATGAGCGACGAACAGGAACTCGGCATCACCGAGTCCAAGGAGCACAACCCCGGCGACTGGTACGCCGAGGTGGTGCAGAAGGCGGAGCTCGCGGACTACGCGCCGATGGGCGGTTTCATCGTCACGCGCCCGCGCGGGTACGCTCTCTGGGAGGCCATCCAGGACAACCTCGACAGCTGGTTCAAGCAGACGGGCGTGGACAACGCCTACTTCCCGCTGTTCATCCCCGAGTCGTACCTCGAACGCGAGAAGGACATCGTCGAAGGGTTCGACCCGGAGGTGGCGTGGGTCACGCAGGGCGGCCACGAGGAACTCGAGGAGCGCCTCGCCGTGCGCCCCACCTCGGAGTCCATCATCGCGCCGTACATGGCCCAGTGGGTACGCTCGCACCGCGACCTCCCGCTGCGACTCAACCAGTGGAACTCCGTGGTGCGCTGGGAAGCGACGGACACGAAGCCGTTCTTCCGCACCAAGGAGTTCCTCTGGCAGGAGGGCCACACCGCACACGCCACCGACGAGGGCGCGTGGGCCGAGACGACGATGCGCCTCGACCAGTACCAGCGGCTCTACGAGGACGTCCTCGGCATCCCGGTGCTGCGCGGCCAGAAGCCCGACCACGACAAGTTCCCGGGCGCGGACACCACCACGACGGTGGAGGCGTTGATGCCCGACGGGAAGTCCGTGCAGGGCGGCACCAGCCACCACCTCGGGCAGTCGTTCGCGGAGGCGTTCGACATCACGTACTCCGACGAGGACGAGGAGGACCGCACCGCCTACACCACGTCGTGGGGGCTCTCGTGGCGCGCCATCGGCGCGCTCGTCATGTCCCACAGCGACGACCAGGGCCTCGTGCTGCCGCCGACCGTCGCGCCCAAGCAGGTCGTCATCGTCCCCATCTGGCAGGAGGACACCCAGGACGAGGTGCTCCAGTACGCCACGGAACTCGCGGCGGAACTGGAGGGTGCGGGCGTGCGCGTCCACCTCGACGACCGCGACGAGCGCAACCCCGGCTTCAAGTACAACGAGTGGGAGCTCAAGGGCGTCCCGGTGCGCTTCGAGGTCGGGCCGAACGAGGTCGAGGACGGTGAAGTCACCGTGGTCCACCGGCCCGACGGCGAGGACACCGTCGAGGACCGCGCGGATATCACCACCTCCGTCTCCGAGCACCTCGATACGGTCTACGACAAACTGTACGACGCGGCCGCCGAGCGTCTCGACGAGAACGTCCGCGAGGCCAGCGACCGCAACGAGATTCTCGGCACCATCGGCCAGCACGGCGGCTACGTGAAGGCGCCGTGGTGTGGCGACGAGGAGTGCGAGGCCGAAATCAAGGAGCAGATCCACGCCGAGATCGTGATGGTCCCCCTGGGTGAGGAGTCCGCGGCCCGCGCGGCCTCCGAGTTCGAGGGCGAGCGCGTCCCCGAACCCGACCACGAGGGCGAGACCTGTGCGGTCTGTGGCGAGGACGCAGAGCAGACGGCCTACTTCGCGAAGTCGTACTGACACAGTCCGGCGTCCCAGTCGCCTCGTTTTCTCCAACACTGGACGATCGCAACCACTGTTAGTACGTCCTTATACTACCTTTATTGTGTATATATTACCCTTAGCCATTCAGGGTCAGTGTTATGCGCTACGGAGCGCCCCGTGCGAACATGAATCAAGGCACGAACGACAGTTCTCTTCTCGCGGACCCGGACGACGCCCGGTCGAACTGCGGCGTCGGCGTCGTCGTCGACCTCGACGGCGGCCAGTCTCACCGCGTACTGGCGGACGCACTGACGGTCCTCGAGAACCTCGACCACCGTGGCACGACGGGGGCCGAGGAGAACACCGGCGACGGCGCCGGCGCACTCATCCAGACGCCAGACGAGTTCCTCGCAGCCGAGTTCGGCGGTCTACCGGAGACGTACGCCGTCGGCTCGCTGTTCCTCCCGCAGGACGCCGACGAGCGCGCCGCCGTCCGTGAGACCATCGAATCCACGCTCGCGGGTCGCGGACTCGCCGTCGTCGACTGGCGCGACGTCCCGACCGACAACGCCGACCTCGGCCAGACTGCCCGCGACTCGGAACCGCACGTCGCGCAGTGTCTCGTCCGACCCGACGGTTGTGCGGACTTCGAGAAGGCGCTCTACGTCGGGCGGAACGACGTCGAGGCCGCCGTCGACCACGACCAGTGTTACGTCTGCTCGCTGGACGCCGACACGCTCGTCTACAAGGGGCTGCTGAAGGGCGACCAGGTCGGCGACTACTATCCGGACCTCCGCGACGAGCGCGTCGAGACCGGGTTCGCGCTCGTCCACGCGCGCTTCTCGACGAACACGCTCGGCGCCTGGCACCTCGCCCACCCCTACCGCAATATCGTCCACAACGGCGAGTTCAACACCATTCAGGGGAACGTGAACTGGATGCGCGCACGCGAGGCCGACCTCGACAGCGCGGGCTTCACCGACGACGAACTCGAGGCGGTCCTCCCTGTCGTCGACGACCCCGAGCAGTCCGACACCGCGAGCGTCGACAACGCCCTCGAACTCCTGATGCAGACCGGCCGCTCGCTCCCGCACGCCCTCAGGATGCTCGTCCCCGAGGCGTGGCAGCGCGACGACCGCATGAGCGACGCCCGCCGCGAGTTCTACGACTACCACGCGAGCCTCGTCGAACCGTGGGACGGCCCCGCGCTCGTCATCGGCACAGACGGCGACCGCGTCGGCGGCGTCCTCGACCGCAACGGCCTCCGCCCCTGCCGCTACGAGGTGCGCGCCGACGGCACGCTCGTGATGGCCTCCGAGCAGGGCGCACTCGACGGCGACGCGAGCGAGGTGACCGAGCGCGGCCGCCTCGCGCCCGGCCAGCTGTTCCTCGCGGAACCCGGCCGCGGCGTCGTCGACGACGACGCTGTCTTCGACGAACTCACTGACGAGCAGTACGGCGAGTGGGTCGACGACCAGCAGCTCCGCCCGGAGACGGGCGGCGACTCGCTGCCGAGCGACCCCACCGACGACCTGCGCGCGACGCAGGCGCTGTTCGGCTACACGGAGGACGAACTGAACGAACTCGTCGCGCCGATGGTCGCCGACGGCAAGGACCCGGTCGGCTCGATGGGTGACGACACGCCGCTGCCCGGGCTCTCCTCGTTCAACCACCCGCTCGCGTCGTACTTCCGCCAGCTGTTCGCGCAGGTGACGAACCCGCCCATCGACTACATCCGCGAGGACCTCGTGACGAGCGTGGAGACGCGCCTCGGCCGCCAGCGCAACCTCCTCGAGGAGTCCCCGGAACACGCACGGCAGGCGGTCCTCGACAGCCCCGTGCTGGCGGACGCCGACCTCGCGACGCTCCGGGACACCGACCTCCGGAGCGCCACCATCGACCTCGCGTTCGACGCGGACGCGGACCTCGAGAGCGGCGTCGAGGCCGTCCAGCGGGCCGCCGCGGACGCCGTCGAGGACGGCGCGGAGCTGCTGGTGCTCTCGGACCGCGCCGCCGGCGAGGGGTCGCTCCCGATTCCGTCGCTACTGGCTACGGGCGCGGTCCACCACCATCTCGTTCGCGAAGGACTGCGGGCTCGCGTCGGTCTCGTCGTCGAAGCAGGCGACGTGCGCACCGTCCACCAGCTCTGCGCCACGGTCGGCTACGGCGCGGGCGCGGTCAACCCGTACCTCGCCGTCGAGTCCGCCTGCGACATCGTCGCGGGCCCGGACGGCGCGGCCCCCGAGGACGCCGTCTCCTCGTACCTCGGCGCGCTCGAGGACGGCCTGCTGAAGGTGATGTCGAAGATGGGCATCTCCACGGTCGCCTCCTACCAGGGCGCACAGATATTCGAAGCCGTCGGGCTCGACAGTTCGGTGGTCGACCGATTCTTCGAGGGGACCGCGAACCGGACGGAGGGCATCGACCTCGACGGACTGGAGACTCACATCCGGGACCGCCACGCGGCGGCGTTCGAGGACGGTGACCCGGCCCTCGACCGCATCGGCGAGTTCGAGAATCGCACCTCGGGTCGGTTCCACCAGTGGAACCCGAAGACGGTCCACAGCCTCCAGGAGGCCGTCGAGAACGGCGACTACGGGTCGTTCGAGGAGTACGCTGTACAGGTGAACGACCAGACCGAACAGCTCCAGACGCTGCGCGGCCTCCTCGACATCGAGACGGAGGACCGCGAGTCCATACCCGTAGAAGACGTCGAACCGGTCTCCTCGATCGTCGAGCGGTTCTCGACGGCGGCGATGAGCCTCGGCAGCCTCAGCCCGGAGGCTCACGAGACGAACGCCCAGGCCGCCAACGGCCTCGGCGCGAAGGCGAACACGGGCGAGGGCGGCGAACCGCCCGAGCGCTTCGGCACCGACCGCGAGTGCAAGATCAAGCAGGTGGCGTCCGGGCGCTTCGGCGTCACCTCCGAGTACCTCGCCTCCGCCGAGGACCTCCAGATCAAGATGGCTCAGGGGTCGAAACCCGGAGAAGGTGGCCACCTCCCGGGGAAGAAGGTCAACGAGATGATAGCGGACGTGCGCTGCTCGACGCCGGGCGTCGGCCTCATCAGCCCGCCGCCACAGCACGACATCTACAGCATCGAGGACCTCAAGCAGCTCATCCACGACCTGCGCGCCGCGAACCCCGAGGCGCGCGTCCACGTCAAACTCGTCTCCGAGGCGGGCATCGGCACTGTGGCAGCCGGCTGCGCGAAGGCGGGTGCGGACTGCATCCACATCTCGGGGCACTCCGGCGGGACGGGCGCCTCCCCGAAGACGAGCATCAAGCACGCGGGTCTGCCGTGGGAACTCGGCCTCGCTGAGGCGAACCAGTTGCTCCGCGAGACGGGGCTGCGCTCCCGGGTCACGCTCCGCGTCGACGGCGGCCTCAAGACCGGCCGCGACGTCGCCGTCGGCGCGCTGTTGGGCGCCGAGGAGTTCGCGTTCGGCACCGCGTCGCTCGTCAGCGCGGGCTGCGTGATGGCCCGCATCTGCGAGACCAACAACTGTCCGACGGGCGTCGCCACCCAGGACCCCGACATGCGCGACCGGTTCCGCGGCACCCCGACGATGGTGGCCAACTACCTCACCTTCGTCGCGCGCGAACTCCGCGAACTCGCCGCGGAACTCGGCTACGAGAGCGTCGAGGCGATGGTCGGGCGGGTCGAACACCTCTCACAGCCGGAGACCGACCACCCGACTGGCCGCAACTTCGACCTCTCCCGGGTCCTCGCGGAGCCGTCGGGCGACTCCCGCACGCACACGCGAGCCCAGGACGACGCCGACGTCAGCCTTGACGAAGACCTCATCGACGCCGCGGAACCGGCGCTCACCGGGGGCAGCGACGTCGACCTGGTCCGCGAGATAGCGACCAGCGACCGGTCGGTGGGTGCGCGGCTCTCCCACGCGGTCAGTAGCGAGCGCGGCGGCGCTGGTCTCCCCGAGGACAGCGTCAGCGTCTCCCTCGAGGGGAGCGCGGGCCAGTCCTTCGGCGCGTTCCTCGCGCCCGGCGTCACGCTCTCGCTGACCGGTGCGGCCAACGACTACGTCGGGAAGGGGCTCTCCGGTGGGACCGTCGCGGTGCGCACGCCGCCGGAGGCGGGCTTCGACCCGGCGGAGAACACGCTGGTCGGGAACGTCGCGCTGTACGGCGCGACCGACGGCGAGTGCTACGTCAACGGCGTCGCCGGCGAGCGGTTCGCGGTCCGGAACTCGGGCGCGAACGCGGTCGTCGAGGGCGTCGGTGACCACGGCTGCGAGTACATGACCGGCGGCATCGTCGTCGTGCTCGGGGACGTCGGCCGCAACTTCGCGGCCGGGATGTCCGGCGGCGTCGCCTACGTCCACGACCCCGAGGGTACGTTCGAGGAGCGCTGCAACACCGGGATGGTGGACGTCTCCCGCGACCTCTCGGAGCCCGACGAGGCCGCCGTCCGCCGCCTCGTGGAGAACCACGTGGCGCGCACGGCCAGCGACCGCGCGGCCGCGCTGCTCGACGACTGGGACGCCGCCATCGAGGAGTTCGCGGCCGTGATGCCCGAGGCCTACCGGGACGCAATCGCCGACCGGCCGGAGGCGGACGCGCGCCGCTCCCTCCCCGAGCGCGCCGGCTGTGGCCGCTCACTCGCCGGGAGCGCGGACTGAGCCCAGCGCTCAAACGAGAGTTTTAGTCTACCCAACAGTTTTCCCCCGGCCGGACGACAGTCCGACGTGACTCGAACGTACAGCCGCCGCGCACTGCTCGGCGTCCTCGCCACGAGTCTCGCGGCGCTCACCGGCGCGACCGCACGCCCCTCCTGCGCGCCGATCACCGGGTCGGCGGACGTGGAGTGTGGGGGACCGCTGTCGCTGTCCGGGCCGGCGGCCGTCCAGCAGAACGGTTCAGCCCCCCGGTTCGTCTGCCGGAACGAGGGCGACGGGGCCGTCCGCATCGCGGCGGGGCGGTGGGAACTGTACCGGTACGGGGACGGCTGGCTCCGCCTCGCGTCGGGACAGACGACCGACCGAGAGACGCTCGCCCCCGGCGAGGAGACGGCGTGGGTCCTCCTCACCGACGACGGAAGCGGGGGGTCCCTGAGCACGATGTCGACGACCACGCGGTACGTCGGCCCCGTCTCGGTCCGAGCGGGCCGCTACGCGTTCGCCGTGCGCGGCGGGCAGCCCGGCACCCAGTACGAGGCGACCGCCACGTTCAGGGTAGAATAGCCACCGCTTTTGTCGCGCCGAACCGACTGTGCGGTATGGATTCGGCGCTCGTGGTCGGCGGCACGCGGTTCATCGGCCGCCACCTCGTGGAGGAACTGCTCGCTCACGACTACCGCGTCACGACGTTCACGCGCGGCAACCACGACGATCCGTTCGCCGAGGACGACCGCGTGGCCCACGTCGAGGGCGACCGCACCGACCGGAAGGACCTGCTCGCCGCGAAGCGTGAGGTCGACCCCGACGCCGTCTTCGACAACGTGGCCTACAAACCCCGGGACGTGGAGTCCGCGACCGACATCTTCGCCGACGTGGACGCCTACGTCTACGTCTCCAGCGGCGCGGCCTACGGCGACGAAGCGGTCCCCAAGCGCGAGGGCGAGACGGCCCTCGAGACGTGCACGGCCGAGCAGGCTACCGACGACTCCCCGGCGAGCTACGGCGCCCGCAAGGCCGCGGGCGACCGCATCGTCTTCGAGGCCGCCGAGCGTGGTGTGAACGCGATGGCAGTCCGTCCGCCCGTCGTCTACGGCCCCCACGACCACACCGAGCGACTCGCCTACTGGGTCGACCGCGTCGCCGAGCACGACGAACTCGTCGTCCCGGGCGACGGGACGAACCTCTGGCAGCGCGTCTACGTCGAGGACGTCGCGCAGGGACTCCGACTCGTCGCCGAGGAGGGCGACCCGGGCGAGGCGTACAACGTCGGCGACCGGAACGCGGTCACGCTCGACCGCCTGCTCGACCTGATTGCGGACGCGTTGGGCACCGACGTCGAGCGGGCGTACACCAGTCCCCGCGAACTGTCGATAGTCGACCTCTCGCCCGACGATTTCCCGCTCTACCGCGACTACCCCCACATGCTGAGTACGGCGAAGGTCGCGGAACTCGGCTACGAGTCGACGCCCCTCGACGAGGCGATGGAGCGCACCGTCGAGGCCCACCGCGCGAACGGCCGCACCGGCGACGACCAGGGCCCGGACAGGGAGGCCGAGGAGCGCCTGCTCGACGTGCTCGGCACGGTCTGAGGTTCCGTGACACACCCCCCGAACAGTTTTCACCGGGCTCCACGAACCTCCGGTAGAGCTGACCGATGACCTGGCTTCTCCTCCACTGACGGCGTTCGCGCCGTCGCTGGCCGCGCACCGAATTCGACCAGCAGCAGCCACACCACCATGGAGATACGAGAAGCCACACCGGAGGACGCACCGACAACGAACGACGAACTACTCCACCCCGGGTTCCGGGAGACCGCTGCCGTCGACCCCGAGTTCTCGGAACTCGACGAGGACGGGGTCGCGGACGCCGGCATCGACCGCTGGCTCGACGACGACGACCGCGTCGTCTTCGTCGCGGAGCGCGAGGGCGTCTCAGAGGGCCGTAGCGAGTCTGACGCTCGTCACGAGCGAAGGCCGAGTGACGGCGACCTCGTCGGCTACATCGCCGGCGTCCGCAACGACAGCCCGCCCATCTACACGCGGGGGCCGCACACCCACGTCGACGGCCTCTACGTGAAACCCGAGTTCCGCCGCGAGGGGGTCGCCTCCGCGCTGTTCGAGCGCATCGAGGCGTGGGCCCGCGAGCGTGACTGCGAGTACCTCGGCGTCTCCGCGCACGTCGACAACGAGGCCGCCGTCGAGATGTACGACGACGCCTTCGAGCGGAAGTACGTCAGCTACCGACGGCCTGTTGGGGACGAGTAGACTTTTACTCGCGCCCCGGCGACGTACCCCCATGTTCGAGAAGTCGAAGTGGATCAGCCTCCCGCGGAACGTCGTCGTCGGGCACGGCGTGCTCGACCAGACGCGGGAGGTCGTCGCCGACACCCACCTCACGGGGCGGCCGCTCGTGGTGACGAGCCCCACTCCGAAGGAGGTGGCCGCCGACCGCATCGTCGCGCAGTTCGCCGAGGCGGGCGACGACCCCGAACTTGTTGTCGTCGAGGAGGCGACCTTCGACGCCGTCGAGGATGTCCTCGAGGTCGCTCGCGGCTGTGACGCGGGCTACCTCGTCGGCGTCGGCGGCGGCAAACCCATCGACATCGCGAAGATGGCGAGTGACCACCTCGGCACCGCGTTCGTCAGCGTGCCCACGGCGGCGAGTCACGACGGCATCGTCTCCGGGCGGGGCTCCGTTCCGGAGGGCGACACCCGCCACTCCGTCGCCGCCGCGCCGCCCGTCGCCGTCGTCGCGGACACGGGCGTCATCGCGGACGCACCCTGGGCGCTCACCACCGCGGGCTGTGCGGACATAATCTCCAACTACACCGCGGTGAAGGACTGGCGGCTCGCGAACCGCCTCCAGAACGTCCCCTACAGTGAGTACGCGGGGTCGCTCAGCCAGATGACGGCAGAGATGCTCGTCGACAACGCCGACGCCATCAAGCCGGAACTGGAGGAGTCCGCGTGGGTGGTCGTGAAGGCGCTGGTCTCCTCGGGCGTCGCGATGTCCATCGCCGGCTCCTCCCGGCCCGCATCGGGAAGCGAGCACCTGTTCAGCCACCAGCTCGACCGCATCGCGCCGGGGAAGGCCCTCCACGGACACCAGGTCGGCGTCGGCTCCATCCTCGCGGAGTACCTCCACTCCGGCGAGCAGGGCGAGTGGCGCGCGGTCCGGGACGCGCTCGCCAGCCTCGACGCACCGACGACCGCAGACGGCCTCGGCGTCACCGACGAGGAGGTCCTGGAGGCGCTCACCTCCGCCCACGAGATACGGGACCGCTACACGATTCTCGGCGGCGGCATCAGCGAACCCGCCGCCCGCGAAGTGGCCCGGAAGACCGGCGTCATCTGACCGTCTCGTCGAGCGTGGTCAGCGCGAGGCCGCCGAAGACGACACGCGGGCCGAACGCGGCCACGCGGAAGAGGACGAGGGCCGACGCAAGCGCCCCGAGCGGGTAGCCCGTGAACAACGCGATGAGTCCCCCGAGCGCGACGTCGAGTGTCCCGAGGCCGCCCGGAATCGGGAGCGCGAGCGCGAACCCGGCCACCGGCATCACCACCATCACCACGTACACCGACACTGGGAGGCCCACCGCGTGGAGCGAGAAGAACAGCGGGAAGACGTTGAGTATCCAGCCGAGCGTGGCGGCGCCGACGGCGAGCGCGAGGCGGCGGCGGTCCGCGAGCAGCGCCTCGACGCTCTCGAAGAAGCCGTCGAGGACGCCGCGGACCTGGGACCGCGAGAGGCGGTCGTTCAGCCGGGGAACGACGCGCCCGAACGTCCGGCGCAGGAGCGCCGACAGCCACAGCAGAACGTCGACGACGCGGCCCCGGCGGCGGGCGATGGCGACGAGCAGGCCGACCGAGAGTACGAGCATCGCGGCGAACGCCACCAGCACGACCAGCAGGTTCTCGGTCTCTCCGCCGGCAGCGGCGACGCCGACGACGCCCGCTGTCGCGACGACGGCCGACGCCACCATGGTGAGGAACTCCCAGCTCGCCGCCGCGGCGACCCCGGAGCTAACGGTCACGTCGTCGTCGTGGCTGACGCTGTACGCGATGAACGCGCTGCCGCCGACGGTGCCCGCGGGGATGATGCTCCGGACGAACGTCGACGCTAGCCAGGTGCGGCGGGCGAGCGACGCGCCCGGCCCCCGGGCCGGGAGGTCGAGGACGACCCGGAGCCCCTCGCCGTTGACGAGCATGCCGAGCACCGAGACGGCGACCGCCGCCGCGAAGATGCCGAGGTCCGCCCCCTGGAGGTTCCGCACGACCCGTTCCCAGCCGACGCCGGCGACCAGGGCGGCGACGATTGCGGCGCCGACGAGGAACCGGAACGCGACGCCGCGTCGGTCGTATTCCACACGCCCACCAACTCTCGACCGCTCAAAAACGGTTGGGGTCGCGGAGCCGGTCGAGGCGCCGCGAGACCGACGGATGCAGCGACAGCAGGCCGACCAGCGGCGGGCGCTCGGTCGGCACGAGCCCCCGGTCGGCGAGCGTCGCGAGCGCGCTGTCCATCGCGCAGGCGCCGACGCGCCTCGCGGCGTAGGCGTCGGCGTCGAACTCCGTCCAGCGAACCACGGGTCCGGCGGCCAGGAGCAGTCCGAACGAGGCCACGACGGCGGGCGCGAACTCGACGACGACACCGCTGGCCGCGAGGAACAGCGGCACGAGCGCGAGGCCGGTGGCGAGGAACCGGGCGAGGACGTGCCCGCGGCGGTGGTGGCCCGCCTCGTGGGCGACGACGGCGGCGGCCGCCTCGGCGTCCAGTGTCTCGAGGAGCGCGTCCGTCACGAAGACGTAGCGGAACCCGGGGAGGAGGCCGGCGGCGACGGCGTTCGCCACGGGGTTGCGGTCGGTCACGACGACGCGGACGCGCAGGCCGCGCGCGCAGTTCGGCAGGACGGCGCGTTCGCCCGCCGTGAGTTCGCGCACCGGGCCGAAGGCTGCGGCCGCGACCGGGAGTCCGGCGACGACGGCGAGCGCGGCGCCGCCGACGTACGCGACCCCAACGATGCCCGACGGGGCGACCAGCCACGCCGCGACGACGACGAACGCGGGCACCGTGAGCAGCCCCGCGATGGCGAGATACCGCCGGATTGTGGCGGGGTAGTCGGGGGACTGGTCGGCGACTGACGCCCACGCGGGCCGCGACCCGAGATGGACCGCCAGCGTGGGTAGGACGCCCCCGACGACGACGGTGCTCGCCAATCCCGCGAGCAGGCCGAGCGTGAGCGGGCCCGGTATCGCAGCCGCGACGACGTCGTCGAGCGGCGAGGCGGTGGCGAGGACGACGCCGCCGATGCCGACGAGCGCCTGCAGGAGGCGGTTGAGGCGCCGGAGACGGGTCGCTGCGGCTGTCGGCGTGTTGCCGGTCCGGACCGCGGCCGTGGCGACGAGCCAGCTGACTGCGTACGCGCCAGGGGGGAGCGCGAGGAGGGCGGCCGCGTGCATACCCACTCGTACGGGACCGTGGCACTAAGCCGCGACGGTCGGGGGTAGTTCAGACGTGCTCGCCGAGGAACTCGACGACCGTCTGGTAGGCCGTGATCCTGTTCTCCAGTTTGGCGAAGCCGTGCCCCTCGTCCTCGAAGACGAGTTTCTCGACGGGGACGTGTTCGCTCGCCTGCTCGGCGATCTGTTCGGCCTCGCCGACCGGCACCCGGGGGTCGTTGGCGCCGTGCAGGACGAGCAGCGGCGAGCGGATCTTCTCGGCGTTGTTCGTCGGGCTGATGGACTCGAGGAACTCGCGGTCCTCGGCGAGGCTGCCGTACTCGGCCTCGCGGTGCTCGCGGCGCCAGTCGCCCGTGTTCTCGAGGAACGTCACGAAGTTCGCGATGCCGACGATGTCGACGCCCGCGGCGAACGTCTCGGGGTACTCAGTGAGCGACGCGAGCACCATGAACCCGCCGTAAGAGCCGCCGTAGGCGACGATTCGGTCGTCGTCGACGTCGTCGCGGGCGCCGAGCCAGTCGACGCCCGCCTTCCCGTCCTTCACCGAGTCCATCCGGTTGCGCACGTTGTCGAGGTTCATGTACCGCTTCCCGTAGCCCGAGGAGCCCCGGACGTTCGGCTCGAAGACGGCGTAGCCGTTGTCGACGAAGTACTGCCGGAGGGACATGAAGAACGGGCGGCGCTGGGCCTCCGGGCCGCCGTGGAAGTCGACGATGACGGGGTGGGGGCCGTCGCCGTCTGGGAGCGCGAGGAACGCGGGAATCTCCAGGCCGTCGAAGCTCTCGTAGTGGACGAGTTCGACGTCGCGGAACGTCTCGCGTGGGATGCCGGCCGTCGAGGCGTTCGTCCACCGGCGGCACGCGCCCGTCTCGACGTCGACCACGTGGACGTTCGTGTTGTCCGTCGGCGAGGACAGCGAGACGGCGACGCGCTCGGCGTCCGGCCCGAAGCTCAGGCCGAACACGACGCCATCCGGGAGTTCCGGGACGGGGTACTCGTCGAGGGTCGTCCCGTCCGCCTCGGCGAGCGTGAGTTCGCTGTAGCCGTCGACGTTCCGGACGTACGCCAGGCGGCCCGAGCCGTGGTCCACGGAGACGGCCTCTATCGGCCAGTCGCCGCCGTCGACGACGCGCTCGACCGTCCCTGTCTCGGGGTCGAGCAGGCCCAGGTATCGCACGTCGGCGTCGTGGTCGGTCGCGACGTAGATGCCGTCGCTGTCGGGCGTCCACGCCACCGAGGAGAAGCGCGTGTCGGCCTCGAACGGCGTGGCGTGTGTGACCTCGCCGCTGTCGAGGTCGAGGACGTGGAGGTCGTGGCTGAAGTTCGAGTGACCCTCGTGGAGCAGCAGTCGGTCGTCGCCGGGGCTCCACCCCGCCGCCGAGATTCGGCTGAACTGGTCGCCCTCCAGGACCAGTTCGGCGTCCTCGCCAGTTTCGTCGCGGTCCTGCACGTAGACGTCGAAGACCGCCTGGTCGCGGCGGTTCGCCGCGTACGCGAAGCGGTCGCCGTCGTGGCTCCAGCCGCCCCAGTTGTGTTTCGCGTCGGGGGCATCCGTGAGCGCGACGTCCTCGCTGCCGTCCGCGGAGAGGCGATGGAGCTGGACGAACTCGTCGCCGCCCTCGTCCATCCCGTAGACGAGTTCCTCGCGTGTCGGCGAGAACGACGCGTAGACCACGCGCTCGTCGTGGAACGTCAACTGCTCGGGCCACGCCTCCGGTTCGTCGAGTTGCCACACCTGGTTCGACCCGGTCGTGTCGAGCATGAACGCGAGTTCGCCAGACGGCCCTACCGTGGGACCGCCGGCCCCGCGGATGTTGAGGTACCGCTCGATGTCGTAGGCCATTGCCCTACGTCTGGGCCGGAACGACCGTTACCCTTCGGGTGCCGGAACTCCCTCTGCCCGCTCGTCGCCTCGCCGTCGTCAGCCGAACAGCACGCCGCGGGCCGTCTTCCCCAGGTAGGTGGCGACGGGTCGCCCCCGGGGGAGGGTGTAGAGGTCGCCGAGCTCCGCCTCGGAGAGCGTTTCCGGTTCGAACTCGTCGCGTTCGAGCCGGCGGGCGCCCTCGGCGAGCATCTCCTCGGAGGCGTCGAACAGTCGACACCGGACTGCGCCCCACGTCGGCGCGTCGGCAATGTCGACGCGCCTAGAGTGGACCACTTCCCCGCCGTCTAGCGTCTCGTTGATGCGCTGTAGCGTGACGCCGGCCTCTGGGCGGCCGTGGACGTACTCCCAGAACCCCATCGGCTGACCCCGGTACTCCCGGAAGTCGCCGTGGTGGAAGCTCAAGACCCCCATCTCTGGCGCGGTCAGCGCGTCGCCGACCAGGAAGCCGAAGCCGAAGCGGACCGCCACGTCCGTCTCCGCAACCCGCTCGACGGCGTCCTCCGGGAGCGCGTTCTTCCAGCCGTCGACCGTCTCCGGTTCACACTCCACCCACTCGGCGTCCGCGACGCCGTCGATGTCCCGAATCGGCACCGGTTCTAGGGGGTCGAGGTCGTCGGCGAACAGCTGCATCACGGCCGCGACGACCCCCCACTCGCGGAGTTCGACGAGGCGGCGCACGGCGTCGGTCGTCGAGCGCTCGCTGTCCGAAGCGTCCTCGACGACGAGGCCGACCTCGGCGTTCGTCTCCGCGACCATCCGCTGGACGGCCGCGGCCGCCCACGCGGGGAGGGTCTCGCTGTGGGCCAGCAGACAGACCTCGGTGGTGTCGTCCTCACCCACGCGTGCTCACCACCTTCGGGTCGTCGCGGACCGCCTCGTTCAGTTCCGCCATCGTCCGGACCTCGAGTTCGCCCCGGTCGCGCCTCGTCGCGAGTTCCGCGAGAAACGCCCGCACCGCCGGCCACTGGGCCTCGTTCGAGAGGTCGTAGAGGTGACACCAGAGGTGACAGTCGCCCTCCCGCTCGACGGCCGCGTCGAGCGCCCGGCTGAGATACTGCCGCTGGAGGCGCTGCCTGAGCCGGACCGGGAGCGTGCGGAACGGGGCGGGCGCCGGCCGCTGGCCCGACGGGAGCGCCGACGACGTCAGCGAGGGGTAGGAGGTGCAGTAGGTCTCGACGACGCCGTCGACCAGGTCCGGTTCGAACACCGGGTGAGGGCCGTACAGCAGTTCCTTCGCCCGGGCGACGCTTCCGCGGCCGCTCGTGTCCCGGCTCATCCGCATGCACTCGACGCCGGCCTCACGGAGCGGTTCCGCGGGCGGCCTGCTGTGTCGCGGCGGGACGATGGAGTCCGTCTTCGACCCGGTCGCCGAGCGGATCAGCGACTGGGCCGCCTCCAGTTCCCACGCGATGGTCTCTGGGGAGGCCTCCCCGCAGATGACGTGGGAGTACGTGTGCGTGCAGAGTTCGTGGCCGGTCGGCCGCTCGAGTATCTGTCGTACCATCTCCGGTGCGTAGAACAGCGGGTCGCGGGCCACGGCCGTTCCCGGGTCGTTCTGGAACCACCCCTCGCGGTGCGGGCCGTGGTGGTCCCGCTCGCAGTCCGGCTCGAAGAGGTGGCCCACGACGTCGAAGGAGATGGGGACGTCGACGGAGTCGCAGTGGTCCAGCAGGTGACCGAGACACGCCCGCTCTGCCGAGCCGTCGTCGCTCAGGTGCGGGTACTCGCCCACGTCGTGGACCCCCCAGCCGAGCTCTATTTCGATGCTGATCGTGACCGCCATCTCCTCGAGTTTCAGGGAGCACCGGGATTAGTAGCCACTCGCTTACTGCGCCCGTTCGGCAGTGGAGTCGACGTTCGTCGCGGTGTCGTCCCGGGAACGCGGAACGGAACGGTTTTTACCCGCGTGCTGCGTGCCGACGTGTATGCGAGTGGCGTTCGTCTCCGAGACGACCGCCCACCACGCCGACGGCGACGATCTCGACCGGCTCGACCTGCTCGCGGGACTGCTCGCCGAGCGGGGACACGAGGTCCACGTCTGCTGTGCGCAGTGGTGGGAGGGCCGGCCGGACACCTTCGACTACGAGGACGTGACCTACCACGCCATCACGGCCGACCCCGGCCGACGCTGGTTCTCCCCGAAAGCCGCCGCCACCCTCCGCGGCATCGACCCCGACGTCGTCCACGCGACCTCCCGCACGCCCGGCCACGTCTACGGCGCGCGCTGGGGCGGCCTGCTCGCCGGCGCCCCGGTCGTCTGCGAGTGGTACGACCCCCACGACACCGGGGACGGACTACGCGGCCGCGCCTACCGGTACGCCGCGCGCCGCCCGAGCGCGGTGGTGACGCCCTCCCGGACCGTGAAGACGAGCGTCCGCGAGTGCGGCCGGGACGGCGAGGACGTGCGCGTCGTCCCGACTGGCATCGACATGGACCGGATTCGCCGCGCGGTCCCGGGCGACGACGGCGACATCGTCGTCAGCCGGCGCCTAGACGAGAACGCCAACCTGGAGTCGCTGTTCCTCGCGCTCGCGGAGTTCCGGGAGTACGACTGGAACTGCACGGTCGTCGGCGACGGTCCAGCACGCCGCGGCTACGAGCGCCAGGCCAGCGACCTCCGCATCGCCGACCGCGTGGACTTCGTCGGCGACTGCACCGTCGAGGAGCGCGTGGAGATATTCAAGAACGCCCACGTCTACGTCCACACCGCCGAACGCACGTCGTTCGCGTGCGACCTGCTGTGGGCGCTCGCCTGCGGCTGCGTCGGCATCGTCGAGTACCACGCCCAGTCCAGCGCCCACGAACTCGTCGAGACGTACGACCGGGGCTTCCGCGCGACCAGCGACGAGGAGATCGTCGAGTGCCTGGTCGCGGCGGGCGACCTCGAACGCAAAGCCGTCGACGAGACGTTCGCCGACTACGACTACGACGCGTTCGTCTCCGCCTACCTCGACACCTACAGCGACGCGCAGGCAGACGCCGGCCTGCTCTGACCTCTCGTTCTGTCCACCCTGGAGACGAGGCGGACGGACGTTCGGTACAGCGTGTCAAGGCACCAGCAGCTTTCTCTGGTAGGCCGAGAACGGGTAGGCATGACAGACTGGTTGACCGAGTACACCGAGACGGACGACCTGAACGAGAAGTACGGGCTCCTCCGCGAAGAGATGACCAGACTCCGCGGGCAGCGCGACGACATCGAGTTCTTCGACGAGGACGCCGTCGGGAGCGACGTCCGCCGGCTGAACGAGACGGTCGACGGCGACCTGGTGGTGTTCCTCGCGAACGACTTCGGGCGTCCGCGGGCCTACCGGCCGAGCGGCGTCGAGAGGGAGGCCCAGGACGAGATTCGGCGGGCGCTGCTGGCGAACAAGTACGACGACACGAACGAGGACCTGAACGAGATTCGCCGGGAGTTGCTAGACGCACACCCCGCAATCCACAAAGTCCTCGTCGCAGTGTCCGCCGCGGACGGAATCCGGTACCACCTCCCCGAAGGTTCGAACGAGACGACGAACTTCCTCACGGTCCGCGAGATGGTCGGCCTCGTCGACTACACGACGAACAGTTTCCAGAGCGACGGTCTCTCGCGCACGTACTGACGCGAGACACTGCCTCTCGGGCTACGCTTACCGGCCGTCCTCGTCGCGCATCTGCTCGGCGACGCGCACCGCAGCGACGTTCTCTTCGACGTCGTGGACGCGCACGATGTCGGCGCCGCGGTCGGTCGCGAGCGCCGTCGCCGCCGTCGTCGCGTAGCCGCCCTCGTCGGGGTAGCGGTCGACCGCGCCGAACATCGACTTCTGGGAGTGCCCAACCAGCACTGGACAGCCGAGCGCGTGGAACTCGTCGGTGCGGTCGAGGATATCGAAGCTCTCCGCCGCCGACTTCCCGAAGCCGACGCCCGGGTCGACGATGATCTTCTCCCGCGGGAGGCCCGCCTTCTCCGCGAGCAGCACGCGCTCGGTCAGTTCGTCGACGACGTCCTCGACGACGTCGTCGTAGTGGACGTCCTGGCCGGGTTCGACTGGCGCGTTGATGGAGTGCATCACGACCAGCGGCGCGTCGTACTCGGCGGCGACGAAGCGCATCTCCGGGTCCTCGAGGCCCGTCACGTCGTTCAGGATGTCGGCGCCAGCGTCGAGGGCCTGCCGGCCGACTTCCGCCTTCCGGGTGTCGACGGAGACGAGCGCGTCGAGGTCCGCGAGTCGTTCGATCACCGGGAGCACGCGGTCGAGTTCCTCCTCGACGGGAACGGGGTCGGCGCCCGGTCGGGTGGACTCCCCGCCGACGTCGACGATGTCGGCCCCGACCTCGACCATCTCCTCGGCGCGCGCGACGGCGTCCTCGACGCGCTCGTAGTCGCCGCCGTCGTGGAAGCTGTCCGGCGTGACGTTCAGGATGCCCATCACGGCGGTGCCGTCCTCCCACGGGTAGCCGTGTTCGGCCGGTTCCGTCCGGATGCCGAGGTCCGCACGGAGTTCCTCGGCGAACACCGAGAGCCCGTACGGCTGCCCGTCGAGTTTCTCGCAGAGGCGCTTGAACTGCGCGAGCGTCCCCATCAGCACCGCGTCGAGCGTGCCTCGGGGCTGTTCGTTCAGTCCCGACAGCGAGCACTCCGCGCCGAGGCTCAGCATCTCCTCCTTGAGGTACTGGGCCTGGCGCTTCCGGACGCGGGTCTTCACCACGCGGTGGACGCCCTTCCCGCGCATCCGCCAGACGCCCGGGGGCGTGACGTGGGCGCCCTCCAGCGTCTCGCGGGCCTCTTCGAGGTCCCGCACTCGCTTGGGAAGGTTCGTTCGCGTCCAGCGCGTCCGCGCCTCCGCGACGGTGAACAGCGACCCCGTGACGAGCACCAGGTCGTCGTCGGCCGCCTCCTCGAGCGCGGCGTCGACGGCCGCCTCGACGGAGCGCCTGATCGTCGTCTCGCCGGCGCCAGCCTCCGAGAACACCGTCTCCAGAACTTCGGCGTCCTCCGCGCGGTCGGTGTCCGGTTCGCAGACCCACGCGCGGTCGGGCGTCGGCAGCGCGTCGGCCATTCCGCGGTGGTCCTTGTCGTGCATCGCGCCGAAGACGCAGAGCAGGCGGTCGTAGTCGAACTCTGCGACAGTGTCCGCGAGCGCCTCGCAGGCGCCGGTGTTGTGCGCGCCGTCGAGGGCCACGACGGGGTCGGCGCTCATCACCTCGAAGCGGCCCGGCCAGTACGCCTTCCGGAAGCCGCGCGCGATGGTCTCCGCGTCCACGTCCGCGACCTGCCGAGCGAGCACCGCCGCGACGCCCGCGTTCCGGGCCTGGTAGGCGCCGAGCAGCGGAATCCGTGTGTCGACGGACCAGCCGTCGCCCGCGAGCGAGACGGCGGCCTCGGTGTGGTTCGTGCGTCCCCCGTAGCGCACCGTCACGTCGACGCCAGCGCCGTCCTCCCCGACGGCGACGACGTCTCCGGCCTGCTCGCGGACCGCCGCGAGCGCGTCGCCGGTGGTCGCCGTCACGAGCGGATTGTCGGCGGGCGCGACGTGGGCCTTGTCGCGCGCTATCTCCTCGACCGTGTCGCCGAGGACGCCCGTGTGTTCGAGCGTGACCGAGGTGACCGCGCTCGCCTCGGGGTCGACAACGCTCGTCGCGTCGTACCGGCCGCCGATGCCCACCTCCAGAACCGCGACGTCGACGTCCTGCCGGCCGAACTCCCAGAGCGCCATCGCGGTCACGACCTCGAAGAACGTGGGAGCGTCACCGTCCGCCGCGCGCTCGTTCACGCGCGGCCGGACCGCCTCGACGAACTCGGTGAGCGCGGACTTGGAGAGCTGACGGCCGTTGACGGTCGCGCGCTCGCGCACGTCGTCGAAGTGCGGGGAGGTGTACAGCCCGACGTCGAGGCCAGCCTCCCGGAGCGTGGACTCGACGAGTCGGGCGGTGCTACCCTTCCCGTTCGACCCCGCGACCTGCACGTACCGCGTCCCCTCGTGGGGGTCGCCGAGGGCCGCCAGGAGGTCTGCCGTCGAGTCCGTGCCGGGTTTCGGCCGGTAGCGACGGAGGTCGAGGAGGAAGTTCGCCGCCTCGTCGTATCGCATGGTCGAATCGAACGCGCCGCCCCGCATTAGACTGTCGGACCCGTCGGAATCGCAGTCATTCCCCGAGGGCCGATGCCCGCCCGGTCGGTGAACTGGCCGTGCCGTGGTGCGTGCCAACGGGATACCTGAAACGGCCGTTTGTGTCTCCAGAACACATTTTCCACCCAGCCTCTATGGACGGGTATGGAACGACGTAGGTTCCTCGCTGGCCTGTCTGCCACAGTTCCGCTCGCCCTCGCGGGCTGTCTCGGTGGCCAGGACGACGACACCTCCACCACGGCATCGAACGACGAAACGACCACGCAGACTCCCGACGACACGACGACATCGACGACCGACTCCGGTCCGCTGTCGGTCGGGGAGAAGCTCAGTCTCGGCGACGACCGTGCCATCGGCGTCGTCGGCATGGACGCCACGGCGTTCGTCCTCACCCGAGAGGGGACCGACTATCAGGTCCATTCCGGCAACACCACGCGGTACGTGCTCGTGACCTTCGACATCGACGCCGTCAGCGACTACGAGTCCCTTGTCGCGGAGAACGTCACACTCACGCTGAACGACGAGCAGTCGTTCGGCGACCCGGTGTTCCCGCTGGGAGGCGGCGCCAACCAGTTCGTCGCTGCCTACCCCGTCCCGAACGACGTGACGCCGTACACCGGTTCCGTCGACCTCGACACTGGCGACCAGCCCGCGACGTGGGAGTTCGACGCCCGGGACATCGAGTCCATCACCCAGAACGTCGACTGGGAGGTGACGAGCGAGACCGTCCCGGACAGCGTCGCTCCGGAGGCGGAGTTCGGCGTCGACCTCGAGATCGAGAACAACGGCGACGCCTTCGAGTTCGTCACGACTGTCGCCGGGACAGCGTCGGCGCCCACTCGCGCAACCTTCGACGTCCCGGCCAGCGACACGGTGACGAAGACCGTCGAACTCACGGCTCCGGCCGCGGACGGCGAGAGCGAGTTCCACGTGGAACTCGACTGGGGCGGCACCGGCATCATCGAAGTCATCCCGTTCGAGTAGCGGATACGTCAAAGGGCTGTTTGTGCTTGCCCAGTCTCTTTGATACTACCCACACTCGGTCAGGATGGAGCGCGTTCGGCCCTCCCAAACACCGCAGCTCTCCCCCGCTGCCCGGTGCGACAGCCCACTACTGTCATCCTCGCTGGCGCTCCACGTTTCCCTCCGTTCTTCCGGTTACCAGCGACGTGACTACGGTACTGTCGGAAGATTTACTACCATGAGGCGCGCGGTCGTCCATCGAGGCGGGCACAAATCGTGCCGGATGCGCCGAACCACTCACTCACGGTGACGCGCTCGGGGCTCGAACGTGGTTTCCCCTGTCACCGCCAGCCAGAACATCCCTGTTGCTCTGTCAGTCCGTGGCTCTGTGCTCCACGCCAGGACCGCGAAAAGACCTATCGCTCACTGGGTGTTCGTGGGTGAGCCAACTGGGCTACTCCAAGCACAACCGCCACTGAAAACGCTACAAGAGCACCGATTGCCCAGCTACTGCCGTCGCCACGAACAACGCTAACCAGTTGGCTAGCTCCGGCTACAGCAAGTGCCGCAGTAGAGATCATAATTAGTCTAGTAGACGGTCGTCTCATAGCCGGTACTGTGTTTTTAGTCGTCTTACTACTATTGGTGATACGTACGCAGCTGGACTGAGCGGCTGATTTGTGGTGTCAGTAGCGAACAGAACTTGCTGGTGCCCCGCACCTGACCGAGGTCGACTCGCTCCGTTCGTCTATCGAGCTTCCGCCACTAATCGTGACGGAAACGCCGGAGCGCTCGTCCCTCGCGCTCCGAGCTTCAGACACGCCTTCGCTGGTGCTCAGTCGTGTCTGAAACACCGGTGGCCGGTGAACACCATCGCCATCCCGTGCTCGTCGGCAGCCTCGATGACGTCCTCGTCGTTGACAGAGCCACCCGGCTGCACGATGGCCTCAACGCCCGCCTCGGCCGCCAACTCGACGGCGTCCGGGAACGGGAAGAACGCGTCCGAGGCCATCACCGCGCCGTCCGCGCTCTTCTCCTCGGCGTCCCGCTCGGCCTTCTTCGCCGCGATCTCGACGGCGTCCACGCGACTCACCTGGCCGACGCCCAGTCCTACGGTCTCCGTGCCGTCGGCGAACAGGATGCCGTTGGACTTGACGTGCTTGAGCACGCGCCACGCGAACAGCATCGTCTCCACCTCCTCGTCGGTCGGTTCGCGCTCGGTGACAACCTCGAGGTCGTCCGCCTCGGGCGCCCACTGGTCGCGCTCCTGGACGAGTCGACCGCCGACGATGGGCTTCTCGGTGAACCGTTCGGTGGCGTCACCGAAGGGCCCGGTGTCGAGGACGCGGAGGTTCTTCTTCTCGCGGAGGACGGCGAGTGCGTCGTCCGTGTAGCCGGGCGCGACCACGACCTCCTTGAACGACTCCGTGACGAGTTCGGCCGTCTCGGCGTCACAGGTCCGGTTCAGTGCGACGATGCCGCCGAACGCGCTTTTGGCGTCCGTGGCGAGTGCGTCGGCGTACGCCTCCGCGAGCGTGTCGGCCGTCGCACAGCCAGCGGGGTTGGTGTGCTTGATGACCGCGGCCGCCGGGTCGTCGAACTCCTTGATGAGGTTCAGCGCGCCGTCGGCGTCGTTGTAGTTGTTGTACGACAGCGCCTTCGCGCCCTCGTTGCGCTGGTCGGCGGCGACGACGCTGGCCTCCTCGCAAGTGTCGTCGCGGTACACCGCGGCCTCCTGGTGGGGATTCTCCCCGTACCGGAGGTCCGCGGCGCGACTCTCGCCAGAGAGGCGGCGCACGGGGAAGTCGCCGCCCGTGTCGGCGCCGACGGTGACGCCGTCGTCGGTGCGTTCGACGCCTCCTTCGGCGACCCACCGGATTGCCCGCGGGTAGGCCGCGAACTCGGCGTCGTACAGCACCCGCTCTTTGAGCGAGTCGACGTCGTCGTCAGCGAAGACCGGGACCGGTTCCTGGGTGACGATGGGACCGGCGTCGATGTCGTCCTCGCGGACGCTGCCGTCGTCGGCGACGGCGTTCGTCACGACGTGGACGGTGCAGCCAGTCACCGAGACCTCGGCATCGAGTACCTGCTCGTGGGCGTCTGCGCCGGGGAACGACGGGAGGAGACTCGGGTGGACGTTGAGGGTGAGCGGGACCGAGTCGAGGAACGTCTCGGAGAGCACGCGCATGTAGCCGTCGAGGCAGACGAGGTCGACGTCGTACTCCGAGAGCGCGTCGACGACGCGCTGCTCGTGGTCTCGCCGGCTCTCGTCGTCGCTTCGTTCGACGACCTCGGTCGGAATCCCGCGTTCTGCGGCGGCGTCGATGACGGGCGCGTCCGCGTGGTTCGAGAGCACGACGGCGAGTTCGGCGCCGCCCGGTCCGACGTCGTCGACGTGCAGGAGGTTCCGGCCGCGGTTGCTGGCGAGCCCAGCGATTCGTGTCATGTCTACACGAGCGGCCGCGACCTGCAAAGTGGTTGCGGTTCGTTCACGGGAAGTATACACAACCTCGTACAGGCTGGGCGATATAGTTCCGATTGGGCCGCTCTGTTACACACGTCCGTGCCTTTCGGCGACCGGCAGGCTTTTGGAGCGAGCGCGGCGATTCGGAGCCATGACCGACGACCACGCTCTGTACGCGGTGACGCCGCTCGACGGCCGCTACGCCGGCCGCACCGCGCCGCTCGCGGAGTACGCCAGCGAGGCGGCGCTGATGCGGGCCCGGGTTCGCGTCGAGGTCGAGTACTTGCTCGCGCTCGCCGACCTCGACCCGGTGTCGCTGGACCTCGCGGACGACGAGCGGGCCGACCTCCGGGCCGCCTACGAGGAGTTCGACTCAGCGGACGCACGGGTCGTCAAGCAGATCGAGACCGAGGGCGCCCTCGGCTACGACGCCACGAACCACGACGTGAAGGCCGTCGAGTACTTCGTCCGGGAGTCCGCGCCCGAACGCGCCCACTCCTGGATCCACTTCGCGCTCACCAGCGAGGACGTCAACAATCTCGCCCACCGCCTGCTCGCCAGGCCCGCGGTCGAGGACGTGCTCGTCCCCGAACTCCGCGAGGTGCGGGACGCGCTCGTCGAGTTCGCCTACGACTACGCCGACCTCCCGATGCTCGCGCGTACCCACGGCCAGCCGGCGACGCCGACGACGTTCGGCAAGGAGATGGCCGTCTACGCCGCCCGGCTCGGTCGCGCTATCGGTCGCGTCGAGGCCGCCAGCGACGACCTCGCCGGGAAACTCGCCGGCGCGTCCGGCACGTGGGCCGCCCACCACGCCGCCTTCCCGGACGTCGACTGGCGGGCGTTCTCCCGCGAGTTCGTCGAGGGCCTCGACCTCGACTACGTCGAACCCACGACGCAGGTCAACCCCTGCGACGACCTCGCGGCGCTGTTCGACGCGCTCCGCGGCGCGAACAACGCGCTGCTCGACCTCTCGCGGGACGTCTGGCTCTACGTCTCCCAGCGCTACCTCGGCCAGGAGGCCGCCAAGAGCGAGACCGGCTCCTCGACGATGCCCCACAAGGTCAACCCCATCGACTTCGAGAACGCGGAGGGGAACCTCTCGAAGGCCAACGCGGACCTCACCTTCCTCGCCGACTACCTCACCACCAGCCGCCTCCAGCGGGACCTCTCGGACTCCACCGTGAAGCGAAATATTGGCGGGGCGTTCGCCTACTGCCTGCTCGCGTACGGGAAACTCGGCGACGGCCTGGCGAAGGTAGCACCCAACGAGGCCGTCATGCGCGAGGACCTGCGAGCCAACCCCGAAGTCATCGGGGAGGCCGTCCAGACCATCCTCCGCCGCGAGGGCCACGGCGACGCCTACGAGCGCGTGAAGGACCTCACGCGCGGCGAACGGGTCGAACTCGAGGACTTCCACGACCTCTTCGCCACGCTAGACGTCGACGAGGACGTCCGCGAGGAACTGCTCGCGCTCACGCCAGAGTCGTACACGGGCGTCGGTGCCGACGTGGCTCGCGACGCCTGACGCGAGAAGATTTTTACCGGGCCGCGCCGCACCTGCGACCATGTCCCCCCAAGAGAACGGCTGCCCGAAGTGCGGTCACGACGAGGTCGACGTCGGCAACATCTCCACGACTGGCTCCGGTCTCTCGAAAATGTTCGACGTCCAGACCAACAAGTTCCGGACGGTCACCTGCACGAGCTGCGGCTACACGGAACTGTACAAGGACGTCGGCTCCCGCGGCGGCGACATCGCGGACATCTTCTTCGGCTGACTCAGACGAGCGAGCCGACCGCTTCGGTGAGAATCTCCGCCGCCCGCCGGACGTCCGAGCGGCGCACGTACTCCCGCTGTGCGTGGGCCACGGGGCCGTCGTCGTCCGCGAGCACGCCCGGGCCGAAGACCACCGTCGGCGCCTCGGCCGCGAAGTAGGAGGCTTCCGTCGCGGCACCGAACGGCCGCGGGTCGCCCGCGCCCGCCGCCACCATCGCACGGACGACGTCGGCGTCGTCGGGCGTGTCGAACGCCTCGAGGAACGGCGTGTCCCGGTCGACCGGGTGGACGTCCGCGCCGACAGACTCGTCGACGGCGTCGCGGACGTGCGCCTCGAAGCCGGCGAAGAACTCCTCCTGGCTCTCCGGCGGGACGGTCCGGCGGTCGACGACGAGTTCGCTGCGGTCCGGGACGCGGTTGGCCGCGTCACCCCCCGAGACGACTGTCGGCGTGAGCGTCGGCGGACCGAGTTCGGGGTGCTCGTCCGGTCCTCGCTCGGCGTCGAACGTCCGAATCGCTGCGAGCGTACTCTCGAGGGCGGCGACGGCGTTCACCCCCTCGTCGGGGCTCGCGGCGTGCGCACCCATCCCGGTGAGTTCGACCGTCCCCTGGAACCGGCCGCGGGCGCTCGTGCACGCCGCGAGGTCCGTTGGTTCGCCCACGATGTAGGCGTCCGCGTCGAGGTCCAGTGCGTGCGCACCGTTCGAGTCCGTCTCCTCGTCGGGCGTAATCGCGAGGGTCACCCGGCCCTCGGTCGGGTCGACGGCGAGGAACGCGGCGAGCAGCGCTGCAAGCGGTCCCTTCGCGTCGCAGGCGCCGCGCCCACGGACCACGTCACCCTCCCGCGAGAACCCGACGTGAGGCGGCACCGTGTCGATGTGGGTGTTGAGGACGACGTGGGGGTGGCCGCTCTCGCGCGACGCGAGCACGTTCCCGCCGTCGTCCACGTCCGGGTCCTGACCGTGATCGCGTAGCGTCTCACAGAGGAGTTCCCGCATCTCCGTCACGTCCTCGTGTGACGGCGTCTGTACTGCCGTCTCGTGGAACGAGAGCGGGTCGAACTCAGACATCGAGGGAGCGCGCGGGGACGGCCTCGGCTTCGCCGCCTTCCTCCTGCTCGGTCGCCCCGCGGAGCGTCGCACGGCCCCCCGAGA
>Ga0136562_100141_pt1 | contig 31203 bp, 32 predicted proteins | sample AntCluMetagen312_FD_104784 | JGI IMG/M metagenome (GOLD analysis project Ga0136562, IMG submission 104784) | Saline lake microbial communities from Club lake, Antarctica - Metagenome #312 | ecosystem: Environmental > Aquatic > Non-marine Saline and Alkaline > Saline | place: Antarctica: Club lake...
GGGATTTTTCGAAAGGGTCGGGCGACAGGTCGAGCAATTCAAACAGACCGCAAAGGAAGCAGCCGACGAAAACGCAGACTACCAGTGTCAGTCGTGCAACGCACTGTTCAATGCCAACAACGATCAATGCCCGGAATGCGGATCGGAGGAGATCGTCTCGACGAACCCAGGAGAGTGACTACCGATGTCGTCAGTGTTGCTAACCGCCATCGCTCCTGATCGAGTCATCTGTCACCTATATTGATCGATCACCGGGAGAGCAACACAAGTGTGACCACTGTTCTATAACGCTCTAGAATCTTCTATCCGCCTCTGAATGGGTTTTCAGCAGTCGATAGCCGAGTACACCGATCAAGGGCATCGAAGTCGTCGTCCCAGGAGAACAGATACTCGATATCGGTTCGCTCCATATACGCTGCGATCACGGCGTCCCCAAAGGCAAGCCCGTCGTAGGTCTCGAACAGTTCGACAGACCGATGAAAGTCCGCTTGCGCGGAGTGAACGAGTTCGAATCCGGCCGATTCGGAGAGTCGTTGGCGTAGGTCTACTGCGATATCGTGGCGCTGTCGCTCGTGGATCCAGTTCAGCGTCTCCAGCAGGACACTGTCCGTCACGACACCCGTCGGTAACTCCCCGCTGTCGATGCCGCGAACGATCTCTATAGCTTGCTGGTGACGGTTGCCAGCTCCCGTGTTTTTGTAATCGATAAGGACGTTGGTGTCGACGAGGATCTGGCCCATCAGTTGTCCTCACCGAACGACGGATCGGATTCGTATCCTGCGACGTCGTGAGCACAACTGTCGGTGCGTCCAAAATCGGCCTGCAGGTCGTCATCTTCGAAGGCCCCGTAGCGCTGTCTAACGATTTCGACGGATAGCTCTTCACCCTCGACGTTCCAGCGGAGTTTATCTCCCGGTTCGATGTCGAGGCGTTGCCGAAGTGAGGCGGGAATCGTGACCATACCTCGGTCGCTCACTTTCGTCTCCTCCGGTGCGTCACCAGTTGTCATAGTGTGAGTTACTGCAGTTACTCATATACATGTAACGCCACATGTGGTGGTTTCCCACTCGCTCGCCGGTGTTATAATATAACTTTATTTATAATATTGCATTGTGACATCCAGCGCCTGAGCGATGACACCCGAACCCTGCTTCCAGTCGAGCACACGACACAGGTCCGGTAGGGTAAAGGAGATGCTGGCCCTCCGTTCGAGCATGAGTGATTATCAGCCGATCTCCGAGCACCTCGACGACGTCGAGAGCGCTCGCGAGGACGGCCACCGAAAGATGGACTGGGCGCGCCAGCATATGCCGATTCTGAACGCGCTTCGAGACGACTTCGTGTCCGAACAGCCCCTCGCGGGCGAACGCGTCGGGATGGCGATGCACGTCGAAGCGAAGACGGCGTGTCTCGTCGAACTGCTCGCCGAAGGCGGTGCGGACGTGGCGATCACGGGTTGTAACCCCCTCTCGACCCATGACGACGTCAGCGCGGCGCTGGACGAGCACGAACACATCAGTAGCTACGCGAAACGCGGCGTCGACGACGAGGAGTACTACGCCGCCATCGACGCGGTCATCGACCACGAACCGACGATTACGGTCGACGACGGTGCGGACCTGATCTTCCGCATCCACGAGGAATACCCCGAACTGATCGACTCCATCGTCGGTGGCTGTGAGGAGACCACCACCGGCGTCCACCGCCTGCGCGCGATGGACGAGGACGGCGCGCTCGACTATCCGGTCTTTGCGGTCAACGACACGCCGATGAAACGGCTGTTCGACAACGTCCACGGCACCGGCGAGTCCTCGCTGGCGAACATCGCCATGACGACGAACCTCTCGTGGGCCGGCAAGACCCTCGTCGTCGCCGGCTACGGCGACTGTGGCCGCGGCGTCGCCAAGAAGGCCTCGGGCCAGAACGCGGACGTCATCGTCACCGAAGTCGAGCCACGCCGCGCGCTCGAAGCCCACATGGAGGGGTACGAAGTGATGCCGATGGTCGAAGCGGCCAAAGAGGGCGATGTCTTCATCACTACGACCGGGAATCGCGATGTCATCACCGATGAACACTTCGAGGTCATGGACGACGGCGTCCTGCTCGCCAACGCGGGCCACTTCGACGTCGAGATCAACCTCGATCAGCTATCGGATCTCGCAGTCGACACTTACGAGGCCCGAGACGGCGTCCAGACGTACGAACTCGACGACGGCCGCCGCCTCAACGTCCTCGCCGAGGGTCGTCTAGTTAACCTCGCCAGCCCCATTGCGCTGGGCCACCCCGTCGAAGTGATGGACCAGAGCTTCGGTATCCAGGCCGTCGCCGCCCGCGAAATCGCCCAGAACGGTGACGAGTACGCGGCCGGCGTCCACGACGTCCCGGACGATCTCGACCGCGAGATTGCGGAGATCAAACTCCACGCCGAGGGTGTGGAGTTCGACTCGCTCTCCGACGAGCAGGCCGAGTACCTGAGTAGCTGGGACCACGGAACGTAAGCGCTCGTCTGCGGCTATTCTGCGGTTTCGACGGCTGCGGTAGCGTCTGCTGACTCTTCGCCATCGTCGCTGTCGATCACGCCCTCATCCCAGTCCCCGACGACGAACCACACAGTGACGACGCCGGCGGCGGCGACGTGCGAGAATGCGATACCCCACCAGACGCCCATCGCGCCCATCGAGAGCGCCGTGATGAATACCAGCGTCGGCGGGATCCGCAGGCCCCACTGGGCGAGTGCGGAAAAGAGGAATGCCGTGCGAGTGCTGCCAGCGCCGCGGAATCCGGCGTTGATGACCTGAAATAGCCCCATGAACACGTAGGTCGGGCCGATGATCTTGAAGTAGTCCGTCCCCATCCGGACGACGGCCTCTGCCCCCTCGCCCTCGATGAAGACCGAGACGATAGCCTCGGCGAAGACGAACGCGAGGAGGCTGAAGACGGCCAGCACCACGAAGATGATCCCCGAACTGAGCAGGACGGCCTTGCGCGCTCGGCCCTGTTTGCCTGCGCCGAGGCTCTGTCCGACTGCGGTTTCCGTGCCCTGTGCCAGGCCGACAGCGGGGAGGTAGACCAGCGTGTTGATCCGGTTCCCGATCCCGTAGGCGGCGACGGCGTCGGCGCTTACTAGCCCCACGAGCGCCGTCATGCCGGTGTACGCCAGCGAGTCCGCACCACGTTCGAGGCCGGAGGGGCCGCCGACGTCGATGATCTTCCGGACCACGTCGAGTTCGGGTTTGAGATCCACGAGCGAGAGGTCGATGCCGACCCGGCCGGTAAACAGCAACCAGAAGCCGATGGCCGCGCCGACGCCCCGCGAGAAGACGGTGGCGACGGCGGCACCCTGCACGCCGTAGCCGGTAAAGCCCGTCGCGGCGAGCAGGTCGGCCTGGACGTCGAGCAAGCCGGTCCACGCGAACAGCGGGTTGCCCTCGAAGCCGAGAATCAAGAACGGATCCAGCAGGACGTTGATGCTCACGCTGAGTACCATCAGATACAGCGGCGTCCGCGTGTCGCCCCATCCCCGAAGGATCGCCTGAAAGATGAAGAAGCCGAACATGAAGACGACGCCGACGAAAATAGTCCGGGTGTACTCGACGGCCATCCGGTGGGTCGCTGTGCCGGGATCGGTGCCGATGTACGGCAGCAAGATCGGAGCGAGCACGTAGCCGATGGCGGCGAGGACGACCGACGTAATCGAGACGAAGGTGATCGTCTGGCCGGCGACGCCCGCGACCTTCTCCTCGTTGCCCGCACCCTTGTGCTGGGCGACCAGCACCGTTCCGGCGACGGTCAACCCGCTCCCGACGCTGATCATCAGGAAGGCAAAGGGAAGCGCAAAGCCGAGCGCGGCGACGGCGTCCGCACCGAGGCGTCCGACGAAGTACGTATCGATCAGGTTGTAGGTGACCTGCAGGAGTTGTGAGGCGACTATCGGACCCGCGAGGGCGAGTAGTGGAACCAGCAGTCGCCCCTCGGTGAGGTCGACCGACCGGTCGTCACTCATGGTTTCCCTCGCTCCGGATCTTTGAACAAGTCGTCGTTCACAGTTAGGATAGTCGAGGCTCTCCGGCACTGAGTTAAACATTTCACGGTCTTGGCACGGGAGAGGGCGATCCCGACGGGAGAATCGCGGTAGAACTGTCGTCGACGTTACTCGGTGAAGTCCTCGATGGTTGGCCGGTCGTCGTCGCCGGGGAACTCGTCGACCGGTGCCTGCACCTGGTCGCCGCTCCCCATGTCCTTGATGGTCACTTCGTCGTTTTCGAGGTCGCGTTCGCCGACGATGACGACCGTGTCGGCATTGATCGAATCGGCGTAGTTCATCTGCGCGCCGAAGCTACGGTCGGCGACGTCGCTCTCGACGACGTTGCCAGCGCCCCGGAGTTCGCGGGCGATCCGTGCGGCGACGGGTCGCGTATCGCCGACCTGCAGGACGTAGTAGTCCGTCGAGAGGCTCTCATCGGGCCAGACGCCGGCGTGCTGGAGGAGAAGCGAGAGCGTCGCGTCGCCGGGTGCGAAGCCAACTGCGGGTGTCGGCTGGCCGCCGAAGCTCTCGATCAGGTCGTCGTAGCGCCCGCCGCCGAAGACGGCGCGGGAGACCTCACCAGTCGAGTCGAAACACTCGAAGACGACGCCGGTGTAGTAATCGAGTCCTCGCGCGGTCTCGAGGGAGAGATCACAGTACTCGCGGACGCCGAAGTCGTCGGCGGCGTCGAGGACGTTCTGCAGGTTGGTGACCGCCGCCTCGATGCGGTCAGTCCCCGCGAACTCGATCAGGTCGTCGAGTTCGTCCTCGTCGACGTCGAGCAGGTCGTCGAACTCGCGGGCCTGCTCGTAGGAAAGTCCCGCGTCGACGAGCAGTTCGTGATACTCGGCCTGCTCGATCTTTGCGCTCTTGTCGACGGCACGGATCGCCGCCTGCGTGGCGATTTCGCCCTCGAAGCTCTCCAGCAGGCCGCCGAGGATGTCCCGGTGAGAGACGCGGAACTCGAAGTCGTCGGCGTCGAGGCCGAGGTTCGTCAGCATGTCGGCCGCGACGGCCAGCACCTCGGCGTCGGCGGTCGGCTCGCTGGAGCCGAAGATGTCGACGTTGGTCTGATAGAACTCGCGAAAGCGTCCCTGCTGGGGCTCCTCGTAGCGCCAGAACGGCCGCGTCGAGAACCATTTGATCGGCTTCGAGAGCTCCTGCTGTTTGGCGACGACCATCCGCGCGACCGTCGGCGTCAGTTCGGGCGTCAGCGCGACGTGTCGGCCACCCTTGTCCTCGAAACTGTATAGCTCTTCGACGATTTCCTCGCCGCTCTTGTCGATATAGAGCTGTGCGTCCTCCATCGCGGGCGTGCCGATCTCACGGAAGCCGTAGCTCTGTACCGTGGACTCGACCGCGTCGAACATCTGCCGACGGGCCTGCATCTCCTCCGGATAGAAATCCCGGAACCCCTTGATCCGTTCGTACATGCACGTGGATTGACCGAGCGGACGCTTCAAACCTGCCTTTCCACGCCCGTGCTCAGATGGCGATCATCGTCACGCCGGCGACGGCGAGCACCGCAGCGACGATCCGGATTCGGAAGTGTTCTTCCCTGAGTACGACGCCGCCGAGGATCACCGCGACGATGGCCTGTGTGTTCACGATCGGCGAGGCGATGCTCGCGGGGATGAGCGAGAACGCCAGCGTCGTCGTGTGCTCGCCCAGCGCGACGATCGCACCCGCGCCGGCGAGTTTGGGGAGGTCGGCGCGCAGGGTACCGGGGACGTTCTGTACCGCCGAGGGGAGAAAGACGACGAGGACGCCGGCCAGCAACAGTGGCACCCATAGCGTGGTCGGCACCGCGAGTTCCTGGAGAACGACGCGTCTGCCGACGTCGGTGACTGCAAACAGCATCGCAGAGAGCAACGCCAGTTGCGCCGGCCGGGAGTGGGCGGCGCGCCGGATCGGTTCGAACAGGCTCCCGGCCCGGTAGTTCGCCACGTAGACTGCGAGCGTCGCGACGACCACGCCCGAGACCTGCAACAGCGTAAGGAACTGGCCCAGTAGGAGGACCTCGATGGGAAGCACGAAGACGGGAACGATCTTGTTGATCGGCGCGACGTAGGAGACCTCGCCGGTCTGGATCGCGTACAGAAAGAGGATGAATGCGCCGGCGGTGCTCAGTATCGTCAGTGCGATCACGATGACGTGTTCGAGGCCAGCCCCGGATAGCGAGGCGGCGTCGCCGTTGGCGAGCCCTCTTGCCGTCACCGGCGCGTAAAAGAGGATCGCGAAGGCGTTGACACAGACTGCGAGCGTCGTCGCCGGGAACTCGTCGAAGTAGCGTTTGAGGACGAACAGGTAGCCACCCCAGACGAACGCGGCGAGAATCGAGTAGGCAATGCCGATTTCCATCGAGTTACCACCCCGTACCGTTCGAATCGACTGTCGAAGTCACCGGGAAAATCATACGAAGGAGTTGCCTGTGATCTCTGAAACATCCGTCGAAACCCCGTTTGGCCGTCCGGCGGTGTAGTGGCCTCATCGCAAGCGTTTACTTGACCGGTACAGTAGCTCTCGCCATGGCTAACTGTCCACTGGCGGACGACTGCCCGAGCTTCTCCGAACGCATCGAAGGAATGGGGTGTAGCCACTACGGGGACCGTGGTGGCAAGGAGTGGTGTAATCACTACGGTCAACCGATCTCCGAACTGAAGACCCAGCCCGTCAAACCCAAGGAGGAGGTCGTCGTCGATGTGACAGACATCCACGAGAGCGGTGCCGGTGTCGGCCGAACCGAGGAGGGCTTTATCGTTCTCGTCGACGGTATCTTGCCCGAGGCTCGCGCACGTGTCAAGATCACCAACGTCCACTCGAACCACGCTCAGGCCGAGGAAATAGAGCGACTCCCGATGGACGAGGAGGAAGACGAAGAGACGGAGGACGCCGATACCGACGCCGACGAGACGTCTGACCGCGAGCGATCCGATCCGACCGATCGTAGCCCACAGCTCGGAAGTCGCGAAGACTTCTGGGGCTCGTAAGCGGCACCCGTCCCGACCCGCCAGCTCTGGACAGCCATCGGCCTGCAATTTCATCGGCGACATAACCACTTGCGTTCTTCCCGTGGTATCCACTGTTTTAACGCTTGTTTGGCGAATACTGTTTATGTACGTTACTTTTTTTATGCTTCATTAAAACGATAGCTGTATGGCATCTGACAGAGGGGTACCAGAATACAGCCGCCAGGACCTGCGGAAGGCAACGCGCTTTACTGATGGGGACTACCGGGGTATCAACCCCCGTGAGTTCTACCGGCGACTGAAACGACGGCTCGAAGAGATCCAGACGAAAAACGACTTCAAGTACGAGACGATCGGGACACAGGACTCCGATCTGGACATCATCAGCGAGGAAGTCGGCCAGAAGACCGGGCGCCTCGACGGCCGGCTAATGGCGGAATCGGACTGGGGTATGCTCGGTACCGGTAAGATCGAATACAAACCGTACGGCCCCCACGGGGCACTCATGATCGTGATCGGCCTGCTCGTGGCTGTCGCCACCGGACTCGCCGAGGAACTCGTGTACGCGGCCCTCGGTGGGATCCTCGTCGTCGCGGGGATCTACCTGTACTTCAAGACCGAGACTGGGGAGTTCCCCGTCGCCAGAAAGGATATCATCCGGGTCCTCATGACTGGCGAGGTCAGCGAACGAACCATCGAGGACACTGACGAGGAACGGACCGACATCTTTGCGAATATGAGTGTCATCTACGCCGGTGACACGTTCGTCAACGTCTACACTGGCCGGATGAGCTCGAATATCGACACCGACTCTTTCGAGGAACTCGACTGGACGCTCGGCCGCCAGCTATCGAAAACCGTCCAGGAGTGGCACGACGACATCGTCTCGAGCGAGCACGCGCTCAACCCTAGCTCCGGATTTATCGACCACCTCGGCGCGTGGTCGAACCGTGACACCTCGAACCGGCGATACAAGAATACGATCGATCAGGTCCAGTCGCGGATCAACGGTTCGTTCGACGTCCGACTCGCGTACACCGAAACGCTTCTCGACGAAGTCGAGGCCGACGTGCGCGACGATGTCGCCGAACAGCAGGAAGCGATCAACGCGGAACTCGAAGAGCTTTCACAGGAGATGGAGGTCTACGTCGAGCGAGAAGGGCTCAAACACACGCAGTAATCGCAGTTCCGCCGTATCCGTCAATTATATTATTTTTCGCTTGCAGTGGTAGTATATGCCACATGTCAAGGGAACTATCCACGGACTCGCTTCGATGGGCGCGATCATCCTCGCTGGCCTGACCAACAACCTGCTCACGGAACACGTCGGCGTGATCGAGCGCCTCTCGGAACTCTCCGTGCAGGTGCTGATCGAGACCGCGCGGCTCCCGGTCGACGAGGGCGTGGCCCGGATCGTCATCCCGGCCGGTCTCGTCGTAGGCTTGTGGGTGTTCCTCTTCGAACTCAAACAGGTGACGAACGAGGGTTAGCTCCCGCCAAGCCCCGCGAGTGTGCCGCCGATAGCCCCGGCGACGATCGGATACCCGAGTCCGCGCAGGACCGCATCGGACATCGCTGGACCGACGCTGACGAGTCCGTCGGTACTCTCGACGGTCGCAAAGGCCAGGCTGAGACAGAACAGCCCGCCGTAGCCGATCACGACGAACGCACCGCCCATCGCTCCCTCAACGGGGTTGCTCACGCCGGCGCGCCGAGCCAGAATCAGCCCACACAGGCCCAGGGCGACCGCCGGTACGGCGAGATACATCGTCTCGGTGGCGCTCGGAATCGTCGCCCAGTACTCCAGAAACTGTATCGACTCCGTTCGATCGGCAAGGTCGAACTGGATCGGGACACCGTGGCCTGCATAGAACACCCAGAGCACCGCTTCGACCATCGGCTCCGATGCGAACTGTGCGTTCGACAGTACGTTGTCGACCAGTTGCATCTGCGCCTCGAGTTGCTGATTTACGTATTGATCCGGGTTGTTCGGTGCCGTCGAGGCGTGATAGGCGCCCAGTCCAGCCCAACCGACGAGCGTCAGGACTAGCCCGCCGATCCCCCAGATCAGTCCGCCCAGGATTCCTGGTAGCCCGCCGTTTTGGCGTGAGGTGCCAGTCGTTTCAACAGTTGACATGTGTGTTTATAGATGTATATTGAGAAAGTAAATATTACGGCTCCAACAAGTAGCCCGGAAACCGCCACGACGACTCGATCCCCGGGCAATCCACTTTTGAGCGCCGACGCGTTACTTTCTAGTATGACGCTCGATGCCGATTCCACCGCACTGGTCGTCGTCGACATGCAGAACGGCTTCGCCCATCCTGACGGGACGCTGTACGCCCCGGGGAGCGAGGCGGTGATCGAACCGATCGCCGGATTGGTCGAGCGGGCCCGTGACGCGGGCGTCCAGATCGTCTACACGCGGGACGTCCATCCGCCCCAGCAGTTCGACGGGAACCACTACTACGACGAGTTCGAGCAGTGGGGCGAGCACGTCCTCGAAGGATCGTGGGAGGCCGAAATAGTCGAGGAGCTAACGATCCGGCCCGAGGATCACGTCGTCGAGAAACACACCTACGACGCGTTCCACGAGACAGAACTCGACGGCTGGCTGAGCGCACGCGGACTCGATACGCTGGTCTTCTGTGGCACGCTCGCGAACGTCTGCGTGCTCCACACCGCCGGGAGTGCGGGCCTGCGGGATTACCGACCGATCCTCGTCGAGGACGCTATCGGCGCTATCGAGGAGGACCACCGCGAGTACGCCCTCGAACACGCCGATTGGCTGTTCGGCGAAGTCAGCACCCGCGAAGACGTCGCGTTCGAGTGAGTCAGAGGAGCTATACTGCGGGCGGGCGTATCGGCCGGCAAGATGAGCGAGGAGCCCATCGAACGTGACCTCTCGGACCGGGTATCGACGGCTATCGGCGCCGAGGTAACCGCTGTCACCGAGCTAGAGGGGGGACTCGTCGGCCGCGTGTTTCGCGTCAGCCTCGCCGGTCGGGAGCCAGTCGCGGTGAAAGTCGACGACGTCCCGCTGGAGAACGAAGCGCGGATGCTCGCGTATCTCGCCGACGAGACGGCGCTTCCCGTCCCCGCGGTCCACCACGTCGAATCGGGGCTACTGGTGATGGAGTACGTCGACGGCGACGGTGTCTTCGACGAACGGGCCGAGCGTGCGCTCGCCGATCACCTCGCCGCGCTCCACGACATCTCGGCCGACGCCTACGGCTTCCCGTTCGACACGCTTTCGGGGCCCTTCCTCCAGTCGAACCCGTGGACCGACTCGTGGATCGACTTCTTCAGGGACCAGCGCCTGCTCCCGTTCGCACGAGCGGCCAGCGAGGACGGATCGCTCTCCGATGAAGGGTTCGAGCGCGTTCAGGCGCTTGCCGAACGCCTCGACGACCTGCTCGTCGAACCGGCCGAGCCAGCACTGCTCCACGGCGACCTCCATCCCGGCAACGTCGTCGTCGACGACGGAGCGATACAGGCGGTGATCGATCCGGCGATCTACTTCGGCCACGACGAACTCGGTCTGGCGTATGCGGAACGCTCGCCGGAACTCGGCGAGGCCTTCCTCGACCAGTACCGACGCCACCGCCCGATCCCGACGGGCTATTTCGAGGAGCGCCGCGACGTCTACACCGCGTTTCACGTGCTCGAAAACGTCCGGTACTTCGGCACGGAGATCCGCCCGCAACTCGACGAAGCGCTCGCGGCGGTCGGCGTCTGATTCGGCCGTAGATCGGGCCCCTCGACCTCGGCAGGCCCGGATAGAACGCCTTATCAGGCCGATGACGAACAGGGAACCATGGATGTTCAACACACCGCAGTCGCTGTCTCGGATCTCGATGCGACGAAAGCCTTCTACGAGGAGGGACTCGGACTGACTCACGAGCAGGACTTCTACGCCGACGAGACGCACCACTACTATGTCACTGGCGACGAACTCGATACCGCGATCCAGTTCGTCCACGACGAGGGGCAGTCGGTCTCCCCCTCGGGCATCGTCCACCTCGCGGTCCGTGTCGACGACGTCGAGGCGACCGTCGAGGCGCTCGTCGAGGCCACCGACTGCCCGGTGACCAGCGGACCGCTCACCATCGAGGCCGCCGGTGCTCGCGCCGCCTTCGTCGAGGATCCCGACGGCTACGAGGTCGAGATTTTCTCGCCGATCGAATAGATCGTCTCACTCCATCCTGACGCGCACCTCCTCGCCCACCGGGAACGTCGCGTCCGGACAGATCAGTTTCGCACCGAAGCTCTCCCGGTCGGCGAACAGCGCGATGCCGGTGATCGGTTCGTCGTTTGCCAGCACGCAGACGTCGTCCCACGCGACGTCACGGCCCGTCGCGACGCCGATGTGGTATCCTGCAAGCTCTACCGCGGCGTCTTCCACACTCGCGCCGAGTAGCCCGCCACACTCGTAGTGTGGGAAGCCGCCGTCTAGCACCGCTTGCCCGCCGAGTGTCCCCATTCCGACGAAGCGCTCGCCGGGTGCGGGATGGGCGGGCGCGTCCAGAATCGCATAGGTCTCGCCGCGCTCCGTGACGCGGCCGGTCCCGTCCCACGAGAGCGGTTCGACGTCGACCGCTGGCTCGATACGAACCGATCCCGACGCTCTGAGCGGGTCGGCGTCGCGCGGCCGGAAGCCGACGTGGAGGTGGTTGTCGACCCAGGGTGCGAAAAAGCCCGCACGGATCGGCCGTCCCAGCGAGTCCCCGACCGCGACCTGCGTGCCCGGTTCGACGCCCGGATCGACGTGCATGACGCGAGCCAGGTGAGTTCCGGTGTCGATCACGATCAGGTGATCCTCGTCGGCGGCGTAGGGCTTCGGCGGCGCCTGGACGCTCCGGACGAGTTCGACCGTGCCCGCGACTGGGCTCGGCGCAGTCGTGGCGTCGGCGTCGGGATACAGATCGACCGCCGATCCGGTGTCGTGTGCGGTGTAGGGAGAGTTGTACAGCGAGAACCGGCGGTACCGGTCGAGGACTCGCTCGGGCAGGGTGACCATCGAACGGGTTTTGATCCGTGGGTACTTAACGTATATCGATGCGTCTCGTTCGCGGCCGCGCGGCGACACCGACTACCGACCGAAAAGCAACGGCGGCGATGCTCGATCGGACGGCAACGGACCGCCAGCCAGCGGTTCGCGTCTGGACGCCCCATCGGCAGATCGCGTTTGGGCGCCGTGACGCCGCTTGCGAGGGCTACGATGCCGCCCGCGCCGCGGCGACCGACCGCGGGTTCGTGCCGACCGAGCGGAGCGTCGGCGGTCGCGCCGTCGCGTACACCGGTACCACGATAGCGTTCGCCCACGCGCGTCCGATCGATGACCTTCGGCAGGGTCTCGGCGAGCGGTACGACGCCGCGACGGCCACCGTCCGGCAGGCGCTGGCGAGTCTCGGCGTCGACGTCGCGGCGGGGGAACCCCCGGAGTCGTTCTGCCCCGGTTCGCACTCGCTTCAGGCGGCCGGCAAACTCGCCGGTGTCGCCCAGCGAGTCCGGGCCGACGCCGCACTGGTCTCCGGTGTAGTCATCGTCACCGATCGCAAGGAGATAGCCGACGTTCTCACGCCCGTTTACGACGCGCTCGGCGTCCCGTTCGACCCGAAATCGGTGGGAAGCGTGGCCCACGCTGGCGGTCCGGACGATCCGGACCCCGTGGTGCGAGCGCTCGAAAATTCATTCGTCGGGAGCGACTCGCGAACGGTTCTCCCGGTCGACCGACTCCTCGACGACTAGAACAGGCCGGACAGCACGACGAGGCTCTCGATCCCGATGGCGAGGGCGACCAGTGCGCCGCCGTAGACGGCCGACCCGGCCATCGACCAGGCGGAGAACCGATAGCACGGGGTGTCCGACATCGCGGTCGGGACGATCAGCGACCCTCGAACGACCGGGAGGACGTTCGTCACGGCGACGGCGGCGGGTCCCCAGCGGTCGAGCAACCCCGTTGCCCGATCCATGCGATCGGCGTTGATCGGCACGTGTTCCATCTCGGCGAGGTCGATGCCGTACCGTCTGACGAGCAAGAACAGGACCGACTGGCCGATAGTCGCTCCGAGGACGGCGGCGGCGAGCACTGGCGCGAAATCGAGCAGGTTCGTCCCGGCCGCCACGACGACTGCCACGAACAGCGTCCGCGTCGGGATCACCTTCCCGACGAGCGCACCCTCCAGTACGAAGACCAGAAAGAGCACCGCGACGCCGTAGTGATCGATGAGGTCGATCACTGGGCCTGCTGCCGTGTCTATCATTCTACTGAAAGGGTGGCTCTGCGTCTATATAGCTCTTTTATTACCACCCAGCGCGGGCATTCGGGACGTTTAGGAACCCCGACGACCCAGTGTCGGTATGCTCATCACGAACGCCCTCCTGCCGGACGACCGGGAGGTCGACGTCCGAACCGAGAACGGGCGCATCGCCGCCGTCGAACCATCGCTTGACGGGTCGGCCGACATCGACGCGGACGGCAAACGGCTCTTTCCGGGCGCAATCGACGTCCACGTCCACTTCCGCCAGCCGGGCTACTCCCGCAAGGAGACCTGGGAGACTGGCTCGAAAAGCGCCGCGGCCGGCGGCGTGACGACTGTCGTCGACCAGCCAAACACCGACCCGCCGACGATCGACGGCGAAGGATTCGATCGGAAGGCCGAACTCGCCGCCGCCTCCTACGTCGATTACGGTATCAACGGCGGCGTCACCGCTGACTGGACTCCCGAGGAGTTGTTCGACCGGCCGCTCTTTGCGCTCGGCGAGGTGTTTCTCGCTGATTCGACCGGCGACATGGGTATCGATGCCGACCTGTTCGCCGAAGCGGTCGAGCAGGCCAGCGAACGCGACACGACCGTGACCGTCCACGCCGAGGACGCGACGCTGTTCGACGAGTCGGTCAGGGACATGCCAGCCAACGGTACCGGCCGGGATGCCAACGCCGACCTGTGGAGCGCGTTCCGCACCGCGGAGGCCGAGGAAGCCGCAGTCGAGCGGGCTATCGAGGTTGCAGGCGACTCGGGGACGAACGTCCACATTGCCCATACCAGCACGCCGGAGGGTATCGAGGCCGCTGTCGACGGCGGCGCGACCTGTGAGGTCACGACCCACCATCTGTTCCTCTCGCGGGACGATCTGGACGACCTCGGCACCCACGGCCGGATGAATCCGCCGCTCCGTGACGAAGAGCGCCGCCGGGACGTCTACGAGGCGGTCGCAGACGGCACCGTAGACATGATCGCCACCGACCACGCACCGCACACTCGCGACGAGAAAGACGCCAGTATCTGGGATGCGCCGAGTGGCGTCCCGGGCGTCGAGACGATGTTGCCACTGCTCCTGGAGGAAGCGCGCCAGGACCGATTCTCCTACGAACGCGTCCGTGACCTGATCGCCGCGACTCCCGCCGAAACGTTCGGTCTCTCCCGGAAAGGTCGCATCGAGGAGGGCTACGACGCCGACCTCGTGCTCGTCGACACCTCCGAGGCGACCGAGATCGACGGCGGAATGCTCCACTCGAAATGTACGTGGACGCCGTTCGAGGGCCGTCCGGGCGTCTTCCCCGAGATGACGATGGTCCGGGGCGAGGTCGTCTACCGCGATGGCGACTTCGGCGACGCTGTCGGCGAGAACGTCCGCGAACTCGACGGGCAGTAGGCGGTCGGTAAGGCCCGCATCACTACGCAACTCCACTACGTCGAGCGCGCCCTCGACGTGCCTTACGCCGGGACGGTGCCGATCGAAGGGTCGATCTATCTACTGGAATCGCCTGAATATCCAGCGCGATCTGATGGCGTGCTGGTCCACTACGTGCTCAACGGACTACACCTCATCTATATGAGTGCACACGACCTGTTCGAGTCGCTGCGGCCCCGGATTATCGACGATCCCTACCACTTCGTGAAATAGCTACTCGGCGCTCGCGTGCAGGTCGCCGCCACAGTGTGGACACTCGTCGGTGTCCTGGCGCAGTTGCTCGCTCGACGATCTGACCTCCCGCATCACCGCCGAGATCCGGTCCTCGGTGTCGAGTTCGTCCTCGACGTCGAGGTCGACACCCTCTACCTCCAGCAGGAACTTCGCGACCTCGGTGACCTCGTACATCACGTCGTCGAGTTCCTCGGCGGTGAAGAAATCCGACATTGCGCCGTAGAGGAACGTCGCACCCGCAGTTCGGACCTTCTCCTCGAACGAGGAGCGGGCCTGATTGACCGCCTGTGGGCTGTAGGTGTCGGTCATGAAGGGGACGAGTTCGGGCAGGTTCTCGCCGATTTTTGTCATCTCGACGCCCGTCTCGGTCCGGAAGTCCGCACAGAGTCGCGCGATTGCCCACTCGCGTGCCGTGATGTACGTCCGGTCGCGCAGGAACTCGTTGACCCGGTCGTACTGCGCGCCGTCCATCTTGGTGAACTTCTCGTACTTTCGGACGTCGTCGGGGACCTGCGAATCAGTATCCGGAACGGAGGGCTGTGGCGAACCCGACGACTCCGTCTCGTCCGGGTCTCCCCCCTGTGCCTCGCGGTCCTCCGCCGATCGCTCGTCGTTCGGGCCTACTCGCTCTGTCATGTCCTGCCCTTACCGAGGCGTCGGCAAAAGAATTGCCGTCGTGACAGGCGTCATCACTGGAGAAATAGCGGTTCAAACGTCATCAGCGCCCCGCGATCTCACGGGATATGGACTGGGACAGCGCTCGAAGGAAACGCATTTGCATCCCCGACCCACGCTATCTGATGATGAAACTCGCCGAGGTCCTCGCCGATTTCGAGCTCGCAGACTTCGCTGACGCGTTCGCGTTCGAGTCGTTCAACGAGATGCAACGCGAGGCTCTGCCCGGACTCCTCGGGACGGACGGGAACGTCGTCGCCAGCGCACCCACCGCGAGCGGCAAGACCGCGCTCGCCGAACTCGCGATCTGCAAGACGCTCGCAGAGGGCGGCACCGCCCTCTTCGTCGCCCCGCTTCGCGCCCTGACCAACGAGAAGGAAGCGGACTGGGAGCGCTTCGAGGATCTGGGCTACTCGGTGTACGTCGTCACCGGCGAACGAGATCTGAACCCCCGGCGGGCGCGCCGGGCCGATATCCTGGTGATGACGCCCGAGAAGACCGACTCGGCGACCCGCAAACACGACAGTCGCCGCTACGACTTTATCACCGACGTGGACGTCTGCGTCATCGACGAGGTGCACTTGCTCGACTCGGATCGGCGCGGAAGCGTCCTCGAAGTAACGATTTCGCGGCTTCGACGGCTCTGTGATCCTCGCGTCGTTGCGCTCTCGGCGACGATGCCGAACATCGACGACGTGGCGGCGTGGCTCGACGCTCCCGCCGAGACTACCTTCGAGTTCGACGACGAGTACCGGCCGGTCGACCTGCATGCGGACGTGCGCACGTACACGCACGGAGAGAACTCGTTTGCCGACAAGTACCGGCGGCTCTACCGGGCGATGGACCTCGCCGAACCCCACATCGACGACGGTGGGCAGGCCCTCGTCTTCGTCTCCTCGCGCCAGGACACCGTCCAGGCGGCCAAGAAGGCACGCGACGAAATCGCCGAACGCGACCTCGATATGGGTGCCCGCGGCGACTACGATTATCACAACGAGACCCAGCAACTGGAGAACGATACCCTTCGCAAGTCGGCGCTCGATGGCGTCGGATTCCACCACGCCGGGCTCTCGAAAAACGACAAGGATCTGATCGAGGAGTGGTTCCGAAAGGGACAGATTCAGCTCCTCTTTTCGACGTCGACGCTCGCGTGGGGCGTCAACCTCCCCGCGCGCTGTGTCGTGATCCGCGATACGAAGTACCACGACCCGCTGGAGGGCGAAGTCGACATGAGCCCTCTGGACGTCCTCCAGATGCTCGGGCGGGCGGGCCGACCGGGCTACGACGACGTGGGCTACGGCTGGATCGTCTGCGACCGCTCGGACGCCGACATGTATCGCACGCTGCTTCGGGACGGCAAAGAGATCGAATCCCAGCTAGCCGATGACCTCGACTCCCATCTCAACGCCGAGATAGCGATGGGCACAATCAACGATCTCGACGACGTGATGGACTGGCTGGAGACGACGTTTTACTACCAGCGCGCACAGAGCGCGCCGGTGCAGTACGACTTTGAGAGTCTGCGCGAGCGCGTCCGCGAGACGCTTTCGGAACTGGTCGAGGCGGGCTTCGTCGAGACCGACGAACTGGGCGTCGATCCGACGCCACTGGGGACGCTCGCCTCGAAGTACTACCTGCGGCTGGATACCGCCGAACGGTTCCACACGGTGGCTACGGCGGCCGAACAGGACGTCGACGCGGTGCTCGAAGCGGTCGCGACCGCCGAGGAGTTCGACAGCGTCACCGCCCGACAGGCCGAGCGAGACGCCATCTCCGCAGTCCTGTCCGGCAAGAGCTATACCGACGACATCGAAGCGGGCCAGCGGAAAGTGCTCGCCATCCTGCACTCCTCGATGACTGGCTCGACGCCCGCCGACCTGACGAGCGACGCGTGGGTGATCCGCCAGAACGCCGTGCGCCTGATCTCCGCGCTGGGAGCCTTCTGCGAGCGCTTTGCCGGTCCGCAGGCCGCCAACCTTGTCCAGCGTGTCGAGGCTCGCCTCGAAAACGGCGTCAGCGAGGGCGCGGTCGGACTCACCGCCATCGACGGGATCGGTTCGGGGCGAGCGAGCAAACTCGCCTCCGAAGAGATCACGACGCCGGGCGAGGTTATCGCCGCCGGCGTCGACGGACTCGTCGCCGCCGGACTCTCGGAGGGCGTTGCCGAGCGCGTCATCGAATCGGCGGGCGAACTGCCGGCCATCGAAATCGAGTGGGGGGAGTTCCCCGAATCGATCGTACACGGCGAAAACGAGATGTGTGAGGTCACGGTCCGAACTGTCGCCGGCAACGCCGCGGTCGGCATCCGCGTCACGGTCAACGGCGTCGAGATGACCGCCGACGAGACCTACCTGAGCGACGAACTCGCCGTCCCGGTCGGCGTCTTCGGCGGCGACGAGTCGCCGCTGGAGTACGCCGTCGAGGTCTGTTTTCCAGAGTTGCCCCTGTTGTCGGTGCGGGACTCCCGGACCGTCGACGTCGAGTAGGCTCTACCGCGTCGTTTCGCCGTCGACGACTGCCAGCACGGTCTCCCGTAGCTCTTCGGGGCCTTCGGCTACGACGTCCGCCCCGGAAAAGTCCATGCCGGGGTTGATATCGGTTCGGTAGGCGATACTCGTCATCCCCGCGCGGTTGGCCGACTCGATACCGTTTTCGGAGTCCTCGACAGCGACGCAGTCGTCCGGATCGACGTCCACTGCGGCGGCCCCTTCCTCGTAGACCAGCGGTTCGGGTTTGCTGCGCCCATCGATGGCGTTGCCGCTGACGACGCCATCGAAGTACTCCCTGATGTCGAACCGATCGAGCACGATATCGATCCAGTCGTGTGGCGAGGAGGAGACGACGGCGAGGCCGACCTCTCGCTCCCGGAGTTCCTCGGCGAGTTCCTCGAACCCGGAAAGCAGGGCGACGCGCTCGCCGTACAGCTCCTCGGCGGCGTCCTCGTAGTGTGATTCGAGGGTCTCGCGGTCGACCTGTAGCTGGTCAGCGTAGTTCTCCTCCAGATACTCGTAGATCTCTCGGTAGTTCATCCCCGTTATCTCCTCGTCCTCGACGACGCCCTCGCCGACCGCCTCGGGGAGCACCCGTTCCTCTTCGAGTTCGACCCAGTACTCCTCGGAGTCGACCAGTACGCCATCCATATCGAACAACACGGCCTTCATGTACTGTGCATAGACGACTCGCCCGGATATAGCTCCCGTCATCGTACTGGGAGCCACGTCGGTGTCGTCCACAGGTTCAAGTACGAAACCGGGCCCAGAGCGGTCCATGTCCGACACGGCCGATCCAGTCCTGCCCGAGACCGACCACTCGATCCGCGTCTTCGCCGGCGAGTGTACCGCCATCTACGACAGCGAGGGGCGCGAGGAACACCGCGGTCACGTCACCGTCGTCGTCAAGCCCGACAACACCGTGCTCGTTCACGACGCCGACGGCTACCAGCCAGTCGCGTGGCTCACCCGCGCCGATTCGGTGACCTGCGCCCGCGACCGGGGGTTCTCGGTGACGGCCAAGGACGGCGACGAGACGCTCCGGGTCGTCGGCCACCGCGAGGACGGCTACGCTAGCTATCCGGCGACCAAAGCGGGTGTACCGGTCGGCACCTGCCCCGACTGCGGGCGCTCGCTCGTCCGCGCAAGCGGGGCCGTCTCCTGTCTTGGCTGTGGCGAGCGCTACGGTCTACCGGCCGGCGCGTCGATCCGGTCGGAGCAGTGTGAGTGTGGCCTCCCTCGGCTTCGTGTCGAGCGGGGCGTCCCTTTCGACCTCTGTATGGACCGCGAGTGTGAGTCCCTCGACAGCGCGGTCCGCGAGGAGTTCGACCGCGCCTGGGACTGTCCGGAGTGTGGGGACGACCTCCGCGTCCTCCGCCGCGGCGGGCTTATCGCTGGCTGTGACTCCTACCCCGACTGTGAGACGGGCTTTTCCATTCCTACGGGGACCGTGATCGGCTCCTGTGAGTGTGGGTTGCCGCTGTTCGACACCGCGACCGGTCGGCGGTGTCTGGACGCGACATGCGAGCGCGTCGCGCAGGCAGAAACCTAAACGTCGACGAGGGCTTGCGGTGAGGGCCGACCGTAGCACCTTTGGCCGCCCGCGGGCGAACGTTCATCAATGGAAGGCACACTCCGCGACGGCGTCGTCCACCTCTCGGGCAACGCACGCCAGCAGTTCTACGACGCTCGCGGCTACGGCTATCCGACCGGCGGGAACGATATCGCGGTCGCCCCCGTCGAGGCCGCGCATCTCCTCTTCCGGGGGGATCTGGATGCAGTCGTCGACGACGACCGACGCCTCGGCTTCCGGGAGTTTCTCACCGGGACCGGCAGCGATCAGTTCGGCCTGCGATTCCTCGTCTACGCCGACCTGCGCGCACGCGGGTTCTATCTCTCTCCGGCCCGCGAGCGGTGGACGCCGAACTCGGCCGACATCGAAAACGTGGATTTCGTCGTCTACCCGCGGGGCAAGGGTCCGGAAGACGGCCGGGTCGCCTACCGGATCCGCGTCGTCGGCGAGCGCCAGCGCCAGCCCGCCGCGTCGCTCGGCGACTGCACGCTCGCCATCGTCGACGAGGAGAGCGAGATCACCTACTTCGAGACGGGACGCCCCGATGTCACTGGCTCGACGACGGTCGACCTACCCGACGAGGTGCCGGCGGTCCTCTTCGCTGACCGGGCGATCTGCTGGGAGCCGCCCGAACAACTCCACGACAGTGGCTTTTACGGCCAGCCCCTCGCCGAGCGAAACGCCGACGGGATCCACGGACTCCAGCTATCGCTGGTAGAGGCGGCACAGCTCGCCGACGCGGGTGCAATCGACGTTCCGGGCGGCTACGAGGCCGTCGTCGAACGTGGCCGCGCCGTCGAGGGCGAGCGGTTCGACCGACGGCTCACCGCCTACTCCGCGCTCCGGGAGCAAGGAATCGTCCCCAAGACCGGCTTCAAGTTCGGCGCGGATTTCCGGACCTACGCCGACGTGGAATCGGTCGAAGAGCTCAGTCACTCCGAGCGCCTCGTCCGGGTACTGCCGTCGGGCCACGAGTTCGCGCCGCGGGACCTCTCGCTAGATATTCGGCTGGCCCACGGCGTCCGCAAGGAGATGCTGTTCGCGCTGCCCGACGGCGCGGGCATCGACTGGCTCGCAGTCGGGCGCATCACGCCCTGACGGGGTCCCGAAACGAACGGTTTATGCGCCCGCCCGTACCAACCTCGGATAGTCGCACGGATGACCCGAGATACAGACCCCCGTGACGCCAGCGCATCGCCGTCCGAACGACACGCCTCGGACGGGGAGGACTGGCACCCGTCGGTCCGAACCGACGGTTCAGGCGCTACCGACAGCGCTGCGGGGGCCGACGAGGTCGCACTGGATCCCTGGGGCTCCTCGTCGGTCGCGGACTACCGCAAACTGTTCGAGGAGTTCGGCATCGCCGAGTTCGAGGAGCTACTGGACTCGGTGCCGAACCCCCACTACCTGATGCGCCGTGGCGTCATCTTCGGCCATCGGGACTACGACCCTGTCGCGAAAGCGATGCGCGAGGACGACCCGTTTGCCGTCCTCTCCGGGTTCATGCCGACGGGTGATCCCCACATCGGTCACAAACTCGTCTTCGACGAGATCATCTGGCATCAACAGCAGGGCGGCGATGCCTACGGGCTGATCGCCGACCTCGAAGCCCACAGCGCACGCGGCCTCTCCTGGGACGAGATCGACGAGCACTCGCGGGACTACATCCTCTCGCTCCTCGCGCTCGGCTTCGACCCCGAGGCAGGCACGCTCTACCGGCAGTCCGACAACCGTGAGGTACAGGATCTAGCCTTCGAACTGGGCATCGAGGCGAACTACTCCGAACTCGGCTCGATCTACGGCTTCGACGGCGAGACCGACGTCTCGCACATGCAAAGCGTCGTCACGCAGATGGCCGACATCCTCTACCCGCAGGTCGTCGACCAGCCCAAGCCGACGGTGATCCCGGTCGGCCCCGATCAGGACCCACATATGCGTCTGGCCCGGGATCTGGCCGCTCGAACCCGATTCTTCGGCGTCACGGAGGCGTATGCCAGTTTCGAGGCGAACGAGACCGAGCGTCGCCTGATCGCCGAGGCCTACGAGGCGCTAGACGGCGCGGCGGCCCGCACGGACGACGAGCGCGACACCGTCCGCTGTGAGGACGTCGCCGACTGGCTCCGCGAGCACGAACCCGCGCCCGAGGCGGATCGTCGGTCGATCGTCGAAACGCTCGACGCCGCGGGGAAGGAGCCAGTTCGACCCCGCGTCCGGCTACTCGACCGGAACGCCACCGAGGACGCCTTCGAGGCGCTGATCGAGCGGATCGATGGCGAGAAGCGCGTCTACGAGAACCACATCGACACCTTCGAGCTCTCCCGCGAGACTGCCGACGAACTCGCCCGGCAGGCCGAACTCGATCACGGCGGCTACGGCTTCCGCCCGCCGTCGTCGATCTATCACCGGTTCATGACGGGGCTGACCGGGGGGAAGATGTCCTCGTCGATCCCCGCGTCGCATATCTCCCTGCTCGACGACCCCGAGGACGGCTACGACAAGGTCAAATCCGCAACTACGGGGGGCCGCCAGTCCGCCGAGGAACAGCGCGAGAAGGGGGGCAAGGCCGACGAATGTCCCGTCTACGAACTGTACGCCTACCTCCTCTCGGGCGACGACGACGAGTTCGCCAAGGAGGTCTACGACGAGTGCGTCGGCGGCGAACGGCTCTGTGGCGGCTGCAAAGAGCAGGCTGCCCAGCTCATGACCGAGTTCCTCGAAGAACACCAGGAGAAACGCGAGGAGTGGGAGGAGAAACTCGACGAACTGGAGATCGATCTCGATAGCGACCGGAAACGACAGTAGGCCACTGCGACTCCTTTTTTCCTGACCGCCGTGAAATTTTTCACCCCTCTCGAAGAAGCCGTAGCTATGTCTACCCGCGTCGACGCGCTCAAACAGTCCGAGTACACCGGCGAGAACCGATGTACCCCCTGTACAGTCGTTAACGTCTGTATCGCCGCCGTCCTCTCGGTCGCGGCCGGTTGGCTCGTTCCGCTTCTGGGCGTCGCCGTCTTCGGCCTCTCCCTCCTCGCGATCTATTTCCGGGGCTATCTCGTCCCCGGGACGCCTACGCTGACGAAGCAGTACTTTCCGGACCGCGTGCTGGCGCTGTTCGACAAAGCGCCCGAATCCAACTCGACTGGAGGGTTCGTCCCGGCGTCCGAGGACGGGGCGAGCACCGGAACCAGCGTATCGGCCGACGACGGAGACAGTACTACGGATGCCCCAGCCAGCGAGACGGGCGCGCCCGATCCGGACGTCGTCCCCGAGCAACTGCTCGCGGATCTCGGCGTCGTCGAGCCCTGTGAAGCGGTCGACGATCTCTGTCTGACCGACGACTTCGAGCGCTCGTGGCTCGACGTGACTGCAAAACATCGCGACGGAATCACCGATCCCGCGTTCCTCGCGCCGCTGTTCGACGCTGACGCCCAGGGTATCGAGACAAACGAGAGCGAGGACTCCGTGGCGATCCAGGCGACGGGCATCGGCCGCCAGCGCTGGACATCGGAGGGTGCGCTGCTTGCGGACGCCGCCGCGAACGAACTGCTCCTCGCGGAGCACGGGCGCTGGGCGGCCCTCGACCCCCACCAGCGGCTCCCGATTCTGAAAGCGCTCCGGTCCTTCCTGCCCGTCTGTCCGCTCTGCGATGGCGAGATCCGGATGGGTAACGAGACGGTCGAGTCCTGTTGTCGGTCCTGGGAGGTGGTCGCGGTCGCCTGCACCGACTGTGAGACGCGCTATCTGGAAGTCGATGCACGGCGGATAGAGGGTGTAGCGGAGTAAGAGTCAGTTCGTCGCGTCCTCTTCGAGCCACTCGGCCGGTCCGCTGTCGTCGGATCTATGCTCGCCGACGGTGCGGCGGTTGATCTCCCCAACCCGGTCGGCGACGGTTTCGACCAACTCGGAGAGTGGCTCGGCCACCTCGCTGTCCTCGTCGGTCACTGCCGGTCGGCCCGTTCCTTCCGCGCCGAGTTCCGGGTGGACCGGAAGCCGGCCGAGCAGTTCGACGCCGTAGTCCTCGACGATGCCGTCCGCGCCGTCCTGGCCGAACACCTCGTGGATGTCCCCGCAGTTCGGGCACTGGAACCCGCTCATGTTCTCGACGATGCCGAGCACCTCGGCGTCGTGTTGCTCGAACAGTTCCAGTCCCTTCCGGGCGTCGTCGACGGCCATCTGCTGGGGCGTCGTGACGATCACCGCGCCGGCGACCGGAACGCTCTGGAGCAGGTTCAGCGAGGCGTCACCCGTCCCCGGCGGGAGATCGACGACGAGGTAATCGAGCAGTCCCCACTCGACGTCCTCGATGAACTGCACCAGTATGTTGTTGACCATCGGTCCCCGGAGGACTGCGGGGTCGTCCTCGTTCTCGGTGAGAAAGCGCATGCTCATGACGCTGATCCCGTCCGAAGTCGGCGGGACGAGACGCTGATCGTCGGTCAGCGCCGGTTCGTCCTCGACGTTGAGGATGCGCGGGACGTTCGGTCCGTGGATATCCGCGTCGAGGATGCCGACGTTCGCGCCGAGGTCGCTCAACCCGGCGGCGAGGTTCGTCGCGACGGTGGTCTTGCCCACGCCGCCCTTGCCGCTCGCGACGGCGATGACGTTCTTGACGTTGGGGTACACCTCGGTGTCGAAGCCCAGTTCTTCGTCTACGCCAGCGTGTAACTCCGGCTCCAAGTCGAGGTCCGAGACGGCCGTTCGGATCCGATCACCGAGTTCCATCTCGCCCGGTGCGTGGGGCGTGTTCAGCGCGAGCGAAACGTGAGCCGTCCCGTCTTCGACAGCGACGTCGTTTACCAGCCCAAGCGAGACGACGTCGTCGTCCAACTGCGGGTCGGTCACTGTTCTGAGCTGATCGAGGAGTTCGCGTTCGGATGTCATGGATGGTTCGTCGTAGTTGCTCCCGCTGGAAGCGGGGGCGGCATTCGAGGCCCTTCCCACAGCCGATTGCTGTTTCGGGCTCGTTACCGTTCGCATCCGCTCTGTTCGATCGTAGCTTGGTGGTGTAGCTGTATATGCTCCCAGTCGGTTTTCATTTCACGAGAACGATCTTATCCGTGTTGGTTTCTGTCATGAGCGTAACTCGCAAGGTTTTTCTCTGACTCCTCATTATGTGTCTGTATGGCACCCGAAACCGCTACTCGTGCCAGTGGTGCGGCGATCCGACCACCAGCTAGTCAGGGGTTCGGGTTTTTCTTTTCGGTCTGATCGATCGGTGGACTCACGGGGACGGCTTCTCGCCCAACGCGTCGACGAAACCGACCGCTAAACCGGAACGGGTAACTGACGACCACGCAGTGTGACATACATGAATCCATGAAACTCCCAGCATCACAGGTCGCGGTCCTCGAAGCCGCGAGCGCGGACGAGGCACAGACGATCGACCAGATAGCGACGATGACAGCTGAAAAACCCGAGACCGTCACCGGGGCGGCGTTCGATCTCGAATCCGAGGGGCTCGTCTCGATCGAGGAAACGGTCGAGGAGAGCGTCGAACTCACCGACGAGGGGCGCCAGTATCTCGAAGCAGGGCTTCCCGAGGTCGGTCTTTACGAGGCGGCCACGGAGCTCGGCGCGGACGAGGATGCCGTCTCCATGGGCCAGGTTATCGGTGCCTCCGGTCTCGACGGAGCGGCCGTCGATATCGCGCTCTCGAACTACGCCCGGAAAGGCTACGGCACCATCGACAGCGGCGAGATCACGGCCGATCCCGACGCCGATCCCGAGACCGATGCGGAAGCCGCAGCGCTCGAGGCGCTGGCGTCCGGCGACGTGGCCGACGACGAAACGCTCGACCAGCTAGCTCACCGCGGGCTCGTCGACCGCTCGGAGCGGACGGTCCGGTCGGTGCGACTCAGCGACGACGGCATCACCGCGCTGATGGAGGGCGTCGAGGTGGCCGAAACCGTCGACCAGCTCACCCCCGAGATGCTCACCAGCGGCGAGTGGAGCGAGGTCGAGTTCACCGAGTACAACGTCGAAGCGGACGCCCCCGAGTACGGCGGCGGGAAAGAGCACATTCTTCGCCAGACGGCCAATCGCGTCAAGGACGTCCTCGTCGGCATGGGCTTCCAGGAGATGGAAGGCCCCCACGTCGACGCGGACTTCTGGATCAACGACTGTCTGTTCATGCCCCAGGACCACCCCGCGAGAACCCACTGGGACCGCTTTGCCATGGATAATCCCCAAGAGATCGACGAGCTTCCGGCTGACCTCGTCGAGCGCGTCGAGCGCGCCCACCGCGAAGGTGTCGGCGAGCACGGCGACGGCTACCACTCACCGTGGGACGAGGACTTCGCGCGTGCGCTCGCGCTGCGCGGACACACCACGTCTCTCTCGACTCGGTATCTCTCCGGCGAGCAGGTCGGCGAACTCGAACCGCCCCAGCGGTACTTCAGCGTCGAGAAGGTCTACCGTAACGACACGCTCGATCCGACGCATCTGCTGGAGTTCTTCCAGATCGAGGGCTGGGTGATGGCCGAGGACCTCTCGGTACGTGACCTGATGGGCACCTTCGAGGAGTTCTACGCCCAGTTCGGGATCACCGACATCGAGTTCAAACCGCACTACAACCCCTATACCGAGCCGAGCTTCGAGCTCTTCGGGACCCATCCCGAGACGGGCGAACTGATCGAGATCGGCAACAGCGGCATCTTCCGCGAGGAGATGCTCGAACCGCTCGGCGTCGACTGCGACGTGATGGCGTGGGGGCTTGCCCTCGAACGCCTGCTCATGCTGATCTACGGCTTCGAGGATATCCGCGACGTCCACGGGACGCTGTGTGATCTCGAACTGCTACGCGACACCGAGGTGATGTACTGATGCCAACAGTCGACGTCGACCCGGACGAACTGCGCGATCTGACCGACCACGAGGAGAAATCCGACGAGGAACTCAAAGACGACCTGTTCTCGCTCGGCCTCGAGTACGAGGGCTCGACCGAGGACGGCGACTTCGAACTGGAGTTCGCGCCGGACCGACTGGATCGGCTCTCCGTCGAGGGGATCGCCCGGTCGCTCCGCTACCAGTACGGCGACGACCGTGGTGTTCACGTCCCCAACACGAACGACGCCGACTGGGTCATCGAGGTCGAAGACGCCCCGGAGGACCGCCCCTACGTCACCGGTGCGGTGATCCGCGGTGTCTCGCTGGACGAGGCAGCGCTGGACTCGCTCATCCAACTGCAGGAAAAACTCCACGCCACGATGGGCCGCAAGCGCGCGAAGGGTGCCATCGGCATCCACGATCTTACGATGCTGAAAGGCACGTCGCTCGATCCGACCGCCGGGGACGAGCGCACGACCAACAGCATCCGCTACACGAGCGTCGAACCGGATGGTGATCGGTTCGTCCCGCTCGACTCCGACCGGGAACTCACTCCCGGGGAAGTGCTCGAAGAACATTCGACGGGCGAGACGTACGCCGACCTCGTTAGCGAGTACGACCGTTATCCGGCGATCTACGACGACATCGGTCTGTTCTCGTTCCCGCCGGTGATCAATGGCCGGCGGACCGAGGTGACGACCGACTCTCGCGATCTGTTCGTCGAACTGACGGGCACCGACCAGTGGACGATCGACCGAATGTGTGCGATCATCTGTTACGCGCTCGACGCCCGCGCGGCGACCATCGAGGACGTCATCGTGGAGTATCCCGACCGTGAACTTCATAGACCCGACCTCGATGTGTCGGAGAAGGCAGTCTCACACGAGCGGATCGAGACGCTGCTCGGCGTCGACTTCGACCCCGATGAAGTGATCGACCTCTTCGAGCGGTCGGGTCTCGATGCCGTGACGGCCGAAGACGACGAGGGCAACCTGATATACGAGGCGACGATCCCGCCGTATCGCGTCGATATCCTCCATCCCCTGGATCTCGTCGACGACCTCGGCCGGGCGTATGGATTCAACGACCTCGAACCGCGGTACCCCGACGTGAGCACTGTCGGTGGGCGACACGAGCGCTCCCGGCTGGAAGACGCCGTCCGAACTCAGCTCGTCGGACTCGGCTTCGAGGACATGCTGAACTTCTACATGATCAACGAGGCCGAGAACTTCGATCGGATGCGCCTCTTGCCGGACGCCGATGCGGTCGGCGCGGGGACGCCGACCACGATCAAGAACCCCTACAGCGAGGACTACACAATGCTTCGGACGTGGGTGCTTCCCTCGCTGTTGATGGTCCTCGAAGGGAACACACACCGGAGCTACCCGCAGGACCTCGTCGAGATCGGTCTCGCCGCGCAGGTGGACGAATCGGAGAACACGAACGTCGCCGAACACCGTGCGGTCGCTGGCGTGCTCGCCCGACATGACGCTACCTACGAGGACGCCAAGGGCCGTCTCCAGGCGCTTGCACGGAACTTCGGCGTCGAACTGGAGACGCCGGCGACGACGCATCCGAGCTTTATCGACGGCCGGACTGCGGAGGTCGTCATCGATGGAGACTCGGTCGGTATCGTCGGCGAACTCCACCCCGAAGTGCTGGTCGAACACGAACTCGAACTGCCAGTTTCGGCGTTCGAGTTCCGACTGGACGCGCTACAGTAGCGAACAGGCACCGCTTTTGCCCGTGGCGTGTCGCGGTGCACAGTTCGAACCACGCCACGGCATCGGCCAGTACACGCGTCGCTCTGGGCTCGGTTTGGTAGAAAAACCTGTAGCCGATGTGCTACAGATCCGCGCCGACGGCGTCTTCGACCGAATCGAAGCCATCCCGATCGAGCAGGTTCAGCAGCCCCTCGTTGATTTTGCGTGCGATTCCGGGGCCCTCGTAGACCAGGCCAGTGTACAGTTGGACGACGCTCGCTCCGGCCCGGATCTTCTCGTAGGCTCCTTCTGCACTGGAGATCCCGCCCACGCCGATCACCGGTACGTCGGTCCGTTCGGCGACGAACTGTACCGTCTGTGTGCCTCGCTGCTCGATCGGCTTCCCGGAGAGGCCGCCTTCTTCGGCGGCGTTCGGATTCTTCAGGGTCTCCGCTCGCTCTGTCGTCGTGTTGATGGCGATGACGCCGTCGAGATCGAGGTCGTCGACGACGGCGAGCGCGTCTTCGATCGAACTCTCGGGCAGATCCGGCGAGAGTTTGACGAGCAGTGGATACGCACCCTGTTCTTTGAGTCGCCCGAGGATCCGTTCCAGATGCTCCCGGTCCTGTAGCTCTCTGAGACCGGGCGTGTTCGGACTGGAGACGTTGACCACGAAGTAATCGCCGTGTTCGGCCACACGCTCGTACGTGTACGCGTAGTCGTCCGCGGCCTCCTCGAGGGGTGTCGACTTCGACTTGCCGATGTTCACCCCAATCGGTACGTCGGGGAGCTCGAGTCGGCGCATACGCTCGCCGATCTCGTCCGCGCCGTCGTTGTTAAAGCCCATCCGGTTGATGAGAGCTTCGTCCTCTGGGAGACGGAACATCCGCGGACGCGGGTTCCCGGGCTGTTTCTCGGCGGTGACGCCGCCGATCTCCACGTGGCCAAACCCGAGCGCGCTCAGCATCGACGGGATCTCCGCGTTCTTGTCGAAGCCAGCAGCCACACCGACCGGCGTCGGGAACTCGAGATCCCACAGGTCGACTGCGAGACGGTCATTTTCGACTGTATACCTGTTTGTAACCGCTCGTTCGACTGGCGTGTTCTGTGTGATCTTGAGGCCAGTGTGGACGACATTGTGGGCGGTCTCCGGCGGGAGTTTGAAAAATATCGGCTTTGCGAGACTGTAAGCGTCCATCGTGTGTCCACCTGAGCCGTTCGCTGATAAAGTTCTCGAAGACACGATATCGACGGTACGGCGTTCAGAAGTCGTGTTCTACTTCGTCCTGGTCCGCTTTCTGAATGATGATCTTGCCCTCCCGAACACGTACGAAGACGTCGTCGCCGATCTCCATCCCGGCTACCGCCAGCTCGTCTTCGTGCAGATTGATGTGGACGTTGTGGTATTCCCCGTCTTCGCCCTTCGCACCACTGGGACTGAGCTTCTTTTTCCGTACCATCGAGGTATTCTATGACGAAGTTCGCTACACAATATACTTAAGTGTTTTCTACGGATGCAACCACTTCGGGGACGCTAGCCGTGCGCGTCATATCCTTTCGGGGCTACATATCGACTGTACCTCCCTTTCGTCGTACGTTTTCACACTCTCATGCGAGAATAAATGGGTTAGAATTATATACTAAGCATTGAATCGGCGTCCCCTCGGGGATATATTTATATTGAATCATGTGCTCGGTCCTCATGGAGGCAACAAACCATGGTACGTGAAGACGGTAAACGAAACTTTGCATTGCGCGAAGAGGAAGGCGAGGAACCGAGCGTGTTTTCGGGTAACACTCCCCGACAGGCTGCACTGAAAGCCGCTCGACGTCTCGAGCCAGCACCGTCAGAGGACGACGCGGAGATGACGGAGCTCCAACTTCGGGAGAAAGGGACCGACAAGGTCCACATCTATGAGGGCTGGGCCTGGCACGAGGAGGCGCCTGACGACAAGCCGGACTGGATGCCCGAGGAGATCACCGAGGCGAACGTCTCGAAACAGGGCATCGAGCACCTCGACGAATAAATCGTCCGCCAGGAATGCCTTTTTTGTCGTACTCGGGCAGTTCGGTAGCCGAGCACTTTCGACCCTCTCTATAACCACCTTTCACTTCTGTTACTGTATCGCTCCTGTGCTGCCATCCCACGACCTGAACACACACGCGACGCGTCGGGCGGATCTCCAGCCCGGTAATCCTCTCACATCGGGCGGCGTTCTGAACTGGTCCTGGACGCACCTCGCACCGTGTCTTTCTGTACCGAGTCATCTCGTTGCCATGGTACGCTCTTCCGATGGCGGATTCGTTCGACGGCCTTAAGTTTACCACCGGCTTCCGACAGTATGCAAGCGGCGTGACGCAGTCGACCCCCACCGAGTCGCTCGGTGTCCCTCTGGTCACGACCTGACTCGGAGGCAGATACGCTCCACCGCTCACACTCGTGGCAAAGCGATGCCCTTAAGTGTGAAAGTGGGCTACTGTCGTACTGCGCACGGCGGTTCCGTCGACATCCTCGACGGGATCGGAATCCGACGCCCTTAAGTGTATAAGGGTACTCGGATTGAATGTGAACGACACGATGCGACCGACGGCCCGTTCAACTCGGGCCTCAGTCGCCTGGACCAAACGACGCGCTTCGAAGGCCTTAAGGGCTTTCTCGAGGTAATATTTGGTCCGAAAGAGATGAGGATTCCACCCCTGCGGTCCGCCGTACACGATGGAATCTGATGTTAGCTTTGGTAGTTCGGCGACATCCGGGCGCTCGTGCCTGGCCGTCGCCGGATTACGGACTCATGCAATGTTACAAACGCGATCATGTTCCCCGACGGGGAACATAAGGTGACGCCTTCCCTCTGGGAAGGCATCCCGCCTAACCGCCTCCCTCCAGGGAGGCACATTCCGGTTGATCCTGCCGGAGGCCATTGCTATGGGGATCCGATTTAGCCATGCTAGTCGCACGAGTTCAGACTCGTGGCGGAAAGCTCAGTAACACGTGGCCAAACTACCCTCTGGA
>Ga0136562_100147_pt1 | contig 30387 bp, 28 predicted proteins | sample AntCluMetagen312_FD_104784 | JGI IMG/M metagenome (GOLD analysis project Ga0136562, IMG submission 104784) | Saline lake microbial communities from Club lake, Antarctica - Metagenome #312 | ecosystem: Environmental > Aquatic > Non-marine Saline and Alkaline > Saline | place: Antarctica: Club lake...
GACCGAAGCCGGGATTGAATGGTCGGAAGTGTGAACTACCCTACCCTACTCGCCTACGGCACTCGCTGAGGAAGGGGGCTTAGCACCTGTATTCAGCTAAAACTGCTCGCGGACGTAATCAACAGTATGTTCGAAAAACTCATAATTGTGGTCCCCAACATTCTCGTCCTGTCTTCCGTCGGCCATCTCGAAGTGCTCGTATGGTCGGTCGACTGCATTGCGGACCTCGTCCTGACACGTCGAGACCACGATGTCGACTGCTGACGAGATCGGATTCTCTCTGACAGTGTCGATGTTGCTGATCCACAACCGGTCGGTGATTTCGTCCATACTGTGGGCTACGGGTCCCGAGAACATAGTCTTCGGCCACGAATTCTGTAGGTCGTTGTGACCTACCGGCATGCTTTGAGTGGCACAGCGTCCCGCTCATCGACCGAAAGCCAAGCGTCGTCCCGACTGATATCTGCGATGATGAAGGCACGTCCAGTGCTGGTCTCGTCGACCGCTGCGACGACGTTCTGTGAAGAACTCAATCGTCCACTGATCTCCGACCTTTCTTGCTTCATAATAACTTGTATGCTGAGAAGCAATATGAATGTTGTGCTTTACTGGACTATACGTTTAATTAGACAATAACACCCATAGAAATATGATGTTCGAGTTCGGTGCCTACGACATTCGAGAGTTGTCGTCCCGATGATGTGTCGAGAGGCCCCACGTCACGCCGCGTTGCTCACACCCCGATGCTACGTTCAATTATTCCTTCCTTTGGATATATCAATATAACAATAGAAGAGGGAGTAGCGGCTTACTACTCAGCCGTATTCGAGCCGCTGAGAAAGGGTTTCGAGAGACCATCGGAGACGCTGTTCTGACTGCCGCAGACGCCTCACGGTCGCGTTGGTCGACGATCCGTTTTGGTAGGTCTACAGGACCACAGAGGGACACTTCTGACTCTGTTGAAATCCTGTTCTTCAGACATATTCTCACCTGAAACAGCCGGTCGATGAAAGCTGAATAGGTAGTGTTCAGATAAGTTGATTCCATGCGAAGCTGAGCGAGCTGATCCAGTCGTCGGCTGTCTCTGCTGTGGCGTTGCTGAAACAGTTCGAGAAACAGATAGTTCGGCGTTTTATTTCTCTAAAGGCACGTTCGACCGCATTCCGATTTCCATGTTTTTCATATCTAAAATCGTAGTTTCCTCGGTGACTCGCATCTTGTCATGAGTGTGATCCGTAAACGAGAAACACCGCCTCAAAAACGTCATGTTTCTCGCTGATTTCAGCGAGAAACGATTGAACAATTACTGTATTTGTGGTTGGTTCAAGACTCGTATGCAGCAATTCGTTTGTCTCTGGGTCGACTGCAGCGTACAGCCAATACTGCTCATGGTTGAGTTGGATCACCGTCTCATCAACCGCAACGTGATCCGGATTCTTCCTGGAATCGATTTGTAGATCGGCATTGTAAACCCAGTTATGAACAGTTGACCGAGCGCGTTTGACACTAAATATATAAAAAACCGGATAACATTTAAAATTGATAGGTAAGAAAGGTATAGCTGAATACAGAGCTTCATCAGAAACTCCGGTGTCGCTTCTCGGTCGACAAAACTAATTTGGTCGATACTATCGTTGAGGCGTTCGTCGGGCATAGGACTCTTTGAAAACGTAACGCCTCATTCTTCAATCCGTATCTGAACACCGACGGACAATACGCCAAATAGCCAAAGGAAACACGATACCACTGAGAGTACGAAGTCGACGACTAACTGTAAAGTCTCGGAATCAACTGCACTCACTCCACCAGCACCGTTTCTGGAGAGTTTCGCAACCTCGTTTTGATATGTACTGTTCACGACAGCAAACGGACAATGAACAGGTGACACCAAGCTACTTCTTATGATCAACCACGGTCAACCTATTATATATATCGTGTCTCAAGAGGAACTTGTAATGACGACTGAGGAATGTCCAGTCATCGAACCACCGTTTCGAGAGTGACGGCGGTGAGATCGGCGACCAGTCGACAGTTGTCGGTGTTGTCCTTGCGGCTGGCACTAGTTCACGTTTGGAGAAACAAACAAGCTACTCGCTGAGTGGGCGAATGCGCCGCTCGTGTCTCACGCGGTCGACACGCTGTTACAGTCGACTGTGGACCATGTGGTAGTAGTTGTCGGCGACGACGCCGAGCGTGTGCGAACGGCCCTTAGCAACTTCGAGGTCACCACTGTGTACAACGATGCGTACGCGGTCGGACAGGCTACCTCAGTGCATCGAGGTATCACAGCAGCCCGGACCCACGAGCTGATACTGTTGTCTTTGCGCTCGGGGATATGCCGGCCGTCGAGGCAGAGAGCCTTGACAGACTCGTCGCTACGTACCGTGCTGGTGTCGGTGATGCCTTGGCAGCCGCCTACGATGGGATTCGTGAGAATCCGGTGTTGTTCGGCCGACGCCATTTCGAGACGTTGGCGGACGTAACCAGTGATACCGGTGGTCGTGAGGTCTTACTCACCGCCGACGGAGCCGCGCTCATCGAAACCGGTGACCGTGGCGTGCTCGTGGACGTCGACTGTCCCGATAATATGGACCGCTTCAAAATATAGTTAGAAATAGTACAAGTTAACTAGGTCTATATTTGCGGCTAACTCATATCCACTTATCAGTCCTGAATCTATAAAAACTGATACTGGCGGGGATAAACGTCTCAGCCACAAATGCTATGTAAATCATGATTATACCTATTGAATAATATGTTCCAAAGTACGCAATCGGAAGTGCAAATAGATATAGACCGACCAACTTTCCATAAAGGGGCCATCTAGTATCTCCAGCGCCACGCAATGCCCCTGTTGTCGTTTCATCAATACCCATCCAAATAACAGCAATTGTAGAAACTCGGATGAAAACAGTGGCCTGGTTGTGTATGGTTGGATCTTCGACAAAGAGAGTAGCCACTTGGGAAGCAAAAACAAATACTATACAAGAAAATACAGTGTAAATTACAGTCGAAAATTTAATTATATCCCATGCATACGCTTTCGCTTCCGATTCTACATTACTTCCGAGTTTCTGGCCAACCAAACTACTAGATGCAAGGCCAAAACCCCATCCTGGAGCGTTTAGTAACCCTCTAATACGTCGTCCGATCTCGAATGCCGCGACAGTATTTGAGCCATAGACACTCACAATAGCAAGAAATGGGAAAATGATAACCGAATGAGCTACCCATCTTGCCATCAGTGGGGCCGATATTTTGAGTAACTGTGTCAGTAAGACCGGGTCTACATATGGCGAAGAGAGAGTGATTGTAACTGGAGGATTTCCAACCACCGGGAGAGATACGCCTACAAATAATAGAATAAAAATGACTGTCGTTGATATCGTAGCAAGTAACGTTCCCAAGGCTGCGCCGAAGACTCCAAGTCCCAGTTCGAAGATGAAGATACTATTGAGTAGTATATTCAGTAGCACACCAACTGAACGGACATACATTGGTGTAAGAGCATCATCAACGCCAACGAGTATTCGGCTTGCAATCTTATTTAAATACGCGAAAACGAGCCCGATTCCGGTAACACGTAAATAGGTCTCTCCGAACGCAACCGCCTCAGGTTCTGCTCCAAGCAACTGGATCAGATACGCTGGAAAGTGCCAAAAAATCATAGTAAATGGAATCGAAATCAAGATAGCGATCAAAACTGCCTGTTTTGCGACGAGATCAACAGCGTTGAGATTATTAATCCCAAATCGTTGTGATACCAATGTGATAGCCCCGCCACTCAGACCAAGAGAAATTTGATTCGCGATCTGCCAGTACGCAAAAGCAAAGGCGAGTCCAGCAATCGCGACTGGACCAAGCACCACCCCAATCATAGCTAAATCAATTAATCGCTGAGAAAGACGAGCGAAGCCCGACACAATATGTGGCCAAGCTAACCTTACTGTTTGCTTGCCTCGATCAGCATCGATAATACCCCAACGAGCGAGATGGTTGGAAAATACGATTAGAGCTATTCTGAGGACGTTGAACGTCACTGTTAGTTTTCTGTTCGCATGAGATAAAACTGTTATCTTTTTGTGATCGAGGCGCTATTCGGTTAAATTACTACATATAGTTCTTCAAATAGTGGTCAATTGCAAATTTAGTATGCAGAAATATTATACAACGAAAGGTGTGCCGTAGACTACGAAGCCAGTCTCCAAACGGCGGTCGGGATGCCTCCGCGAAACCGCCGAGGCGGGTGCCGTCTCTGGGAGTGGCCGTGCGAGGAATTCGTTGCTCTGATCCAACGGGCAGCGTCGACGGCCTCACTGTGTGTTGGGCATCCCCACGACCTCCTGACGGCCGATTCAAATAGTGATCAAGGCGGATTCCCCGCCCCACTGTGGGCGAGGTTGAATCGATCCCTTCGGCCAATCACGCCTTGTGGCGGGTCACGACTAGGTGAGATCAGTCACAGCGTCGTCCAGTATCTCGGCACAACGGTCCCAGTAGTTCGGCGTGTGGCCCGCGTTGTGCGGCGTAATAAAGCAGTTCTGCAACCGCCAGAGCGGCGACTCCGGTGGAAGCGGTTCCGGATCGGTTACGTCCAGTGCCGCCCCAAAGATCATATTCGACTGCAAGGCCGTGACGAGGGCATCGGTATCGACGACTTGGCCCCGAGCCACGTTGACGACGATCGCCTCGGTCGGAAGCGACAGCAGCGCCTCCTCGTCGACGAGACCTTCGGTGAGGTCGGTCAGCGGACAGGCGAGAACGAGATGGTCCGACCGTGAAAAGGCGTCGTCGATCTCGGCGTCGTCGAAGCCGATGATCTCGTCTGCGGGCCCACCTTTCGAGGGGGTGTATCTGACGCCGATAGTGTGGACGTCGAAGGCGTTCAATCTGTCGACGATCGTCCGGCCGATGGGACCCAGTCCGACGACGGTGGCCGTCGACCCGCTCAGTTCGCCGGCCTGGAAGTGGTTCCACTCGTGGCGCTGTTTCTGCTCCCACGCGAGATCCAGTCGACGGACGAAACTGAGGAGATACCCCAAAACCTGTTCGGCGATGTTCGGTCCATGGACACCCGAGGCGCTTGCTACGGTCACACCGTTTTCCTGCAGCGTTTCGGTCGGGAGATGACCGGTCCCGGCGAACGTGCACATGAACAGTTCCAGCGACTCGGCGGCTTCGACCTGTTCGGGCGAGATGGTGTAGCCCGTTGCGACGGTCGCCTCCTCGAGGAGTTCCTGCTCTTCTGCGCGTGTCTTCGCGAGCGTGACATCCAACTCGGGGAGGTGAGACTGGAGCGTCGCGGCGTAATCCTCGACGGAGAGCCCGTGGATCTTGTGCCGAAGGACGACGACATCACTCATTGGTCTCCTCCCGAACGGTGGATATGTCCCGGATCGGCAGCCCGGTCGGCTGAAAACATGGTCCCAGCAGTTGAGCGTGTCGACGTGGTCGTCGGGCGGTCGAGTCTTCGGGGGGTCGGTACGTTCGGATCTCGGTGTGTGTTGGTGTCGGTCATGCGTATCCCGGAGTGATGCCATCGGTCGGTACTGGTCGACACGGGAACGGCTCCGTGGCACACGTAGTCGGTGTCGTAGTGTGCCTTGTCGTTACAGAGGCCGATGAGTTGTTTTTCGTCCGGTATGGTTGGTAGTTCGGCGAATATCTAAAAAACATACCGGTATGTGCGAGAATGCCGCTATGATCGGAAACGGCAGCCGTGGATATTTGTCAATCCTCGACCTATAGCTGCGTGCTGCCGGGTCGGTGATAGGCGTGACTGCTTACCGCTGGACGACGGCCACGGACTCCGACGGGACTTCCATTGTGACCTGTTGGCCGGGTTGATAGTGCGAGTCGTTCGTCTGCACTTTGAATTCGACGCCGTCGACGTCAACCAAGTAGAGGGTCGCATCCCCGCGGAAGCGCTTCTGTTCGAGCGTCCCGGTGATGACGTTCGCAGCGCTGTCACCGTTCTCGCTCGGGGAATCGGTGAGCGAGATGTCTTCGGATCGAATCGTCACCACCGGATCGGTAAACGAGTCGCCGCCGTTCTGATTGGTCGAGAGCTCCAGTGGCTTGCTCGCGTTCCGAAGGAGACACCGCTCGGCCGTCCCGTTTGCGATGGTGGCATCGAAGGTGTTCGCTTCGCCGATGAAATCGGCCACGAAGCTCGACGCCGGGTTCTGGTACAGTTCCTCCGGCGGCCCCTGTTGGGCTTTCCGCCCGTTGTTCATCACTAGGATCTCGTCGGAGATTTCGAAGGCTTCCTCCTGGTCGTGGGTGACGTAGATCGTTGTCATCTTGACGTTATCGAGGATATCCAGGAGCTTCGTCCGCATCTGCCGCCGCTGTTTGAGATCCAGATTACTCAGTGGCTCGTCCATGAGGAGCACGTCCGGTTCGTAGGACAGCGCCCTCGCAAAGGCGACACGCTGCTGTTGGCCGCCGCTCAGCTCGTTCGGGTATCGATCCCCAATATCGGGCAGATCGACGAGTTCAAGCACTTCTTTGACCCGTTCGTCGTTGTCTCGGGGGTAGTTACGACCGTTGAGTGCGTACGTGATGTTCTTTTTAACGGTCATGTGGGGCCACAGCGCGTAGGACTGGTACATCAGTCCGATCTCGCGCTTGTCGGGAGGGTAAGAAATCAACCGGCTGGGATCGGACACGGTCTCACCGTTGATCTGAATCCGCCCCGAATCGATCTCCTCCAAGCCAGCGAGGCTGCGTAGGGTAGTCGTCTTTCCGCACCCGCTCGGCCCGAGGATGCTGAAGATGTCGCCCTCAGTAACCGAAAACGAGAGGTTGTCGACGGCGTGTTCCTTGGTATCGCCACTATCGTACCATTTGTCTAAGTTTTCTACGTTTACGTACGTCATCTAACCAGGGAATGAACTAATAGACTAATAAACGTTGTGGGAAATGGCATATTAGTTTTTGTTATCTGAGAAATATCTAACGGGAGTGGACCGACCGAAAGCCGCGATGAGAGGCCAGCTAGTAGAGTTGTCTGCGACTTTCGCTCCCCCCTCCATGGAACCGTGTCTGAAGGATGATGAACCCGAAGATCACCATCGAGAACATCACAGCCCCGGCAGCAATATCCGGAAGCGCCCCGGGATCGTTGCTGTAGACTCCCATGATGTAGTTCGTGAACACGTTCCCGCCGGTGGTGATCAGCAGGATGATCCCGGCCAACTCCTTCATTGAATCAATGAAGATCCACAGGAAGGCATTGCTCATCCCGTCGAACGAAAGCGGGACCGTGATGTTCCTGAAGGAGTCGAACCACGACCGGCCACAGACGCGGGAGGCCTCCTCCAGCTCGTCGTCGATCTGAATCATGTTCGACGAGATAATTCGCACGCCGTGCGGTGTCTTCATGAAGACGATGGCGATCACCAGTGGGAAGATCGTCCCATACAGGTTGTTGAGCCCGGGTGTGACGAGAACCATCCAGAAGACCGCAAGGCCGTAGACGATCGGCGGCAGTCCCAGTGGGATCGTCGACGCGTAGTCCCCGATACTGGCCCACTCGTGGTCGTATTTTAGTGACGTGTACGCGATCAGCGTCGAGACGATGACGACTCCGAGCGCACCGAGGAACGAGAACAACAGCGTGTTCATGAAGACCTCGATGACACCGTTCAGACTGAAGAAGTCCCCGAAGTTTTCGAGGGTGAACGAGCTGAACGCCCCACCGATCGACGGCGACAACGCGAGCCCGAATATACCGATCGCAGGCACGACCAGTGCGACCGTCCAGACCGACAGGCAGTAACCCAGTCCGGCGTACCGGTAACTGCCGAGGTCGATGGTATTGTTTCGTGAGCCGGAGCCGGAGACGGTGACGAACTTTTCAGTCTTCCTCGTGTAGTACGCGTAGACCGAGATCAGTGACATGGCCAGCAACATGTACGGAATGCTCAGGATGACTGCCTCGCCGTAGTTGGGGATGTTACTCAGACTGATCAGCGAGTAAATCTCGGTGGCGAAGGTTTTCATCCCGCCTTGGAACGTCGTAAAGAACATCACGAACTCGAAGTTGCCGATGGCATACAGCGTGTTCAGCAGGAACGCGGAGAACAGCGCCGGGAACAACATCGGCAGTGACACCTTACGCAGGGTCTGGAACTGGCTGTAGCCGGAGATTCGGGATGCCTCTTCGAGGTCCGAACTCAGGTTCTTCAGTGGCGTCTCCAACAACAGGAACCCGGAGTGAAGCGTGCTAAACGAGAGCGCAACTATGATCCCCCAGACAGAGTATATGTTGAAGAGGCTCGCTCCAACAAGCGCCTGTGTGATCGTGTTGATGTACCCGATCTGTGGGGACAGCGCTCCGATCCATCCGAACGTCATGATGATGCCCGGGAACCCGGCAGTTAGGATGGCCAACATTCGCATGTACTTCCGACCCGGGATGTTCGTCCGGACGACAAACCAGGTGTAGACTGCGCTCATCAGCGTCCCGAGGGTGCCAGCACCAAGCCCCACGACCACCGTGTTCAGCAGGAACCTGAAGCTCTCGGGGTTCGAATACACCTCGATTATTTTGTCCAGCGTGATCCCGTTGCCGCTCCCGAACGAAAAGAACGTGGCCCCGAGGACCAGCGCTCCGAGGAGGACGACAAACAGGAGTAAGAAGATCCAGGTGACGATGAACGGAACGTCCTCGATCCCGACCCCCGATGCGCGGTGGTATGTCTTGTCTAACCGACTTCGCGTTCGTGATGCCATTGGTATTGAAGGGTTGTGGTCAGCCAGCGATGATCCTTAGAGCCCGTATCCGAGGTCGGTGAAGTACTCTTCCCACTCCTGGGTGTTCTGGTAGTAGTTGTCGACGTTGAACACGCCCGTCTCGAAGCTGAAGTCATCCGGCAGAAGGTCGGGGAAGGCTTCCTGTTTGACCTCCGGGAGCGCCGGGAATGCTCCCCAGCTGGCGATGAGTTCTTGGCCCTCTCGGGTCGCACAGTAGGCGGCGAACAGCTCACCCATCCCGGGATTCGGCGACTCGTTGACGAGGACTCCTGGGAACACCAGTTCGGTCGCGTGGGGATTCATCATATCCCACGCGATGTCGGCACTCGGGTTGCCGTCCTGTCTTTCGCGGACGAGGTCGTCGATGAGACCGAACCCGATCATGTTGTTGCCGTTGGCGAGCTCGGCGTAGGCGGTTCCGCCACTATCGGTCAGTTGGACGTTGTTGTCCAACAGTCCCTGTGCCCACTCCTCGAACTGTTCTTCGCCCCACTCGGCGTGGAGGGTTGCCCAGAACGCATCCATCCCGCCCATAATGGCCGGCGACTCGAAGACGATTTCACCGTCGAAGCGGTCCTCGGTCATCCCGAGGTACGAGTCCGGAAGCTCCTCGGCGGAGATCCGATCCGTGTTGTAGTAGGTGACGATCGGGAAGACGTTGAACGGGTAGTAGAAATCCCCGTATCCCTCTTCGGGGTACCCCATTTCCTCGAAGAAGTCCTGTAGGTAATCCGGATTCGCTCGGATCGCATCCGACTGCGTCTGCAGTGAAGCCAGTGCGCCGCGGCCGGAACTGATCGTCCCATCGGCAGTGACATTACCGGTCCGACGCTCCGAGGTGAGCCGTGAGGCGATCCCCGAATCACCCATCTGGACGTATTCAGCATCGGCAAACGAGATCGCCTCACCGAACGCGTCCATCATTTCAACAGCCTGACTGGAACCGGTTGCACCGTAAATAGTCGCCGCGTCGTCGCCCTGTGCGTTCTCGACTATGTCGGTCGGAATCGGTCCATCGTAGGATATCTCACCGGAGCCATCATCGCCTGACCCCCCCGATTCACTACCACCGGTACATCCAGCAATTGACGATACACCAACCGTTGCAGCTAGCGCTGCCTTCTTCGTAAAGTTTCTTCGGCTACTCATATTGGTTTGAACCATGTCGACACAGAATAGATTTAGTATTTAAAGCTTTGTTTCGGGCAATACTGGCCAAGCGAATTGAACATATTTGCTTGCTATGGGGAAATAAGGGTGTAAAGTTATAAATAATCAGAGTCTAACAGTACAATTGTCTATATCATAGGCACAATCATGCCAGATCATACTGATACGGGACGAAAAGACGCGGGATCGAGCGGTAACCACACTGGACGCTACGATGGTATTCGTGACGATGCCTACCACCAAGGCGACCGACCAACGATGCACAGCTCGCTGTCATACCCCTTCGAATACACGATTCAGGCCCGCGAGGGGGCTGCCTTCGTCGTCGAAGAGGGGAAGACGATGCGCATCACCGACGTGGAAGGCGGGCAGATCGTCGACTTCGTCATCTACAACAACAACAACCTCCAGGAGCGGTTCGACCAAGCCCGGACGAAAGCCAACCAGGGGAAGTTCCTCGTCACCACCGGGGATCACCTCTACTCGAAGTCCAACGGCAAGCTGATGACGATCACTGCTGACACCTACGGCACCCACGACATGCAGTGGGGGATGTGCAACAAGGGCAAGTACGACAGCGAGGAGTTCATGGCCGTCGACGAGACCGACGCCGAAGGCGAGGCCAAATTCGAGGACGTTCCCGACTGGGGCTGCTGGGAGAGCCTTGGCACGGCCTTGGAACCGTGGGGTATCGCTCCCGAGGACATCCCCTCGCCGATCAACCTCTTCCAGACGATGGACTACGACCTCGAAACGGGCGAGGTACACATCATCCCGAGCGACAGCGACCCCGGCGACTACGTCGACCTCCGGGCGGAGATGGATTGTCTCGTCGGGATTAGCGCCTGCCCGTGGACGAGCAAGCCCGTAAAGGTCGAAATCTTCGACGACGACGAACACCCTCGGTAGCCGACCCCGGCACCCTCTTTTTTCGATTCAGTCCAGAGATTCCAGTGCGGAGGCGAGACGGACAGCTGTCGGTTCGTCACCCCAGCGAGCGATCAGTTGGACACCCACTGGAAGCCCGTCGACATCCCCGTACGGGACGCTGATCGCCGGATGGCCGGTCATGTCGAAGGGCGCGGTGTTCGCCAGGGTCATCGGTGCCGAGTCGGTCTGTCCGACCGCTCCGTACTCGGGAGCTGTCATCGGCATCGTCGGGCAGACGAGCGCGTCGACCTTCTCAAATGCGGCAGCCACCTCGGCGCACAGCGCTCGTCGGACATCCCACGTCTGTACGTACAGATCACCGCCCGTCTCTGCGCGGAGCAGCTGGTTGATAATGGCCATCTCACGGACACGCTCGCCGTACTCGCCGTGCTCGTTGGCCTCGGCGAGCTCCTCGCGCCACGACTCGCGGTAGCCGCTGCCAGTCCCGTAGCTCAGCCCGTTGGCCGCCAGAAACGCGGCGAACTCAGCCCCCGTTACGTGTGAAAACAGCGGTATCAGTCCCTCCATCGTCGGCACTGCTATCCGCTCGACAGTTACACCGTGAGCGTCCAACGCGTCCACTGCATCCCCAACAGTCTCGCGGACCGCCTCGTCGGCGACGGCCATCCCTTCCTCGATGACCCCGATCGTGATATCTCCAACTGGCTCCCCGGCAGCGCTGGCGATATCGCTCTCGGGTGTCTGGCCGAACGTCGACGGATCGCGCGGGTCGGGGCCGTTCATCACTTCCAGGGCCCGGGCGGCGTTTTCGACCGTGTTCGCCAAGGTACCGACGTGATCAAGCGAGGGTGCGAGGTCGACGAAACCGCCCCGCGAGACCGAGCGGTGGGTTGGTTTAAACCCCACGACGCCCGAGAACGCTGCCGGCATCCGTAGAGACCCACCGGTGTCGCTGCCGAGTCCGACCTCCACGAGTCCGGCGGCGACTGCCGCCGCCGAGCCGCTTGACGAGCCTCCCGGAACGTGGCCGGGAGCGACAGGGTTCGTAACCCGGCCGTGGGCGCAGTACTCGCCCGTCGACCCGTAGGCGAACTCGTCCATGTTCGTGACGCCGACAATGGTCGCCCCAGCGTCGACGAGTCGGTCGACGACCGTCGCGCTCCGCTCGGGGACGTACTCGATGGTCGACGAGCCACAGGTCATCGGAACCCCCGCGACCGCGATGTTGTCCTTTACCCCCACCTCCAGATCGGCCAGCGGCCCCTCGCCGTCGCCCAGCGAACACCGGTAGTTGAACGCGTTGAACTCATCCGTGCCTGGTCGAACGTCCGAGGCACGGGTGGTTGGTGGGTCTTCGGGCGGCGTCACTTCGCGGGCGGCCTGCTCGAACCGGGCGGCGCTTTCGGCGAGCTCCCGGGCCTCGGCCTCTGTCAGCTCGAATCCGAACGTCCGTGCGACTGTCCGTACGACTGTGGGTTTATATCCCATGATACACGGTACCGAGGTGAATGATAAAAACGTATCTTTTGTTTTATTTTGTATGTGCGGTTCTAATCGGAGAATGCGTTGATATCAGACAATGTGTGTCCAGATTGCGTGAGAAACTCCAATCAAGAATTTCAAACGGTGGGTTACTCTCCTGAGATAGGTGATTCGTACGTCTCGAATACATCAAGAAGCGCGCCCGGGTCGGATTCGACGATGGCCAGTTCGCGTTGGGCCTCGCTGAAAAATCCCTCGTGGGCCGCATGGTCGAAGTGCGCCACGAGGTTATCGTAGTAGCCGTCGACGTTGAGCAAACCACAGGGCTTGTGGTGGAAACCGTGTTTCGCGCGACCGAGCACGTCGAACAGTTCTTCGTGGGTTCCGATCCCACCCGGGAAGGCGACAAAGCCGTCGGCCAACTCGACCATCCGGTCTTTTCGCTCTGCTTTCGTCTCCGTAATAATAAGTTCCGTCAGTCCGTCGTGTGGTTCCTCCCGTTCGTGTAGCGACTTTGGCAACACGCCGATTACCTCGCCGCCGCCAGCCAGCACCGCGTCGGCGAGCTCTCCCATCGTCCCGCCGCGACCGCCGCCGTAGACGAGTCCAATCTCCCGCTCGGCACACTCCTCGGCAAACACCGTCAGCGCGGCAGTGTATGGCGAGTTTCCAGTATCGTTCGATCCACAGAACGCACAGATCCATTCCATACTGCTTCCATCAGCGAGTGGGAATATAAGTCGACGGGTATCGGTGGGACCGCGCTCTGATTCGGTGATTGCGTACCTGTGTCTCTCTCAGACTCGACGATCGGAGAGCGATTACCTACGGTTCTTGAATCACCATTATTTTCACTCGTCGAACGCCGTCGAAATCCCTGAGTCGGTACGTTAGTTCGCGGACGCGCTCGGCTTGTCCTCGGCAGAACAGTGATTCCAGACACCACTCTCCTTGATGCGTGTGACTCGTATTCAAGATTACATCTTGATACTCGTGTTGCACCCCGTGAAGCTCTCGGATGACATCGTAGTGTTGGTAATCAAACCCGACGAGGGCAACGACCTCGCCGGTTGTGTCTTCGAGTTGGGACTGTGATTCGATGTACTCTAACATCGCCTCGCGGACGGCTCTTGACCGAGATTCCAGCCCTTGTGCCTGCCAGACGTGATCAAATTCGTCGACGATCTCATCGGGGATATTGAAGCTTGTACGCATCCTGTTTCGTATGACGATACCCCGCAATCGGTATTAAATAGTTATATTGTCGGGTGTCTCGGACGATTTTGTATCGATGTTGCATTTCGAAGAACTCGGGCTGTTGATCGGGGCGATTGCACTCGGGGCAGTACACGGCGTCGAACCGGGCCACGGCTGGCCCGTTGCCGCCTCGTACGCCCTCGACCAGACGAACAAGTGGCTGTACGGGTTCGCGGCGAGTTTTATTCTCGGGGTCGGCCACCTCATCAGCAGTATTGCGATGGTCGGGGTGTTCTTTTATGCGAAAGACTACTTCAGCCTCACGCAGGTCAACGAGCCGATTACGGTCGTCGGTGGGGTCCAGATCGGTGGCCCCGTCAGCCTCGTGTCCGGTGTCCTACTCATCGGCCTCGGCATCCGCGAGTACACCCGCGGCCACTCTCACGGCAGTAGCGACACGGACCACGACGACGGTGTCGACCATCACCAAGACCACAGCGACGTCGACCATCACCAAGACCACAGCGACGTCGACCATCACCAAGACCACAGCGACGTCGACCATCACCAAGACCACAGTCATACTGCCGCCGACAGCGATGACAGTCACACGCACGACCATGGTCACTCGCATGACGACCAGCAGAGCGGTCTCGTTGCTCGACTGAAAGCGGTTGTTCCGTTCGTCGGCGGCGACGCTCACACGCACGGGGATTTCGACCAAGCCGCCGACCGCGGGCTGCTCGGAATCGCGTGGTTCGCGTTCGTCCTCGGGTTCGCTCACGAAGAGGAGTTCGAGATCATCGCCCTCTGTGCGGGGTCGAACTACTGCCTCGAACTGATGGGCGCGTATGCGATCACCGTCATTGTGGGGATCGTCGGACTCACGATGCTGTTGATCGCGGGCTACCAGCACTCAGCGGAGACGGTAGAGCGATACACCCCGTATCTCCCCGCGTTCTCTGCGATCGTTCTCATCGGTATGGGTCTTGGATTCATCAGTGGTATCTTTTAAATACGATCCACCGGTGGCACTACGATACAATCGGTTTCTGTACTGATCGAAATGAGGATGTTCGACCCAGTTCCGGGTGTGAACTAGGTTAGTGAACCAACGTATCGAGCCCCGACCGCTCGACGAGCGACCGAGAGCGCTCTTGGATCGACGCAGGGTCGGGGCGGTCCCCGAGACCCCGACACTCGCCGTCTTCAACGACGACATCGCCGTTGCAGAGGACCGTCGACACCTCCGTCCCCGTGGCCTGATAGACGAGCAGCGAGGGAACGTCAGTGTACGGGGTCAGATGTGGGTGGTCGAGATCCAGCATCACGATGTCGGCGAGTTTGCCGGCTTCGAGCGAGCCGAGACTCTCGTCGCGGCCGATGGCACGGGCGGCGTCAATTGTCGACATTGCTAGGACCCGCTCGGCTGGCACCACCCCCGGGTCTCGGTCTGCGACCTTGTGGACGAGGGCGGCGACCCGCATATCCGCGATCAGGTTCGCCGTGTCGTTGTGTGCGATGTTATCCGTCCCGAGACCGACAGTGACACCCGCCGCGTGCATCGCCGATACCGGAGCGACCCCGGTGGCGAGCGAGCAGTTGGTGGCGATGTTGTGAGCGACCTTGGTGTCGGTAGCTGCCAGCCGACGGATATCGGCCTCGCTGACCTGCACACAGTGGCCGAGCAGTGTCCGTTCGCCGAGGTAGTCCGCGCTCTCCAAGTACTCGACGCTCGACGCCAAGTGTCGCTCTTGGACCGGGCTCTCTGCGGTGTGGGTCGTCGTCATCACGTCGTACTTCTCGGCGAGTTCGTAGGCCCCTGCGAGCCCCTCGGGGCTCACGCCCCACGCCAAGAACGGTCCCGGCCAGACGCTCTGTCGACCGTCAGCGGTCCCGTGGTACTGCTCGATGAGTCCTTCGACGGCGTCCAGTGCCGCCTCGGTCTCCATCGGCGGGTCGCTCGCGTGGACGACGCCCGGCTCCTTCCGCCGCAGGGTCTCGATGTAGGACTGGAAGGCCGACTCCCCGCCCTGGTCGAGAAACCCGTGGGCGTAGATGTTGCGGACCCCGGCAGTGTCGTAGACCGAAAGCTTCTGTCGGATGGTTTCGGAATCGTAGCCGTTGCCTAGCCCGCCTGCGTTTTCGACGAACGTCGTGACGCCCGCGCGGAGCGTTTCACGACAGTACAGCTCGGCGGCGACGGCGTGGTCGTCAGGGTCCATCGCTGCCACGAACGGGTGTTTCACGTTGAACAGCCAGTCGTGGAGCCCTCGCGCTTTCCCGCGACCCCGATAAAGAATATCGGGCACGTGAACGTGGGTGTTGATAAGGCCCGGAATCACGAGCTGGCCGCTGGCGTCGATGACACGGTCGGCATCGTACGCGTCGACCACGTCGTCGACCTCGCCGACGGCGACGATTTCGGTTCCGTCGACGGCGACCGCCCCATCCTCGAAAACATGGCGCTGTTCGTCCATCGTTGCAACGGTTCCGCCTCTGATAATGAGATCAATCATATGTTTTGTTTTACGTCTAATCTCGAACGTACTGTACATGAGTAACTCACTTTATAAAAAATCATGCTATGAAATCCGGCCAAAACAGACCGTTCGACGATGCAAATATTGTGTGCATAGCTGGTTTTACCGTCTCGACGGTCATCGAGAGCCTATGGCAGACGTAGTAATCACCAACGGGACCGTCGTGACGATGAACGACGACCGGGAGCTCATTGAGGACGGGGCGATCGTCGTCGACGGCGACGAGATTGTCGACGTGGGACCGACCGACCGAATCGACGAAGAGTACACAGCGACAGATCGGATCGATGCGAGCGACCACGCCGTCCTGCCGGGGTTCATCAGTACGCACGTCCACGTCTCCGGGATTCTGCTGCGGGGCCTCGGAAACTACCGAAACCTCTACGACTGGCTCCTGAACGTCAAACGGCCCGGGACCAGCGCGATGGACGCCGAGGACCACGCGATCGCCGCGGCGCTGTACTCGGCGGAAGCGTTGTCGACGGGCCTGACGACGTTCGTCGAGAACGCGACCGGGTCGGGCGGGGGGTACGACGCCTCTCTTCTCGAAGGGAAGTTCGACGTCTACGACGCCGCCGGGGTCCGCAACATCTACGCCTACGCCTTTGCGGACAAAGCGCCGAGCCAGGAGTTCGTCGAGAGCGCGAGCGACATCGCGATGCGGGAACCCGAGGTCAACCACGTCCTTCCGGACGAGACGGTGGCCGACACCCAAGAGGCCCTCGACACCGTCGAATCGCTCATCGAGCAGTACCACGGAACCGCCGACGGTCGACAGAGCGTCTGGCCAGCACCGTATCTGGCGACGATCGTGACGCCCGAGGGGTTGGCCGGGGCCTACGAACTCGCCGAGAAATACGACGTGATGACGACCACCCACACCGCCGAAGACGCGTACAACGAGCAGTCACGGCGGCTCTCCAGCGTCGAGTACCTCCGCAACGCGGGCTATCTCGGCGATCGCGCACTGCTCGGCCACTGTGTGCAGGTCAGCGACGCCGACATCAGGACGCTGGCCGCCACCGACACGAAGGTGGCCCACAACACGCTGGCTAACTGCGCGCTGGGCTCGGGGATCGCCCCGGTCCCAACGATGGTGAACTACGACGTCACCGTTGCCATGGGGACCGACAACGTGCCGAACAGCGACTCGGTCAACATGTTCAAAGACATGGAGTTCGCGGCCCACCTCCACAAGGGACACAACCGGGATGCGGGCGCGATCACGGCCGAGAAAGTCCTCGAAATGGCGACGATCGACGCCGCCCGCGCCATCGGCCGCGAGGATAGTCTCGGCTCGCTCGAAGCCGGCAAACTCGCCGACATAGTCCTCGTCGACCTCGATCGGATCAGTCTCACGCCCAGAACGTACCTGCCCGCCGCGTTGGTCTACCAGACCACCGGCTGCGAGGTCGACACCGTTCTCTGCAATGGCGAGATCGTCTACGAAGACGGCCGGGTGCCGGGTCTCGACGGGCTGTACGACGATCTGCAGTCGACCGCGGCCGAAGCGTCGGCCAACGTGATCGACCGCGCCGGACTCGGCTCCCAACGCGATCGGACGTGGACGAGTATCAATGAGTGAGGAGACGGGTGCCAAGGAGACCATCGACTCCCGCTCGGCGGCGAGCGAGACCGTCGACCTTCGGGTCGAGAACGCCTCGCTGTTGACACCAGCTGGGCTCGTAACCGGCGACAACGGCGTGGCAATCGACGGCGAGACCATTATCGCGGTCGGTCGGACCGACTCGCTCCCGCCAGCGCGGCGGACCATCGACTGTGAGGGTTCCATCGTTGCACCAGGTATCGTGGACGAACACGTCCACGACCGTTCGCTCGGACAGACCCACAAAGAAGACTGGGAGACGCTGACCCGGTCGGCGGCGGCTGGTGGCGTGACGACTGTCCTCGGCCACGGTAACACCGATCCGTTCGTCGAGCGACCGGGCGACGTCGCACGGAAACTCGACCTCGCAGCAGCCGATGCCGTCGTCGACTTCGGCTGTTTCGCGTGGGTCACCGACGAGAACTACGACCGATTGGGGCCGCTGGCAGCCGCGGGCGCGGTCGGCTTCCAGGCGTCGCTGGCCGAACGCCCACTCGACAGCGGCGAACTGCTGGTTGCGATGGAGAACTGTGTCTCGACTGGGCGGCGTTTCGGCGTCCACGTCGAGGACGGTGCCATCCTTGATAGCCAGCGGGCAGCGATCGAAGCTAGCGGCGGAGAAACAGCGATCGACCACTGTCGAGGACGGCCACCGGTCGCGGAGCTCGTCGGTGCGGGGACGGTCGTCGAACTCGCCCGCGAGACGGGCTGCCCGCTGCATGTCTTCCAAGTCTCGGCCGGGGCGACACTCGACCCGCTCGTTCGGGCCAAACAAGATGGGCTGGATGTGACCGTTGAGACGTGCCCCCATTACCTCCGATTCACCGAGGCCGAGATGGAGCGTCAGGGGAGCGTCGCGGTCGTCTCGCCGCCGTTGCGGGCCGAGGCCGAGCGCGAGCGGTTGTGGAACGTCGGTATCGACGGTGGCAGTGGTGATGGTGGCGCTGTCGACTGTATCGGGACGGATCATGCGCCTCACACCGACGCGGAAAAACGCATTGACGACCCGTTCGAACCGGTACGTGGCGTCAGCCACGGGTTTGTGGGATTGGAGACGGCCGTCCCGATGCTACTCACTTTCGCCGCCCGTGGTCGGCTCTCCTACACAGAGTGGATCCGGCTCCACAGCGAGATGCCAGCCCGTGCGTGGGGGCTATACCCCGAGAAGGGATCGCTCGACGTTGGCACCGACGCCGACATCGTCATCGTCGACCAGGATCGGGAGTGGACCTTCGACAGTGCGAACCTGCGCTCGAAGGGAACGGTAACGCCGTTCGATGGCGAGCGGTTCCGCGGCGCAGTGATCGCCACGATTGTCCGCGGTGAAGTCGTCTACGAAGGCGGTACAGTCGTGGGCGACCCTGGTTGGGGCAGCCGCGTTGAACCGGAATAATTTCCGAAACGAGGTGGTAAGAACGTCATATTGATTTATTCGTGTCGGTCGTCCCCATTTTTGTACCTACCTCTGTACTTCATTAGCCTGTATGTACCATGTCTGTCCATGGAGAGACCACAGCTGTACCTCTCAGGAAGTGAATTGAAAGATCTAGTGACGCTATCGGAGGTCGTCGACGCCGTTCGAGACGGCTTCGCGTTCCGCGGGGAGGGAGCCCCGGCCACTGCTCCGTCACGGATCGGAACCGACGACTCAGTCATCACGAGCTACACCGCTGCGTTCCCCGAGTGGAACGTGATGGGCGGCTACATGTACGCCGTCGGTAACGACGTCTGGTACACAACCCCGTTGTTCGACGTCGACACTGGAGAGCTCAAGGCCATCCTGGACGGAGCCGTCTGGAACCCCGCGAAGACGGGTGCGGTCGCGGGCGTCGGGACCGAGTTCTTAGCTGCCGAGGACGCCAGCAGCGTCGGTGTCGTTGGATCAGCCCAGATTGCGCGGGCGTCGCTCGAAGCCGTCATGACGGTCCGAGAGATCGACACGGTCGAGGTGTTCTCGCCGACCGAGTCGAGCAGGGCTGAGTTCGCCGAGAGTGTCCAGAAGGATCTCGGTGTCGACGCCGAACCGGTTTCGTCGAGCGCGGAGGCCGTCTCCGACGTCGATATTGTCATCGTCGCCACCGACTCCCCCGAGCCGGTTATCGAGGGAGAATACATCTCGCCGGGCACCCACATCAACGCGATGGGCGCAGCCCACCCCAAACGGGAGATCGATGTCGAGACGTTCCGCAAGGTCGACAAGTACGTCCCGGACGTCAAAAGCAGAGTGTTCGGCCACAGTGTCCAGGAGCGTCGGCGCTCGGCGAGAGGCTTTTTGGAGGCGCTCGACGCGAACGCCGTCAGCGAAAATACGCTCCACGGGGAGCTCGGACAGATCGTTTCCGGTCGGCTTCCCGGCCGGACCGACGACGAGGAGATTACTCTCCTCGACAGCGTCGGCACAGCCATCGAGACGGTGTCGGCGGCCCACATGCTCTACGAGAAGGCCATCGAGCAGGGAGTCGGAACGCCGATCGACAACATTCCCCGACACGAGAGTGACGATCTATGAGCGGCGAGAGCGAACAGAGCGTGGCCGACGTTCGGTTCGTCGACTGCTCGATTGTCACCGCGGAGGGGCGGCTGGGATCGGAGGTGGGCGTTGCGGTCACCGACGGGACAATCGTCTCGGTCGGTGCGGTCGACTCACTCCCTGAGGCGCACAAAGAGGTGCGTCTCGACGGGGACGTTCTCGTTCCCGGTGTCATCGACGACCACGTTCACACCCGCACGCCGGGCCACGAGTACAAAGAAGACTGGGAGACCGCGACGCGGGCGGCGGCTGCTGGCGGGATCACGACAATCGTTGCGATGCCGAACACGGAGCCGGTCATCGACCGCGTCTCGCGGGTCGAATCGGTGTACGAGACGGCAGCCGAAGACGCCTATGTCGACTATCTAACCCACGTCGTCGTCACCTCGGGAAACCTCGACCGCATCCCTGCGCTTGCCGAGGCTGGCATTGCCGGGTTCAAGGTTTTTCTGGGGATTACGTTCGGCGACATCGAAGCACCGACTGACGGCGAACTCCACGCGGCGATGCAGTCTATCGCCGAGACGGACCGTCGGCTCGGGTTCCACGAGGAAAACGACGAGATACGCGCGTATCTCGAAGCGAAGTTCCGATCAGAAGGCAAGAACGACGCCATCTACCACAACCGTTCGCGGCCGCCGCTGGCGGAAGTCGAGGCGGTCTCTCGTGTGTGCCTGTTCTCGGAGTACACCGGCTGTCCGGTCCACATGTTCCACCTTTCTTCGGGGTCGGCCGCCGAGACACTCAGAGACTGGCGACACCGCGGCGTCGACGCGACCGCCGAGACGTGCCCCCATTACCTCTGGTTCACCGAGGACGTAGTCAGAGAGCGCGGCACAGTCGCTCGGGTCCAACCACCCCTCCGGACTGCCGACGAACGCGAGCGGCTCTGGTCGGTCGGGATCGACGGCGGCGCAGTCGACTGTATCGCGACCGACCACGCACCCCACACCGACGCGGAAAAGGGGGTCGACGACTCCGACAAGAGCGTCTGGGAGACGCCCGGCGGGTTCGTCGGGTTGGAGACGCAGGTACCCGCGATGCTGACGTTCGTCGGCGAGGGTCGACTGACACTGCCGGAGTGGGTTAAGTTACACAGCACTCGACCCGCACAGATCTGGGGAATGTACCCAAAAAAGGGATCGTTGCAGCCCGGTGCTGACGCCGACTTTACGGTGGTCGACCCTGACCACGAGTGGACCCTCGATCGGACGGAGTTGCACTCCAAGAGCACGGCAACACCGTTTGACGGCGAGCGGTTCCGCGGCGCGGTGACTAAGACTGTCGTCCGTGGAGAGATTGTCTACGATGGCGAAACGGTCACGGGTTCTACCGGCTACGGCGAACTCGCGACCGGCAAATAGATCGGGGTCGGAGCGAACCAGAATTTGCTCGGAGAGGATCGGAGCGAACCGGACTCGTTCGGAGGCCGATTCGGATCAGGTATTCGTTCATCCGAACGCGTCGACGCTGTTTTGATAGACGTTTGCAAACCCTGAAGCGACAGAACCACACAAGTATTTATTAGTCTGGACTCAATTATTCACATATGGAGAAAGACAACAGCTCGTCATGGCGAACGTTGCAGACGGTCGAACGGGCGACGGAAGTCATCAGAGTGCTTGCGGAGCGAAACGGTGCAGGCGTGTCAGCGATCGCCGATGAACTGAATATGTCGGCCAGCTCCACGCATTCACAGCTCGCAACGCTTCACGAAGCCGATTACCTCGTCAAGGAGGACGGTGAGTACCGGCTCTCGTATGAATTCCTCCTCCTGGGGGAGTACGTCCGGAACAGCAGCGCGTTGTTCCAGTTCGGTCGGGCCGAAGCCGACGCCTTGGCGGAGGAAACCGGCCACTACGTTCACCTGTTCACCGAAGAAAAGGGCCAAGGTGTGAATATCTACGAATCACGGGGTGAACACGCTGGCGACTACAAGTACCAGTCGAGGAAACTTCAGCAACGGGAACCATTGCACGTCACTGCGTCCGGGAAGGCGATTCTGGCGAGTCTCGACCGCGAGGACGTCCGGAGGATACTCGACCGACACGGGTTAGCGCGATACACTGAGAACACGATCACAGACGAGTCGGCACTCTTCGAGGAACTGGACCGGATCCGGGACCGTGGTTACTCGACCAACAACGAAGAGGAAATCATGGGATTTCGGGCGATCGGCGCTCCGATAGAGTCGACAGACGGCGCAGTCGTGGGATCAATCAGTGTCGCCGGTCCATCACGGTTCTTCAGCAACGAGGAACTCGCCGAAGAACTCCCCGAGCAGGTGGTCAACGCAGCAAACATGATCCAGGTCAATATCAATATGTCTGATAGCGACTACTGACTCGTCGGTCGACTTGTTCTCCAGATGTGAATTTTGACCACGTCCGCTACTCCTGTGCCACAACATGCGGGCGAAACAGTAAATGTATTCTAAACACTACTTCCCAAGAAGCTCTGACAGTTCCAATCGGTTTTTATTTCTGGCCGCAAAGCGGCATGTATGAAGGTCGCTCGAATGCAGACACCAAACGGTACTCTCATGGACCAATACGTAGACGGGAGGCTGATCACCGACGACGGCGAGTACGTTCCTGGACGTGACGGGTCGCTAACCTACCCGTGTTCGCCCTCAGCGCTGTACTGTGTCGGCCGGAACTTCGCCGAGACGCTCGACCAGATGGAATACGAGCGTCCCGACGAGCCGGACTTCTTTATCAAACCGCCAGCCGCACTTACGGGCCCCGACAGCCCGATCCGGTATCCTGAATGGACCGAGGAACTCACCTACGCTGGCGAGCTCGTCGCCGTCATCGGTCGACGCTGTCGTGACGTGGCTCCCGACTCGGTCCCGGAGGTCGTCCGCGGCTATACGATCATGAACGACGTCGACGCCCTTGATCAACAGGGCCGGACGGCACGCAAGGCCTTCGACACGTCGGCTCCGTTAGGACCCTGGATCGAAACCGAGGTCGACCCGCGGGACATCGAGATGGAGACCGTTATCAACGGACAAACCCGGCAGTCGGCGACCACGGCACAGATGCTGTTCGATCCCTACGAAATCGTCTCGTATCTCTCCCAGCGATTTACGCTTCGGCCCGGCGACGCGATCGCCTTCGGGAGCCCGGCGAATCCCGGCACTGTCGAGCCGGGAGATACAGTCTCGATCACGTACGACGGCGTCGGGACGCTCACGAACAGCGTGGTCGACGAGAAATAAGCTCGAAGCAGGAGCCGAGAGCGATGGTTGCTGTCGTCTTGTTTACCTGTGTCTCTCACCGGACCCTCCACACGTTCGAACTTTCGATCCCGATTCACGTCGTCATCTGGCTACTGGAGTTTCCGGTGTCGACAGCGACCCTCGGGATCGCCGTCGCTGTGGGTTACGGGTTGGACGGACTCGGCGCGCTCCCCGGTGGGATCTTGGCCGATCGATACGGTTCCCGACAGCTCATCGTCGTCAGCGGGCTCCTCGGGCTCCTCCTGTTTGCGCTCCAGCCGCTGTACCAGAACTCTGATCGCCGAGGAGTCGCCCCCGCCGTGTAGCTGTCTCCCGATCCAACCTCTCTGTCGGGGCGAACCGTGAGCCATACCACCAGCCAACCGTCGACCACCCGCTGTCGCTCGGTGTTTTCTCGAAATGAGAACGATCGTTGCCGCACCAACAATCATACCGTACGGTTCCCACCTCTAGAGAGCCACCGTGAAACAAGTATGCTTGTTTCACACGCGAGTTGTTGGGACAAGTAGTCACAGCATGTGAACGGTAACCACCGATTTCTTCGATGCGCTCGCGTTCCCGGACGTTCAGGTTGTCCCGCCGCGCTATGTGGCGATCCAGCGGGGCGTGATACGTTGCAGTGAGGATCGTCGACATTTTTTATCTGGACCCTATACGGACGGTATGACCCGAGAGGCGGCCTGTTGCAAGGTCGGACGAACGAGCGCGAAACACGGGTTGGACGGCGCCGGACAGTCTTCGATCGACGATCGGCTCGCAACCCTCTGGCTCGGCGGCACAGGAGCGAGTGGTCGGTCGGTTCGAGACCTTACCGACTACTACAACAAGACCGTGCTGAAAGAGGTGTACATCCAGCAGAGCCGGGATTTCCTGTCGGACTATCTGGATTCGGATTACGAGGCGCTGACCAGTGATGATGAGGTGAAACGCGCCGAAGTTGTCGATAGCCTCGCGGCCGACGGCATCGACGCCGAAGTGCTGGTCGACGACTTCGTCTCGGCACCGACATTGTACCGGCATCTGACGAACTGTCTCGAACTCGAAAAGGGGCGGGCCGAAAGCGGGGACTGGGAGGAAAGCTCCCTGTCTATGACCTACGAGAATACACAGCGGTACGTTTCGAACATTTTGGCGTCTTGGGATCGGAAAGGCGTGCTCCCACACGCGAGCCACGCTGAGACCACCGTTCGCATCTATCTGGACTGCCCAGTGTGCGATACACAGACGAGCATCGAGCGCGCTCGGCGGCGCGGATACGTCTGCGCCGACCACATGGGCGAGGAGACTGGGCCTCCAAGTGAGTGAAGCCGACCGTTTCGAGCCCCGATTTCGGGTACAGCGACCACCGGTACCGTCAGTTTCTTACACTCCTGTTGTCTGAGTGAGAATATGTGGCACGTAAATATTCAGAATATCGGTGGCATTCGCTCCGGTGACATCCCTATCCAACCCGGTGTGAACGTTGTTCAGGGTTCGAACTTCCAGGGCAAGAGTTCTCTTATCGCCGCGATCCGGACCGTTATGGGGTCGACGGGGCACTACGACCGGTATCCGCTCACCGAAAACACCGATTCCGGGTCGGTGACATTGAAGACCGACGACGGAAGCTACGAGATCACGCTCCGTGAGACGGCCAACGGGGTCGTCCCCGAGACGACCCAGACGTATCTCACCGACGAGACCGACCAGATAGCGGCTCGGCTGTTCGCGTTTCTGGGCGAAGACAACCCGATCCGAAAAGCGGTTCGAAACGGCGACGACTTCACCGAGCTACTGCTCGAACCGCTCGCCTTAGAACGGCTCAACGAGAAGATTGAGGGGCTACAACAGGAACGCCAGTCCGTCGAACGAGACATCACCGAGGCCGAAGACGCCGTCGACCACATCCTCGACGTTCAGCAGAAAGTCACACGATTGGAAACCGAGCTGGAAACGCTGGGCGAGCAGCGCGAAGAACTCGATACGGAGACCGGTGATAAGGAACGCGTCGACGAGCTGACCGAGGCTCTGAGCACCAAACGGGACGAACTGAAACGAACCTCAAGTCAACAGCGCCGACTGGAAGACCGCCTTGAACAGAAGCGTGGGACGATCGCCGATCTGAGGACCGAGCTATCGGAGCTCGACGATCCCGAGGAGATCGACCGGACAGACAATATCGAACGCCAGCGCGACCATGTCGCCGAAATCAGCGACACCATCAGCTTTCTGGAGGACCTCTACCGGGTGAACAGAAATGCTGTCGACGAAGAGATGTTGACCCACGTGACGGATGTCGAGCGCTCGCTTACCGAAGAAAGTGTCGCCTGTTGGGTCTGTGGCGGGGAGACATCGATAGACGAGGTCGACTCCCGACTGAGCGAACTCTCGGATCGACTCGCGGGATTGCGTGAGCAGCGACAACAGTTACAGTCCGAGATCGAGGCGGTCGAGCAGCGCAGACGCGAGATAGAATCCCAAAAACAGCGGCGAGCCGATCTCGAAGCTCGAATCGCGAAACTCGAGACGGATATCGGAGACACGGAGCGGGACCTCAAAAGTATCCGAAACCGAAAGGAAACATTGGAAACGGAGGTCGAAGAACTCGAAGTAGAGGTCGAAGCGGCCGAAGACGACTACAACGAAGCGCTGACCGACGTCAAGACGCAGATCCGAACGGCCGAACGGGAGCTCGAAGCCTCCCGAGAGCGCCTCGACGATCTCAACGGCGAAAAGGAGCGGCTCGAAGAGCTGCGCGAAACGAAAGCGGACCTTACCACGGAGATCGAACGCCTCCGAAATGAGAAAGATGTGAAACAGCGGGCGCTCGTCGAGGAGTTCAACGATGCCATCGACAATATCGTCGACCAGTTCGCGCCCGGGTTCGATGGCGGATACCTCACTGCCAAGCGGGCCGCCGGAACCGACGAAATCGAGTCGTTCGAACTCGTCGTCGCTCGCGAGGGCGTCGAGACCGAACTCGACAACCTCAGTGAGGCCGAGCGGGAACTCGTCGGGCTCGCCCTCACCGTCGCTGGCTTCCAAGCGTTCGATGTCGGCGAGACGATGCCAGCAATCTTCGTCGACGGGATCAGTCAACTGGCAGCGGATCATCTCCACAATTTGGTCGAATACCTGCAGACTGAGAACGATATGTTGGTGATAACCGCATACCCCGAGGCGGGCGAGTTCGATGCGAACATCATCACTCCGGAGTCGTGGGACGTAGTTTCGGACGAAGAGGTTCCGGCCGCCTGAGAGGGCGATCGCCGTTTCCCTAACGGAGTCGACCACTACTGGATTGAACCGAAAGCAGTCCCCGATGACGCCGCTTCCACGAGCGGTATCCGCTACTACCGTGAAATGAGAATCCGCTTCGAGAGACTGCAATACAATTCCAACTGATGGCTGCCTGTATAACTTCCAACACAATTGTGAAACAAACAAGGGCTGTTTCAGAAGTGGTGTGCCGATCCCAATAGACAAGACGATTATAGCCATCCGAGAGGGAGACGGTACACGCCCGAACACAGTTCTCATTGTGTGAAACGCAGACAGTGAATTATACTATGTCGGCTCGGTCCGGTAGTTGAATCCAGCAACGGGGCCGGTATCTGCTGAGTATGTGCACACCGTTTCGGCGAGATCGACACTTCGTTCTCGATAGGAGAATGCCAAGATCGGCAGCCGAGGGGGGAGCGGTGTCGACGGCTTACTTTCGGATCACTGAACCCGGTGTTGCGCCCGTCGGCTCGCCGTTCCGGACGACGAACTGGCCGTCGACCAGTACGTGGGCGATCCCCTCGGGGAACTGACGCGGATCTTCGTAGGTTGCGGGACTGGCGATGCGCTGTGGATCGAACACGGCTAGGTCGGCGTCCATATCCGGCCGAACGATACCTTTTCGGTGGAGCCCCATCGCTCGTGCGGGCAACGACGTCATCATTTGGATAGCCTCCTCGATCCCCAAGAGGTTCTTTGTTCGGACGTAATGACCGAGAACACGGGGATACGTCCCGTAGGTCCGAGGGTGTGGTTTGCCACCGAACAGCCCATCGGTTGCGATACTGGTCTGCTTGTTGGCGAGGATTGTCTCGACGTCCTCGTCGGCGAGCATATGGGTGATCTTGCTGACCTCCAGTCGCTCTTCGAGCAGGAGGTCCATCACGGCAGCCGCGGGGTCCTGGTTTCTCGCCTCGGCGATCTTGTCAAGAGCCATTGCCTCGAACCCTTCGTTCGCGTCGCTGGCTACGCTCGTGACGACGACGTTCTCCCACGCTTCGGGCCGATTCTCGATGTACTGGCGGATGCGAGCGCGGTCCTCACCGTTGCCGAGTCGTTTGACGGCCTCGTCGGTGCCATCAGTCCGCACCCACGAGGGGAGCAGCTCCGCCAGCATTGTACTCCCGGCGGTGTATGGGTACTGATCGGCGGTGATATCGACGCCGCGTTCCCGCGCCGCTTCGAGGACGCCGATCGCCCGCTCGGCTTTGCCGTGCTGTGGGGGGAGCGCCAGTTTGAAATGCGAGAGGTGGAGCGGGATTTCCTCGTCGTCGCCGATGTCGACGAACTCGTCGAGCGCGCCCCAGATATCGTCGGTCTCGTTGCGGATGTGGGCGACGAAGGGACGGCCAAATGAGGCCAGACGACCGGCGAGTCGCTGTACCTCATCGGTATCGGCAGTGACCTGTGGCGTGTAGATCAGTCCCGTCGAAAACCCGATCGCCCCCGCCTTCAGGGCCGCGGTCACGAGATCAGCCATCGCCGCCAGTTCGGATTCCTCAGCAGAGCGATCTGCCATCCCCATTACGCTGTATCGGACCGTCCCGTGGCCGACGAGCATCCCGATGTTTGGTCCGATACCGTTGGCATCGATCGTATCGAAATACTCGGCCGTCGTTCGCCACGTCCACTCGCGGTCCAGCCGGCCGTTGAGGCCGCTGAGATGGTCTTCCCACTCGGCGGGGTCGGCCTCGTCGGACAACGGCGCCATCGAAAACCCGTCTTGGCCGAGGATTTCCGTCGTGATCCCCTGTCTCGTCTTCGGTGCGAGCGCCGGTTCGTCGAACAGGCGGAGGTCGGAATGGGAGTGTGTATCGATGAAGCCGGGAGCCAGCAACAGCCCGTCGAGGTCGACTGTCCGCTCAGCGGCCCCGGCGAGGGAATCATCACGAACGACAGACTGGATGCGTCCGCTCTCGATACCGACCGAACCACGGAACCACGGGGACCCCGTCCCATCGACTATACGGCAGTTTGTCAGCGCAAGCTCGAATGACACGAACCAACCGTTCCATCGGAAGAATAAATAGTTACTGTCAGTGATGCGTTCGACCGGACAGCGTCCACAGTAATCAACCGAACGGTGCCGACAGAGGGTACCGCCTCAAACAGTCGACCGTCAGCGGTGTGAGGCTTCAAAAATCGTTCAACACACCGGATGGTGCCAACCAATCAGACATAATTCAACATCCAGCTCCACTATTCTGCCATATATTTTCATTATCGTAATATATTCATACATATGCACAGACCATGCTGATAATGAGTGACGTGTTGTACCTCTCCAGTCGGGAGCTCGCCGATATAGCCAGGACGATCATCAATCCAGATATGGACGACATATATCAAAAAATTGTTGATTTCATAGACAATCTCGATCCGAATGTAGAGGTGACCAAACTGGGTTCGTTTCCACCGCTGGCCGAGAACCCGGAAACACCGGCAGCAGAGTCGGTTGTTACGAGTCTCGAAAGGGTATGGGGACTCGATGTGGTTGAAATACCGATGCTTCCGGGTAGCATCCTAGCAGGGTATTTCAAGCATGTTACCGACGTCCCCGTTCTTGTCGTCCCGTATGCGAATCCCGATCAAAACAATCACGGCCGAATGAACATCTCGATACGGTCTGTTTTGAAAATGGCATTAAGACCTCAGCGAGATTCCTCACACAGTTCGATAGCTGAAACGAGATGCTGGAAGCCGATTCTCGATTCGTGAATATGCTAGATTTGTGGATACAGAGAACCATGGATTCAGTAAACGAATGTGCGATTCGAGTATGATGATATTTATGATCACATGGTATCTAGGCGATCTGAATTAAAATTTTGGATGGCAATATACAGTGGCTTCCAAAACCAATATATTAGTATCCAGTTAATTCACAGTTGATGGACCTACAGCTCGACAAGCAGCGCTTCATAACGACCATGGAGGAACAGGCAGCGATCGGAGGCACGGAAAACGGAGGGCTCCACCGATTGGCGCTGTCGGATGCCGACAAGCGGGTCAGAGATTGGTTTTTAGATGCGATGGAAGACGCCGGTCTGGAGGTGCGAATAGACGAGATGGGCAATATGTTCGGTCGACGGTCAGGCACGGATCCGGATGCAGCACCGGTGCTTCTTGGCTCTCATCTCGACTCTCAGCCCTACGGCGGCATCTACGACGGCCCGCTGGGAGTCGTGGCGGCACTCGAACTGGTCCGGAGCCTCAACGATAACGACATCGAGACGACCCACCCTATCGAAATCGTCAACTGGACCAACGAAGAAGGGTCTCGGTTTCAACCGGCGATGCAGGGCAGCGGCGTCTGGGCTGGCGAACTCAGCCTCGACGAAGAGTATGCGAAAACAGACGAGAACGGCAAGCACTTCGAAGAAGAACTCGAACGGATCGGCTACAAGGGAACGGAACCAGCAGCGCCACCCGAACCATACCACTCGTCGGTGGAGCTGCACATCGAGCAGGGCCCGAAACTCGAAAACAGTAACAACGAAGTCGGCATCGTCACGGGAATCGTTGGTCTTAGTTGGGGAGCCGTCACGTTCACCGGAGAGGCAGAACACACGGGGACGACACCGATGGAAGATCGGGCGGATGCACTCGTCGCAGCAGCAGATCTGATAACGGCAATTCGACGGCTTCCGGGGACTCTCGGTGATCGAACCGTCGGCAGTGTCGGCCACGTGGACGTCAGGCC
>Ga0136562_100154_pt1 | contig 29260 bp, 34 predicted proteins | sample AntCluMetagen312_FD_104784 | JGI IMG/M metagenome (GOLD analysis project Ga0136562, IMG submission 104784) | Saline lake microbial communities from Club lake, Antarctica - Metagenome #312 | ecosystem: Environmental > Aquatic > Non-marine Saline and Alkaline > Saline | place: Antarctica: Club lake...
CTACTATAGCACCGGCCCGCTTTTGCTCGGAGCCTAACCATCAGGTCTGTCTATCCCTCTTTGAGCAACTATACTTTCTTAAGGATTGTATAATTAACGATAGATTCGATATAATCACTCTACCTGTTAGAGTTGCTTTCCGACGATGATTTGATGGCGTGAGGGTGTTAGCGTACTATGCGGATTTCTGCCGACTGGATGGTTCTCGCCGATGAGAGGATTCTCGAGTTCTTAGATGAGAACGGTCCTCGATCCCCGACGAAAATTAAAGAAGAAGGCCCCATTCCGTTCTCGCGACAACATATTAACAACCGTTGCATGAAACTCGAGAACTACGGTCTGACTCAAAATATCGGGAACGGGGTGTACACGATTACTGAAGTCGGAGAGAGGTACCTGAAGGGGAATCTCGATGCGAGAGAATTGGAAAATTACTCGAATTAGTGAATGGAATTTATCGCGGACGCGCGACGATCCCGAGGTGATCCGCGTGATACGCCTCGAGCCCCCGAGCCTCCAAAATCTCGTACCCCTCCGACAACTCCTCGCGAACGTCCTCGAACACGGCCGACGGCTCTCGAGTCACGTCCTCACTCCGAGCCTTGACAGCCAACAGCAACCGACCATCCTCAGCCAAGAAGCGCCGGTTCTCGAGCGCCACCCGCGCCTGCCCGCGCGTCGCCACGTCCTGGACGATCACGTCGACATCGGACTCGACGACGTGGGCGTAGGTCTCAAGCTTTCGGGCGTCCTTTAGGAGCGGAAACAGCCGATTTCGGCTCTCGGCGGCCTCGAGCAGGTCTCGAACCGGCCGCGCGGCGAACTCCACGGCGTAGGTCGGGCCGGCGAAATCGGCGACGTGGCTCACCGTCGTCCCGCTCGCGGCACCCAGATAGAGCACGGTTTCGCCGCCTGCGAGGCCGGTCTCCATTCCCATCTCGAGCATCGCACCCAGTTTCGACCGATTCGGGTTCCACGCTCGCCACTCGCCGTCGGTGGGCTCGCCGTAGACGGGCACCCCTCGAGTCGCGAGTCGCTCGGACCCGTCGAACTCGCGGCGCTGGACTCCGGCCGGAAGCTTCTCACTCATCGTCGGCACCTCCGTCGGTCTCGTCGTCCTCGTCCGTCGTCCGCGCCTGAATCGTCTCGATCCGCTCTGCGAGTTCCGCCTCGAGTTCGGGCTTGGACTCGCCCGAGTAGTGATCGACGCGGGCCGCGATGGCGAGTTTGCCCGCGACCGCACGCGCCGCGGAGCCCCTGTTTTCGGGATGGGTGCCCCGAACCGCATCGTGCGTGTAGATGATCCCGTGCTTGGGCGAGGGCGCGTGCCCCCGCAGGTGGGCGAATAGCGCGTCCTCCGCGCCGAGTACCTGAATCGTTCCACTGGGTTTCTTGGCCAGCGTCTCGAGCCCTCCTGCAAGCGAGATCAACCGGGCCGCGAGCACGGGATCGGCCAGCGCCGAGAGGTTCGGCGCGACGGCCGGGGTCTGGCGCTCGACGAACTCGCGAAGGTCGTCCGCCTCGCCGGCGAGGTCGGCGACCCGTTCGGCGAGCGAACGGATTGCAGGCTCCTCGAGGTCGTCGTCCGTCTCGCCGCGTGTCAGCTTGCGAGCGTATTCGACGCCGGTTCCCGCCTCGGGATCGACGGTGCCGGCCCACTCCGCCAGCCGCTCGGCGAGCTCATTGGCCGTCCGATCGCAGTCGTCCATGGCCCGCACCGCGTGGACGAGCTGGCGGTCGTCGGCCCGCTCGCGCTCGGTCACCGCGGCCCGTGTCGCGGCCGTGGTCGCGTCGCGCAGGGCATCGTAATACTCGTCTTCGTCGCTCGCGAACGCCGCCTCGAGCGCGAGGGCGGGCCAGTCGTGGGGCTCGTCGGCGCGTCCCTCGCGAATCGCGGCCGCCATCGCGTCGGGATCATCGCGGTCGACGGCCGCGAACCACCCGTCCGTATCGGTCATGAACGCTCGTTCCCGCCGCGAGCGATTAAAGCCCCCGTTCGCGGACGCCACTCGAGCGGGGCCACCGTCGGACGACACAGCGGCTGAGGGGACGGGAAACTCGAGACGAAACGCGAAAAAGCGAATTCAGACGCCGAACGTCGCACGCAGCATGTCGCGGGTTCCCGGGCCCAGACCGACGGCAACGACGGTGATCATGAGCAAGACCGCGTAGCGCGGGCTGTCCTCGAAGACCGTCTCGTCGAAGATCCAGATGACGAAGACGGCGGCGGCGATCTTCACGAACAGGAACGGCCAGGCCGAGCCGGTGATCGAGACGATATTGGCCGGAAGCACGTCAGCCGTCGTGTTCGCGATTGCCCGGTTGATCGGGTGCTTTGGAACGAGGTTCGCCGGGAGCCCGAGCGAGGTCGCCCAATCGAGGCCGATGACGTTCGCGACGCCGTCAACTGCGTGCGCCCAGATGACGACGATCCCCATGTATCCGGTACCGCGGTTCAGTTCCGGCGCGAACCGCTGGAGTGCGACCCACGTGATCGCCGTCGTCAGCGTCGCGCCGACGAGAATGACCAGCGGGACCAGCGGGTAGAACTCCGCGTATCCCTTCGTCGCCGCCGTGTAGGCCAGAAAGAGGACCGTCAGGGTCAGCAGGCCCGTTCCAATTCCAGCCAGCGGGTACTCGTAGCCCGAGACGTAGTCGTTTCGCTCGAGCCAGACCGAACTCACGACCGCGAGCAGCGCGACGAAGAAGACGGTGAAGTAGATCAGCGGGCTGATGATGAAGCCGGACCACGGCAGGTCGATGGCCATCTCTCCGGTGTACACGAAGGCCGCGGCGTTGGCGTCCTCGACGACCCGCAGCGCTCCGCCGAAGAGCATGAACGGGAACAGTGCGAAAAAGCCCGCGCGGTAGCGCTCGATCTCGAGGCGGCGAACGAGGAAGATAACTCCGGTCAGCATCAGGACCAGAGTCGGGATGTAACCGGCGTAGGAGACGAACGTATAGCCGGGTGCGGCGGTCGGACTGGCGTCGGCGGGGGCTTCGGCACAGGATACCGCCTGGCCGTCAACTAACGTTGCGCAGTTCCAGCTGTGGGCGTCGGCGACGACCGGGCCCCAGAAGTACTGCCAGATGATCTCGACGTAGACCCGCTGTGGGAACAAGAGCGCGCCGAGGACCACCGCGGCGGCGAGACTGGCGACGGTCGCGACCCAGACGCGCTCGGCCCCGAACCGGTCGATGACATCGTCCATACCGAATCCCGTAGTGGGGGCCGCTTACCGTTTCCGATTTTCAACGCGCGTGACTGTTCCCCCGACCGGGTTCGACGATGAATCTCTGTAGAAGAGCGGAATGCATCGCTCGAGACTGGTCAACCGGCGTGCGGTGGCGCGCGCTGTCGGCCGACCGAGCGTCGCGAGGCGCTCAGCGCCTCGGAAAGCGAGCGGTGACCGCAGGGAACCGTGAGCACAGTGAGGGCGGGCGACGACGCTGCGCGAGGTCGTCGCGAGTGGAACGAGGGACTGCTCGGAAGACGCGGGGCGTCTTCCGTTGGATGAGCGAGCGGAGCGAGGCGCGAACACTGTGAGCGCCTCGGAAAGCGAACGGCGAAGCCGTGAGTCTGGGAACGAGCGAATCGGTTGGGGAGGGCGTGGCGATCCCTTGTTGCCACGGTAGCAGAACACTTCTTTTCATTCTTTCCCACCAGAACTACTGTTCCATTCACGCAGCCAGTGACTGGCAATATCGGAACTCCTCCTCGCAGACCGTCGGTTCCGTCCACATCCGATAAGCCACTCAGCCCTCGATCTCGCGGGCCGCCGCGAGCAGTTCGTCGTGAATCCCGCCGTTCGAGGCGACGATCCCCGCACTATCGTGTCGCCAGCGGTCGCCCTCGAGATCGGTCACGACGCCGCCGGCCTCGCGGATCAACTGAACGCCGGCAACGGTGTCCCACGAGTTCGCTCGCAGGTTGGTCATCGTCCCCTCGAGCGCGCCCGAGGCGACCATCGCCAGCTCGAGCTGGGCACAGCCAAAGCGGCGCATGTCGCCGAACCGCTCGACGACGGCGCGGGTGGCCGCGGCGTACTGGTCGCGCTGGTCGAAGTCCCACCAGAAGGTCGGGCAGACGGTGGCCGCCTCCGGGTCGGTACAGTCGCTGACCGATAGCGCCTCGTCGTTTCGGAACGCCCCCTCGGGGCCGACGCGGTAGGTGTCGGAAAGGGCGGGACAGTCGAACGCGGCGCCGACCGGTTCGCCGTCCACGACGGCCGCAACGGCGGTCCCGAACGCTCGAGTCCCGTCGACGTAGTTGTTCGTCCCATCGATAGGGTCGACGATCCAGGCCGGTCCGGTTTCGGGGACCTCCTTCAGCGCGTCTTCCTCCTCGCCGACGATCGGATCGTCCGGGAACGCCTCGCGGATGGTCTCGATAACGGTCACCTGTGCATCGCGATCGACCTGCGTCACGACGTCCGTCTTGCCGCTTTTCTCCTCGACGGCGAGATCGGTTCGAAACGAGTCGGCCGCGACGGCGGCCCCCTCGCCCGCTGCTCGAGCCGCGACGGCCGCGCGATCGGGGTCCGATTCGGGTTCATACATGGCCCATCCTCGACGGTCGGGGGTGAAAAGTGGTCGTACTACGCGCCTCGAGCCGCCGTCGTCGGCCCCCTCGAGCGGGCGGTCTCTCGCCGGACACATTCGATGAGCCAGTAGCTGTAGCGGTAGCAGTATAGTAGCCACTGAACGTCATTGCACAGCTGATCGCACGACAGCGTTGCGATCAGTATGTAAATCGTTTCAGTGGCTACTATAGCTCGGTCAGGGTAGGTCGGCATCAGAAGTTTGCGAGGGCAAGACGCTCCGTCTTGCCGCGCACTGTGGTGAGTGCGAGGGGAGGGGATCGAACCCACGAACTCCTACGAGAGCGGATCTTGAGTCCGCCGCCGTTGACCGCTTGGCTACCCTCGCACGCGCCTTTTTGTAGGCCCGTCCATGGGTTAAATGGCCCGGTTTAGCTCTCGGTACGGTCCTCGAGACGAGAAATCTACGTCCGGAATACGCCACCATCTCGGAAGGTCTTTTATTCTATATCCGTGTGATGGTTTTCTTACTACGTATAGACGTATCATGCCATGTGAAGGATGGTGAATACGCGAGATAGTCAGCGATAGAGTCAGGAAAGATGGAATCTACCCGTGCGATGTTTAGTCAGTAAACATCAATATTTATAACCCTGCCGTATCAGGTGAGTTACTATGAGTCGAATCCGAAGGGTTGACGATCAACGCGAGATGGAGCGAGTTATTGACGATTATATTACGCAAGGGTACCAAGTGAAAAGTCAAGGGGAGCGAAGCGCCCGAGTGAAGAATAAAGATTGGGGATCGGCTCTCGGACACATCGTTGTCGCCCTGTTAACTCTTTGGTGGACTCTCGGAATCGGAAACGTTGCCTACGCGGCGTACAAGCGATATACGGCTGATGAAGTAACTATCAAAGTAGACGCCCAAGACGACGTCTGAAGCGCCGCATCGCGAGGTGAGTAACGATGAATACAATCCGTATTTTTCGGCTGGTAGCCGCGACAGTGACGATTGCGTTTCTGTTGACGCTTTATCTGTTTCACACTGGGCGCGTGGATCTCTCGCTTGCTCCACCGACGATTATACTGTTACTATCATTTTCACTGGCATTCTATGTCGGTCTCTATCATGATTTCGCTCTGGAGAATCCGATTCGTCGAACTGTCGCCATCGGAGTCGTATCCGTGATTCTGGTTGCGTCCCTGATCTGGATTGCCGTTTCCGTTCTGTTCGGCGGAATAGCTGCTGTCTTTGAAATTCGAAACGGTCGCGTGATTCTTCCCCCTGAGGAATTCTTACCCGATTGGTGGCTTCTCGTTCTCCTCGTTCCAGCCGGGATTTCACTTGTTAGTGGTGCGGTACTAGATACCGAAAGACCGTCGTATTCCGCTCCGAGCGGGCTGCATGAGTTGGCTGAATCACCCATCTATTTCGCTCTCACTTGCACTATAATCGGGTTATGGAGCGTGCTTTTCGTCGGGTTGAACATGGTGCAACGAATCGTGATCATCGCTCCGATTTTCGAGGAGTTACTGAAATTCGGTGTCGCATTGACTATCGGCGCAGCCATATTCGGTAGATCGATCTATTCTCGCATCGCTATCGCCCTCGTAATCGGCTGTATTTTCGGTCTGGTCGAACACTCGAGCACGTACGCCGGAGAACCGGACATACTCTACCTGTATCGCGTTCTGTTTCACTCGGTTTTAACGATGATTTCCGTTGCGGTTTACACTACGTTCGAAGAGCGGAATTTGAACGATTTGCTCTGGATCGCTCCGATTTATCCGATCGTTCTGCATTACCTGAACAACGCATTCGCCGTGCTTTCCGGAGTGGTATTAGCTACGACGCCGGAAGGAACGCAACTGGTCGTCTCTATTGTGTTCGGTGGGCTGGTTCTCCTTCTCGGAGTGGCGTTGCTGAGTATCGCAATCACACGGCACAGTCTTGCAGCGGTACTCCATCGTGAGCCGTATCTGTTCCTGAGAGGCGTGCTATGATATCGGATCTCACTGCCACTCTCATCGCCGACTGTACAGCGGGACAACGGAACGCGTCTTCGGCCGACGCTGGGAGTCCGTCGTCTGGCCCTCCGCTCGAACCTCAGTAGTGTCCAATCGCGTCAGACGGGTCTCCAAAACGGTATCTCGAAACGAGGCTGCGTGTCGGCTCACTCTTGCTCGCCGAGATTCCCCCACTGAGGTAGTCCCGTCAGTTCAGGCCATCCGCTCATCGAGGGCCGCCTCGGTGTAGCGCCGATCGCAGTTCAGACACTGGTACCCGCCCTCGATGTGCGCGTAGAGGCGCTCCCCGCAGTGCTGACAGCGGCCGTAGGGCTGGACCATCTAGTTCGGTATGAGGCACCCTACCGTGATAAATACGGTGCTTACACACGCTACGGGTCGCCTAACCGACGGAACTACCGCCTCTCGGCCCTCGACATCGACTATGGACGACCACACCCGCGACCCGACCGTCGAGCCGCCGGCCGGGAATCCGACCGGCTGGGATCCGTCCGCGGGTCGCTGGGAGCACGCGACGCTCCGCCGGGCGACCGACTGCGGCGTTCGGCTGTTCAACGACAGCGCGTACCACGAGTCCCATGACTGTTTCGAGGCCGAATGGTACAACTACGGAGCCGGCACCGCGGAGAGCAAGTTCTGCCACGGGATGGTCCAGGTGGCTGCGGGAGCCTACAAACACGTCGATTTCGAGAACGACGACGGCATGCGGAGCCTCTTCGAGACGGCACTGCAGTACCTCCGTGGTGTCCCGAGCGACTACTACGGAGTCGACGTGCTCGCGGTCCGAGCCGCGCTCACGAACGCCCTCGAGGAACCGGCTGCTATCGACGACTGGCGGATACGACTGGACGACGAGCGACCGACCGCTCGAGCCGTCGAGTACGAATACGCCGACTCCCTCGAGGAGTGAGGCGACTCCCTCGAGGAGTGAGGCGACTCGCAGCGTATCGCGGTCGTGCTCGAGTCCGTCCGAGCGAAGAACCGGACGCGATCCGCGATCGGTCGACGCTGTGAAGGACCGAATCGCCTTTCCCCTTTCAGCCGAACTAACTAGTAATGAGAGTCGCACAGTTGGGGTCGGGAACGCCGGAAATCGCAGTCGTGGCGGGCGTCCACGGGGACGAACCCTGTGGCGTCCGGGCGATCGAACGCCTTCTCGACGACCGCCCGACCGTCGAACGGCCCGTCAAACTCATCGTCGCCAACGAACCGGCACTCGAGCGACAGGTGCGGTTCGTCGACGAGGATCTCAACCGCGCGTTCCCCGGCAGTCCGGACGCGACGACGCACGAGGGACAGCTTGCACACGAACTCGTCGACGAACTCGACGGCTGTCTAACCTTCTCGATGCACTCCACGCAGAGCCACGCCGACCCCTTCGCGATCGTCAACGGGGTCAACGAGACGGCCAAAGATATCGTCCCGCAACTGCCCGTCGCGGCGATGGTCGAGACGAGTAACTTCGCGGAGGGACGACTCTTCTCCGCGATCGACACCATCGAAGTCGAGTGCGGACTGCAGGGATCGGAGACGGCCGCCGAGAACGCCGACCGACTGACGCGATCGTTCCTCACCGCAGTGGGCGCGTTGCCCGGCGACACCGTCCGCCGCGACCTCCCAGTCTACCGGCTCACCGACGTCATCCGCAAGGATCAGGCCGACACCTACGAAGTGTTCGTCGAGAACTTCACCGAGGTCGAGGCCGGCGCGCCGTTCGCCGCCGCCGACGGCGAGAAGCAGGTCGCCGACGAGTCGTTTTACCCGGTCCTCATGTCGTCGAACGGCTACCGGAACGTCTTCGGCTACAGCGCCGAGAAAGTGGACGTGCTCGAGACGCCCGCGACGGCTGACTGAGCCAGCACCCACGATACACACCTGCCCACCTTCGTTCCTCCCCTATTCCGTCCCTGCTCTGCTCCGTTCTTGTTCTGCTCCGTCCCTGCTTTGCTTCGTTCCTCCCTTACTCCATTCGCCCGCATAGCAGGCCGCAGTTCCAACATCGAGAGTGCCGATGGCGCAAGGCATATCCCCCACACTACCGTATAGGTATGTATGGAATTCCCACCGAACCAGGGTCTCGATCAAGAGGAAGTCGACGAGCAGGTCGCCGAAGCGCTCGAGGAGAACGAGGTCGTGCTCTTCATGAAGGGAACCGAACTGATGCCCCAGTGTGGCTACTCCCGCAAGGCGCTCGGGCTGCTCGACCAGCACCGCGACGAGTTCGAAACCGTCGACGTTCTCGAGTCGCTCGATGAGTTCCGGCGGGCGCTGTCCGAACGCAGCGACTGGGAGACTATCCCGCAGACGTTCGTCGATGGCGAATTCGTCGGCGGCTCCGACATCCTCGAGGAACTCGAGGAGCGTAATGAGCTCGCTGAGACGCTCAACGCCGCGTAACGATACGAATACGCCATTTATCCATTTAATTTGATATTTCACACATTTAATAGCAGGTCATATAAGTCACGCCCTCGTACTAGACGATCACGACTACCGCCGTACACACCTTCCCCACAATGTCAACAGAGGAATCCAGACACGTATATCGGCTGCACTCGACACTCGAACTGCCCCTCGAAGACCTTCGCGAGCATATCGACGAGGCGAAGTACCCTGACGGGATCAACGACGTCGAAATCACGCGACGGAACAATACGCTCATCCTCAAGGCCGTCGCCGAGGACCAGTCCGTCAGTAAGTACACGCCGACGGCACAGCTCAAGGCCAGCGTCACGGAAAATCGGGTCTATGAGGAAGATCCCGACGAGCGGCGACAGAAGTCCTTCAGCTGGGACGAAGAGGAAGAAGAAGAGATCGAATCCGAACTCGTCGAGTTCGCCGCCTTCAAGGGCGACCGAGAGACCGTCCTCCAGAACTCGCTGTTGCAATACGAGATGTTTCTCGTTCTCTGTGAGATCGCCGAAGCGGCCGAGAAGGGCACCCTAACCGCAATTTCGGAGCGCAACGGCGACCTCGAAGCGACCCGGATCGTCGACGGCGAACCCCGCCCGGCCGACATCGAAGTCGTCGAAGGGCCCCGCGATCACGGCTCGGGCGAGGGCGGCGTCAACTGGCGGGACAACAAGTTCATCACGGACTGATACGGTCTGTTGTAACGATTACCCGGAGCAACCGCAGGACGGTTCGAGGTTGCGTCGGAAATGACTTACAACGGCCCATATGAACGAAGCGGGAACCGATCGCTCGCCCCGACTCATCGACGACTAGCGGCGAGGTCATCGACGCCTCGGCAACGCGATCCTGAATCTCCGAGTTCGAACAGCGTTCATCGCGACCGAATAGGTCTATATCCTCCTCGAGCCTGTACGACCCCCTCCATGGAACCCCGCACCAGCCGACGGCGATTCCTGACGAATGCGGCCGTCGGCGCGACGACGGGTCTCGCCGGCTTCGCGAGACGGTCTCGAGCCGACGATGCCACGGCGCCGAACGCACTGGACGCGATCGATCGAGTCCCGAACGCGGTCGGCCTCGAGACGGTGGTCGACGGACTGGAGATGCCGCTAGCGCTCGAGTTCGCCCCCAGAGCGAATCGTCGATACGTCGCCGATCGCGGTGGCCGCATTTTTGTTCACGAATCGGACGGGCTCCGCGACGAGCCGTTTCTCGACCTGCGCGACACCGTCCGGACCGGTGGCGAACGCGGGTTACTGGGCATGACACTCCATCCGGATTTCGCCGAGAACCGCCGGCTGTTCGTCCACTTCAGCGCACCGCGTCAGTCTGGAACGCCGGCGGATTTCGACCACACGGGGATCCTCGCGTCGTTCCGAGCGACCGACGACGGAAGGAGGGTTCGCCGAGACACCGGCCGCGTCGTCCTCGAGATTCCCCAACCGGCGGACTTCCACAACGGGGGCGATCTCGCGTTCGGACCGGACGGGTTCCTCTACGTCGGCATCGGCGCGGGCGGCGGCGGAGGCGGCGGCGGTCAAGATGTTACGACGGACGTTCTGGGTAGCGTCCTGCGACTCGACGTCGACGATCGGACGGCCGATCGAGCGTACGCCGTCCCCGACGACAACCCGCTCGTTGGACGGACTGGCCTCGACGAGTACTACGCGTGGGGTTTTCGGAACCCCTGGCGGCTCTCGTTCGACGACGGCGACTGCTTCGTCGCGGACGTCGGCGAGAGCGACTACGAAGAGGTCAACCGCCTCGAGAAGGGCGGGAACTACGGCTGGAACGTCAGAGAGGGGACCCACTGCTACCGGGAGGATACCTGTCCGGACCGCTCCGCCGAACGCAACGGCGGCGGCGAGCCGTTCCGCGATCCGATCATCGAGTATCCGCACCCACCGACGGAATCGGCGGTCAGCGGCGTGTCGGTCATCGGCGGCTACGTCTACCGCGGTTCGACGCTCCCGGCGCTGGAGGGCGCGTACGTCTTCGGCGACTTCCTGCCCGAAGGGCGGCTGTTCGCAGCCACTCGACCCGATGACGGCGACGGACTGTGGCCGACCACCGTCCTCGAGATCGACGGCGAAACGTCCCTCGAGCGACTGCTCTCTTTCGGTCGCGATGACGAGGGAGAGGTGTACGCGCTCGGCACGGCTACCGGCGGGGGCGGGGTCTTTCGCGTGGTCCCCACCGAGTGAATACGCCTCGCACGATCCACGGACACCGCGGTCAGACGCCGGTGACGCGAATCCCGACGGGCGAGGAGAGTCCGCCTACTGGGGCCATCCAGCCGGCGATAGACGTTTGTAGTCCCGATAGCGAACGACGAGTATGGACGATCCGGGCCCGTACGCGCTCCTCGGTCGTCTCGCCGTGGCGGCCTTCGTGATGATCGCCCCGACGCTGTGCTTTCTGGGACTGGTCCGGGGACTCGAGCGGCTGCGGGACGACGATCTGATCAACGAGTGGGCGCGGACACGAGGAGGTGACGACGCTCACGACATCACGGAGTACGACGACGTACTCGCCGTGGTAGCGAACGAGATTGGCGTCGAGGCCGACGGCTCGTCGACGGTTCGGTGTCCCGCGTGTGGAACGGTGAACCGAGCGGGCATGACGTACTGTCATGGCTGTCAGCACCGACTCGAATCGTCCTGACGGCTGGTTCGACGCGACCCGGTTTGAGTCGTCCTGACGACCGGTCCGTCGTAGCCCCGTTCGCTCGTTACTCGAGTCGGTCTTCCCACTCCGCGGCGGTCATCGACTCGCCGGTGACGCCGTCCGGTCCCTGCGCGGCCAGTAACGCCGCGGCATCGTCCATCACGTCGGGTTGCAGGATCTCCTGGCGTTCGTCGTCGGGGAGATGTTCCCAGATCCGCGTGTTCACCCGACCGCCGGGATCGATCGCGTTGACGTTGATTCCGTCGTCCTCGACCTCGAGTGCGACTCCCTGCGTGAACCCCTCGAGGCCCCACTTCGACGTGATGTACGCTGCGGCGTCCGGAATCGCGTAGCGACCGAGACCGGAAGAGACGTTGATGATCTGTCCCGACTTCTGTCCCCTCTCGAGCATTGCCTCGAGGACGCGTTTCGTGAACAGATAGACACCTTTCACGTTGACGTCCATAATCCGGTCCCACTCGTCTTCGCTCGTCTCGACCAGTGACCGGCGCTCCTCGCCGAAACTGAGCCCCGAGATCCCGGCGTTGTTGATCAGCGTATCGATCCCGCCGAAGCGGTCGAGCGTCGACTCGACGACGCGGTCGACGGCATCGGCGTCGCGAACGTCCGCCGGCGCGACCAGCGTCTCGCCGTCCGCCGCGTCGGCCACGGCCTCGAGGTCGTCTTCGCTGCGGGCCACGAGGACGATGTTCGGCCCGAGTTCCGAGAGGTGCAGCGCCATCGAGCGTCCGAGTCCCTTGCTCGCGCCGGTCACGATGATCGTCTCGTCGGTGAGAGTCGCCATGGAGTGATCGTCGGTATCCACAGAGTAATACGTTCCCCAGTGAACGCCCGCTCGAGTCGATCGAAGCGAGATGTCGGCGACCGATCGTCCGCCGTGGATCGTCAGTCGCCGGTGATCGGACTGGTCTGTCGAACGTCCCGCTCGAGGCGCTCGGCGTGGTCGAGTCGAAAACGGCGCGCATCCGCGGGGGAAACAGGTCCAAGCCCGTCAATTTCGTGTGATACGGGCTCGTAGGCGGCGATATCAAACCCCATCCGATCGAGGTAGGACCATACCGCGTCCGACGCGACACCCTCTCGGATCGCGGCGGTGACGTACTCGATGACCGCGTCGAACTCCGGGAGGACGATCGCGTCCTCGGTCACGGAACCGGTCCTCCCCTCGATTCGCACGTCGGCGTCGCCGAGGTGACCGACGATTTCGGCCACTCGATCGGCCAATTGGATGATCTGACTCGGAAGGGCAGCGTCGGGTGAGCGCCACTCGACGGTCCCAAACGTGTCGCGGAACTGAACGGGCGTCCACACCGCGCTTTCAGGGTCGAAGTTCGACTCGATAGTCGCGCGGTCGGCTCCCGCCTCGATGGCCGCCGTCACGAACTCCTCGTATCGCCGCTCGAGACGCCGGGTCCACTCCTCGGTATCGTCGACGTAGGGCCACAGCCGACCCTGGTGAGGGACGCCGTCGTACGCCATCCAGCGGTAGAGTTTCGATCGAGCCCCGACGGCCAGGTTTCGACCCCGGAAATACGGCGAGGAGTTCGCCAGCGCCAGTGCGGGATCCAGTGCGATGAGCGCGTTCAGCTGGTCGATCTCGCGTCCCGGTTGTTGTTCGACGTGGATATGGGTTCCCGCACAGTGTCGGACGTACTCGAAATCGTCGCCGATGACGCGGTCCTGGATTCTCGTCCTGTCGCTCGCGCGGTCCGGAATCTCGCCGGCGTGTATCGGCGTCGCGAGCGGGACGAGTCCCCGGTCGAGTTCGTCGGCACGTCGCACGACGCTCTCGACCCGGTCGAATAGCTCGTCGCGCAGCTCCGCCGTCGTCTCACACGGCGTCGTTTTGATCTCGAGCAATGGTTCGACGAACTCCCGTTCGGAACCCGCCGACGCGTCGACGAGCTCTCCGGGTTCGACCAGTCGTCCATCATTGTCGACCACCCAGTACTCGACTTCGATGCTCCGTCGTATCGGTTCGGATTCGTGTGCTACCACAGTTGTCTCGGTTGCGATTTTGACTCGGGAGATCGCTGGGTCGTTCAGTTCACGTACCACACATTGCCTTGCTACTTACCCACACACCACCCTCCGTGAACATCACACAAGAATTTTTCGCGGAAGGAAATATTCGCGCCCACATATATCCAATTGAACCCTGTTCGTCCTCTTCTTCGACCAATCTGTATACGTTCGGCCGACCAACCGATCGCGAATAAACTGGGCGACGAATCGGGCGTTCGTGGCCGTTCGCTGGTCAGACGGTCCGTGCCGTTGGAGGGCGAAAATTGCCGTCAGCTCCGACATTGTTCCCCGTTCCGCCATCCGACTCGAGTCCTCGGTGGGAGTACGAAAACACGGTGTACGATCTCCCACGTCGACGCATCGTTGTCGATTGACCCGCGACGACCCACGCGGTCCGGAATGCCGACAGAGTTTTCCGGCGACCCAAAGGATTTACACCTCCTAATTATATCTAATTACGAGATGGCTGAGAACTTCCCCGACTACGTGAACGTCGACTATTCCGACGGCGACGGCGAAGATCCCGAGACATATCCCCACATTCAGGACAAAATTGAAAAAGCGATCGAGGTCACCCGTGAGGGCCTAGAAGAGTACGAGAACCCGGCGGTCATGTGGACCGGCGGCAAGGACTCGACGCTCACGCTGTACTTCATCAAGGAGGTCGCCGACCGATTCGATCTCGAGGTACCGCCGGCGGTCTTCATCGACCACTACCAGCACTTCGACGAGATCCACGACTTCGTCGACCACTGGGCCGACGAGTGGGACCTCGAGGTCATCTACGCGCGCAACGAGGACGTCGGCGAGTACGTCGACGAACGCGGCCTCGAGCCCGGCGACGACATCGACATCTCGGAACTCTCCGAGCACAACCAACACCACGTCGAGAACATCCTCGAGTACGAGGAGGACGAGTTCCCCTTCCTGCTCGACACCTACGTCGGTAACCACCTGCTGAAGACGGTCGCGCTCAACGACGCGCTCGAGGAGTACGATATCGACGGCGTCATCTCCGGCGTCCGCTGGGACGAACAGGAGGCCCGCGCCGACGAGACGTTCTTCTCGCCGCGCCACGATCCGGACATCTACCCGCCACACGACCGCATCCAGCCCATCCTGCAGTTCGACGAGGCTGCCGTGTGGCAGGCCTTCTGGAACTTCGTGGTCCCGGACACGGTCGAGAACTTCCCCGAGGAAGGCTACGTCCCCGAAAGCGACACCGACCTCCCCGAGGGCGTCGAACAGGACGACATCCCGATTTCGCCGAAATACTTCGCCGGCTTCCGCTCGCTGGGCAGCGAAGTCAGCACGGAGAAGGCCAACGAGGATCCCGCCTGGCTGCAGGACCTCGAGGGGACCACCGAACGCGCGGGCCGCGCCCAGGACAAAGAGGACCTGATGGAGCGCCTGCGCGATCTGGGCTACATGTAGGCTGCCTCGCCGCGATCGTTGACTGACACACAGCTACCGATTTTCTCGGTTTTCGTTCGCTCGAAAGAGTGGCAATACGAGCCGTCTCTCCCGCGATACGACGAGATTGTTCGTCGCGGGAGATTACCCTTGTCCGTTGCTACCGGCCCGCTGTACGGTACTCGCCGTGTTTGATCCCGAGTCCCAGCATGATGAGTCCGAAGACGATCATCGACGGTGCGACCATCATCAGTACGGTGTCCATCCCCATCATTGGCGCGGCGATTAGGCTAACGACGCCGATTGCGATGACGGCGATAAACGCGGCAGCGGTCGTGGGAAGATCGAACTCCATGTGCTGTGATTGGGAGTCCGATGACTAATGGTGTCGGGAATCGGCAGTCCGTTCACGAAGATTGAACGGTGAATGAGAGACGGCGACCGAACTACTGCGACGGACGAACCAGATTCGCCAGTGCCACGACGGTCCCGAGGAACCAGCCCAGCGGGAACGAGATCCCGAACCACATCGCGGCGTAGGCCGGCCCCTCGAGCGTGTAATTGTCGCGCAGATAGTCACTCAGACCGCCGACGAACAGCACGTTGTCGAGCGCCCAGACGGCGAAGTCGTAGCTCGGGTCGAGGACGTAGGGATGCAGCGACGGCGTGACGAGCGCGGCGACGACGGGCGGGAGGAACAGCGCCGTCATCGCGAACGGGTACGCGAGGACGGCCGTCGTGCCGCGGCCGCCGACCTTCGAGAACGTCGCGGCGAGTGCGGTCGAAACCGTCGCGACGCCACTCGCCGCTGCGACCGCGAGGACCGCCTCGAGTGGGATCTCGACCTGATCCATGTACGACATCGCACCCCAGGCGATCGTCAGCAGCCCCCAGCCGAGCAGCGCGACGCCGGTGACGCCGACGATGCCCAGTCTGGTCCTGGTCGAGTCGAGTTTCGCCGCGTAGAAGCGGGTTCCGAGACCGAGTACAGTTAGCGGATAGAGGAAGAGCAAGCCGATGACCCCGAGCACGCTCCAGCCGTGATAGCCGATCTTCTGCGGGAGGGACTCGGGCTTCCACTTGCCCATGACGGAGTGGCCGCGGCCGCGTTGCCTAGGGAAAACAATCTCCATCCAGGCCCCGTGTAACCGCCGAACGTCGGCCTTGATCGCGCCGACGAGCCCACCGCCGCCAGCGCGTTGTGAGCGGGTAGACATACGCGAGCCAAAAAGCCGGTGAACCGTAAACTTTCCTGCTTTTTCTTTCCGAGTGATATGTCGCTGATAACCGCGCTGTGAGACCGGACAGCGGCTATCGACAGTGAGCAGGGTGATTCAAATGAACGCCGCGCGGACCAGTGTCGTCGATCAGTTCCAGGGGGCGAAGTCGGGATCGACCTGGCGGCTCGTCTCGTCGATCGCGTCGATCGTGTTGATATCCTCTCGATCGAGTTCCACGGTCAGCGACTCCCAGTTGTCGCCAATGTGGTCCGCACCGGTCGCTTTCGGAATCGCCGTGACCCCCTTCTCGCGCGCCCAGGCGAGGCTGACCTGCGCCTCGCTGGCATCGTGTTTCGCGGCCACCTCCTGAATCTCGGCCTGGTTGAAGACTCGCCCGCGTGCCAGCGGCGAGTAGCCGACGACCTCGATATCGTAGTTCTCACAGGCCTCGCGGATCTGCTTCTGGGGGAGCAGCGGGTGGAGTTCGACCTGGTTTGCGAAGATCGGCGCGTCGCAGACGTCCACGGCCACCTCGAGATCGGAGGGGAGGAAGTTACTGACCCCGACGTTCTCGATCAGGCCCTCGTCGTACAGTTCGGAGAGGGCCGACAGGGTCTCCTTGGGGTCGTACATCCCCGACGGCCAGTGGACGTACAGCAGGTCGAGCGAGTCGACGCCCAGCCGATCGAGGCTGTCTCGAGCCGTCTCGAGGACGTCGTCGTACGCGAGGTTCGAGTGCCAGAGCTTGGTCGCGAGGAAGACGTCCTCGCGGTCGACGTCCGCGGCCGCGATACCGTCGCCGACGGCTTCCTCGTTGCCGTAGGCCTGGGCAGTGTCGATGTGTCGGTAGCCCGTCTCGAGGGCCGTCCGCACGCTTTGGGCACACTGCTCGGGGTCGTCGTTCTGCCAGGTACCGAGACCCAACATCGGCATGCCGCTGGCGGTCGGACACGTACCCGGAGCGATCGCTTCGGCGTCTTCAGTTCCCATGGTCGAACGATGGAGGAGAACGCGAAAATGGGTTTGGGTTGCGGACAGCGGTTCGCCGTGCGACAGCGGGTGTGACGGAGTGTCGATGTGTGCCTCGAGAACATTGCTCGTATATCGTCGGCTGGGCAGTCTCTCTCGAGTTACTCGTAGAGATGATCCCAGGGTCGCTCGCGCTCGAGCGCCGCGCTCGCCGCGAGGACATCGTCGTCGGCGAACCGGCCACCGACGAGTTGCACGCCGACGGGGTGGCCGCGGTCGGTCAGGCCGGCAGGCGCGGACGCGACGGGGTGGCCGGTCCAGTTGAACGGCCAGGTCAGCGGCCACTCCCAGGCCTCCGCGCCGAGGTCCGCGTGGAGCCCGAGATCGGCTCGCGACAGCGTCGGCGCCACGAGCAGGTCGTACTCCGCGAGCACGTCCTGGACGGCGTCGTAGACGCCGGTCCGGACGATCCCGGAGCGAGCGACGTCCGCGGGACCGTGCTCGTCGGCGACGTGGAGCATCGCCAGCAGGCTATCGGAGACCTCGTCGGATCGGTCCCGAAAGCCGACGCCGTGGGCTTCCTCGACGATCGTCGCCGACTCGAGGACGGAGGTCGTGTACGCCGGCATCGCGGCCTCGCTCAACTCGGCCATCGAGTAGCCGTGATCGACCGAGATCTCCTCGACCGTCGCGCCGGCGTCGGCGAGCGCAGAGACCGTCTCGTCGACGACCGCGCGCACCTCGTCGGCGACCGGGAAGACGTCGAGATCGGGGCTGTACGCGATCCGGTAGTCGTCGATTGGGCGCTCGAGGGCACCCTGATAGTCGATCTCGACTGGCACGCTGTTGGGGTCGGCCGGGTGCGGCCCGTCCATCACCGACAGCAACAGGGCAGCGTCTTCGACCGTGCGAGTCATCGGCCCCTTCGTCGTGTGCTGGAGTTCCCGGCCGAATGCGCTCGGTCTCCCGTCGTCCGGAACCAGTCCGAACGTTGGCTTGAACCCGTAGACCCCGCAGGCCGCGGCCGGAATGCGAAGCGAGCCGCCCGCGTCGCTGCCCGTCGCGATCGGCGTCATCCCGGCCGAAACCGCCGCCGCCGAGCCCCCCGAGGAACCGCCCGCGTTCAGGTCGGTGTCGATCGGCGACGCAGTCGCGCCGATCACCTCGTTGTCGGTCGTCCCCTTGTGACCCAGCTCCGGCGTGTTCGTCTTCCCGATCACGATCGCACCGGCGGCCTCAAGGCGCTCGACGATTGCCGCGGTCCGATCCGCGACGTGGTCCGCGAAGAGCGCCGACCCATAGGTGTGGCGGATCCCTTCCTTCTCCGCGCCGAGGTCTTTCAGCGCCAGCGGGACGCCGTGGAGCGCTCCGACGTTCTCGTCGTCTTCGAGCGTCCGGTCGGCTTCCGCCGCGGCCTCGAGCGCCTCGTCTGCACAGACCGTGACGAAGGCGTTGATTTCGTCGTCGCGCTCGTCGATTCGCTCGAGATGGGCCTCGACGGCCTCGGTCGCCGTTACGTCCCCGTTTCGGATTCGGTCAGCGAGCTCCATCGCGGAGAGCCGTGTGAGATCCGTTTCGCGTGACATACCGCTAGGACCATCCGGTGTCGTGATATACGTTAGCTTGACTTTCGGGATGTTGGGGCGTGAATCGTAGCTTTGCCGTGGGATCAAAAGGTCGGGCATGGAATGCGCGATTCTGATCCGAGCAGCGTGAGAGAACCTGAAAACTCACCCGATCGTCGGCTGTATCTGCTACGAGAACGGTCAATAGAATTATATCACAATCGTAGTATTTCTAGTTCGTGACGGCAGACACAGCAATCACCGACGAAGACGCTCCTACCGAAACGACGCAGGTCGCTCGACGGGCGGCACTCAGAGTGTTAAGCGGTGCCGTCGCCAGCACAACTCTGTTCGGTGCATCCGGCGCGGCTGCGTCTGCCCCCGAACCGGAAGTGCGGTTCGAGAACCAGAAATCGGACGGGACATCACTCACAGTCACCTCCGCCGCGACGGACGTGGATGCGTTCGTGGTCATCGGACGGGACAATTTTGCGGATGTCGTCGGCGAGCCGTCGACGCGGCTCAACCTCGATGCCGGCGATGTCGTCGAGAATGTGGAACTCGAACCGGACGACGGGCCGCTCTCGGAGGGAAATCACCAACTGACGGCTCGGTTACTGGAGTCCAACGGTGGCACGCTCGACACCGACGACGCGACGGTACAGGTCGGGGACGCTCCGGAGGTGACGCCGGGGGTCGACACGCGACTTGTTGACGCCGATCCCGATGCCGGGTTCACCTATCCGTACTACCTGTACGCGCCGGACCGCGTGGAATCGGACCCTGACACACCGCTGTTGGTGGAGCCGAACAATACAGGGACAGCGACCGACGACTTCGATCAGCACTTGGAGCGCGCTCGCGACCGCGCAGAGGGTGGTGCCGGGACGCTTGCCAGCCGCCTCGGCGCGCCGCTGCTGGTCCCGGTGTTTCCCCGGCCCCGGAAGGAACCTGTCGACGGGACGCACTACGTCCACCAACTCGACGAGACGACGATGGGAATCGACTCCGGTCCGCTTGAGCGGGTCGACCTGCAACTCCTCCGGATGGGTGAGCACGCCAGAGAGAAACTCGCGGCCGAGGACTACCCGGTTGATGACGGGATCATGCTCAACGGCTTCTCGGCGTCAGGCAACTTCGCTGACCGGTTCACTGTGCTCCACCCAGACGAGGTTGTCTCGGTAACAGCTGGGGGACTGAACGGGATGGCGATCCTTCCGGTCGCGGAGCGAGACGGCCGCGAACTCCCATACCACGTCGGTGTTGCGGATGTCGAGGAACTCACGGGGGAACCGTTCAACCCCGACGAACTCGACGAGGTGAACCAATTCCTCTATATGGGGGCAGAAGACGACAACGACACTATCCCGTATGACGACGCTTGGACCGACGACGAACTGCGCGAACTGGCCCTCGACATCTACGGCGACGACATGATCGCTGAGCGGTTCCCGACCTGTCAGGAGACGTACCGCGAAGCCGGCATCGATGCTACGTTCCGTGTGTACGAGGACACCGGACATACGCCGCGTCCCGCGATGGACGACATCGTCGAATTCCATCAACGAAGCATCACGGGAGACGATGTCTCCGAGATGGGGGAAACGATCGTTCCAACCGTCACGTTCGAGGTCGATTCCGCCGAGGATGGCACTGTCGAGTTCGACGCCAGTCAGAGCGACGGCGGCGTCAGCGACATAAGTAGGTTTCTCTGGGCATTCGGTGATGGCGCGACGGCAGTCGGTGAGACCGTGACGCACGAATTCGAGGAAACTGGGGAGTACAGCATCACGCTTACCACCATCCTCGAGAGTGGAACCGAGTACGACGGCACGAAAGTCCTCTCGGTTGACCAGGAGGGGAACGTAGATGTCCTTGACCACGAGACTGACGGCGCTGTGGGCGATGGAGAAGCCAGTAATTCCAATGACACCGATGACGAGACCGACGATAACGCCAACGATGTCTCGGGTACTGACGACGATGGAGACATCGGCGAGAGCGTTCCCGGATTCGGAATTGGTGGCACACTCACGGGTATTGGTGGCGCAGTATACCTGCTGAAGCGGCGTCTGACCGACAACTAGATAGAATCCACAGGAGACACTGAGGCCCAAAATCGCTTACGTCCGGGTGCTGACTGTAAGTTCTCTATCTTGCAGGCGATTACTGCCAGGAATCAGCCATATATCGACCTGCACCGGTATGTGAGTCCCCTATACCGAGCACAAGTTTCGCAGCAGACGCTGACTGTACAACCCGCCTTCCCAACTACTGGTACATTCGCAACGGCTGGGCCTGCGAACTCTCGTCCTGGCCGATCGCCTGCATCTGCTGGGCCAACTGCTCCCGTTTCGCCCGAATCTCTTCGGCGCGGTCGACGAGTTCCGTCACGTCGATCTCGAGGCCGGTGACCGGCGCGATACCGTCCTCGAGCAGGACGCTCGCGGCTTCGGGGTCGGGGAACTGCGGGCTGCACTCGACGACGAGGCCGAGACTACCGTAGTCTTCCTGTGCGGCGCGGTTGATGAGCGCCCCCGTCGGCCCGGTGATGACGCCGTCTTCCGACGGAATCGCGATGTCGGCCGCCTCGAGTCGCTCGCCGCCGTTGCCGGTCGCGATCCCGTAGAGGCCGGGCTCCTCCTCGTCGCGTTCAGCGGGGAGCCCGCTCAGGTAGATCGGCGTGGCCCCCTGCTCGACGATCCAGCCGGTCAGGCAGTCGGCGACGCTTTCGACCGCCTGCGAGGCGATCGGCGCGTCGCTCTGGAGGGCGATGAGGTTGTGGTCTTCGCTGACGTAGAGCCGCACTGGGGGGCGCGCGGTTCGGTCACCGCTCCGATAGACGCCGATCCGGGGCAGCCCCTCGCAGTGGACACTCGCGTAGTAGCGCATTTCGAGTTCCTCGACGAGGTGATCGGTCGCGATTTTCCCGACGAGACCGACGCCCGGAAATCCCTCGACCAGCGTCGGCTCCTCGAGTTCCGGTTCCGGTCCCTGCACGCGGATTTCAGCCATACTCGGACCGACGGCTATCAGCGGCATAAAATCGAGGGCGGCACGACGGTGCGAACGACCGGGTGTCGTCGCCGACGGCTCGCCGCCCTCACTCGGGGAGGGATGCCCCCTCTCGAGCCGAGACGACAGCGACGAGCGCGTCGGCGATCGCGCTCTTCCGGTGACCGACCTGGAGGTGGCGATAGACGTGGTCCGGGCTCTCGCCGGTCAGCTGACAGAGCGGGCACTCGATCGAACGGTCCCGCGACTCCAGGGTAGCCTGCGTTCGCGCCGATTCGTCGTCGCTCGGTGAACCCGTTGACATACGAACGCACGTCTCTCACCCTCGCTGAAAGCGGTTTCTAGGAGGGCTATTGAGAGATCCGATGGGATAGGCAGCTGTATACAGTCGCGACCGCAACGACGGTCCGCTCCCCTCGCCTTCGAAACCCACAAGCGCTCCGCACTCGAATCCGCGCTTGATGGAGCCACTCGAGCGGTATCGACCGATCATCGACGACTTCGACGCCTTTCTGGCGGCCTGCGAGCGGCCACTCGGTAACGCCGTCCGCGTCAATACGATCAAAGCCTCCGTCGAGCGGACGCTCGCGGCCCTCGCCGAGGAAGGCATAGCCTACGAGCAGGCCGACTGGAACCCCCGCGTCCTGGACCTCGAGACCGACTCGCCGGGTTCGACGTGGACCTCCTTTCACGGCTTTACACACGGCCAGGAAGAGGTCTCGGCGGTGCCGCCGGTCGTCCTCGCTCCCGAGCCTGGCGAGCGGGTCTGGGACTGCTGTGCCGCTCCCGGCGGGAAGGCCACCCAGATCGCGGCCCTGATGGACGATCGGGGAACGGTCGTCGCGAACGACAACAACCTCGGGCGCATCTCCGCGCTGCGATTCAACGCCGAACGGCTCGGCGCGACCAGCCTCGCGGTGACCAACGCCGACGCGCGCAACTACTCGCTGTCCCGCTTCGACTTCGACGAGTTCGATCGAACGCTCGTCGACGCGCCCTGTTCCTGCGAGGGGACGATCCGGAAGAACCCCGACGCGCTCGACAACTGGTCTGAGGGGCACATCTCCTCCGTCGCGGGCATCCAGAAGGGGATCATCCGCCGAGCGATCCAGGCCACCCGCGAGGGGGGGACCGTCGTCTACTCGACGTGTACCTTCGCGCCCGAGGAGAACGAAGCCGTCGTCCAGCACGCACTCGAGACCGAGTCCTGTCGGGTCGTCGACTTCGACCTCGGCCTCGAGCACTCGCCGGGACTGACCGAGTGGGACGGCGAGGCGTTCGACTCGAGTCTCGCGAACGCGGCCCGGATCTATCCACACCAGAACGACACGGGCGGCTTCTTCGTCGCGAAACTCGAGGTGACCGCCGAATGAGCGACGAACGAGACGGTGACGGTACCGTGCCGGAGACGAACGACGGTCAGCGGTTCGACCGACTGCCCACCACCGAAGCGGAGCGAACCGTCGAGGGCCGGGCCACGCGCGAAGAGGTGGTCACTCTCTTCGCCGATCGGTTCGGGATCCCGCCCGAGACGTTCGACGACTACACCTTCTGGGAGAAGGGCGCGGGCAAAATCTGGATCTACGCCGGCGACGCGTCGACGCCGCTCGAAATCGAGGCAATCGGGATGACCTGCCTGCGGACCCGACAGGAACACTGGAAGCCCACAACGGACTTCGTCCAGCGCTTCGGCCAACACGCGACCGAGTGCGTGATCGAACTCGAACGCGAGCAGGCCCGCCGATTCGCGACCGGTGAGGACCAGGAACTTGAGTGGGACGGCGACTGGGGCTATCTCATCGCCGCCCACGAGGTCGGGGTCGGGTCGGAGGGCAGATCATCGCGAGACGGTGAAAGCGAGGCGCGCAGCGCCTCGAACAGTTCGAGCGGGCGAAGCCCGCGAGAAGAGGCCGTCGAGCGCGAAGCGCTCGAACCCCTCGGCGTCGGCCTCTACGTCCACGGCGAACTGCGCTCGATGGTGCCGAAGGGCCGACAGCGCGACCTCGAGTCCTGACGGTCGTCGGCACGCCGGATTCCGTTGTGGAAGCCTGCCGAGGGAACACTGGCAAGAACTCTACTCGCGCGTCGAGAAACCGGACGAGGTCGAAGCCGCGAAAAACGCCCCTCGTCCCGATCGGTAAACGCTTAGAACCAGTCTTTTGGACAGCAATCGTGACAGTACAGCGGACATCGACGGCACCTCACAGCGGCGCGCCGACTAGCACGAGCTTCGCGCGCTCGTCGCCGCCGTTGTGGATCTGCCGGGTCTCCTCGGGGTCCAGTCGAATCGCCTCGTCCGTCTCGAGCGTCACCGTCTCGTCCGCGTCCGGGAGCTCGATGTCGACCGTCCCGGCGACCACGTAGTACACCTCTTCCTGTCCGGAGTCGGCCTCGGCGTGTTCCATCCCCTTGCCACCGGGCTCGAGCTCGAGCACGGAGATTCCGAGTTCGTCAGTCGCGAGCGCGTCCTTGAGGAACCACATGCCGCCCCACTCCTCGTCGATGACTGAGTCCGGATCGGTCTTGGCTGCGGTATCGTAGCCCATACCCCATCGTTTACGTTTCGACCCTTAAAGCAGTGGGACGGCAAACCCGTCTGCCACCTTCGGTCACTGTCTCGCGGTCGGGAGCCCCAGCGAACAACCCGCATCCCTAAGCCGTCCCGGGACGCAACGAGACGTATGCGATCGCCAGCGGCGAACGCGGAACTGGCGTTGCTCCTCGAGGTGGCGGGGACGCCCAAACCGGGCAACGTCGACCGCCACCGCGACCTCGCGGAGCTGCGGTTCGAACACTTCCTCGCCGGAGCGGTGGGGGCCCGCGAGGGGCTCGAGTTAGCGGCCGACGGCGCGGCGGTCGGGCCGGCGTTCGAGCGGGCCGTCGAGGAGATGGCCGCCCAGAAGGGCGGAAACACGCAGTTCGGGGCGCTCCTGTTGCTCGTCCCGCTCGTGCGGGCCGCCCGCGACGACCTCTCCCAGCCCGTCGCCGAGGCCGTCGTTCGGGAGACGACCGTCGGCGACGCGGCGTCGTTCTACCGCGCGTTCGATCACGTCGACGTGGGCGTCGACGAGCCGCCCGCGGACATGACGGCCCTCGACGTCCGTCGGGGCGCGGACGCGATTCCGGCCCTCGAGGAGCGTGGACTGACGTTATTCGACATCATGGAGCGAAGCGTCCCGGGGGACGACGTCGCTCGTGAGTGGGTCCGGGGGTTCGACCGCTCGTTCGGGGCCGCCGAACGGCTCGCCGAGGCGGACGGCACAGTCTCGGAGCGGACCGCGGCGGCCTTCCTCTCACTGCTCGCCGAGCGGCCCGACACCCTCGTCGCGACGCGCCATAACGAGGCGACCGCCCGGGAGGTGACCGACCGCGCCGCGGAACTGGTCGCGGACGATGCCCTCGAGACGGATCGCGACACCGTCGAGGCCTTCGCCGACGACCTCGTCGATCGCGGGATCAACCCGGGGACGACGGCGGACGTCACCGCGGCAGGGTTGTTCGTCGCGCTCGAGCACGAGGCGATCGAGCTATGACCGACGATCGGACGATGCGTGAGAGCCGAGAGATGGACGACGATAGCGCCGATGGGACGGCCAAAAGCGAATGCGACGAATCCGCGCCGGCGGAGTGGCCTGTCACCCTCTCGGGCGTCACCGAGTCGGTCGTGACCACGCTTGGGCCCAACGGTCTGTGGAACGCCGCCGCGCTCGGCCTTCGCGCCGGCGATCCCGTCACCGCACGGACCTGGGGGAATACTCGTACTCGCCGGAACTTCCACCGACGGGGCGAGGCCTACGTGCAGTTCGTTGACGACCCCGTCGACTTCGCCGACACCGCCCTCTCGATCGTCGAACGCGAGGAGCCGATCCTCGAGTCCGCGAGCGCGTGGTCGCGCGTGAGCGTCGAGCGCGTCGAGTCCGGAACCGACGGCGGCACCGACTGGGAGACGTGGACGCTCACCCCACTCGAGTCGAAGACCGTGAGCCAACGGGTCCCGACGATCGACCGCGGATTCGGAGCCGTCATCGAGGCGACCGTCGCCGCCTCGCGGCTCTCGGTCGCGGACTTCGACGAAACTGAACTCCGCGATCAGCTCGCGTACTGCGCCTCCGTCGTCGATCGGGCCGGGGGACCGCGTGAGCGCGAGGCGCTCGAGCGAGTGCGGGAGCACTCGAAGTGGTAGCCTCGAAGCGAGGAGTGACTCGATCGATATTCCGGAGCGGCGAAGAGAAAGGGATTAAGAGCCTCTGGACGGAACCACTCCACATGGCAATCAAACCGGCCTACGTCAAGAAGACCGGGACCCTCCTCCTGGAGCGGTATCCGGAGGCGTTCACGACCGATTTCGAGCAGAACAAAGAGAGCGTCACGAAACTCACGAACGTCGAGTCCAAGGGCGTCCGCAACCGCATCGCGGGCTACGTGACTCGAAAGAAAGGCGCGGAAGTCCCCGCCTAAGTCGGTATTTTCACTGCGAACAGTCGTTACGTCGACCGACAGCGAGCCGCGGGACCCGGTCGGATCGCTCGAGTGCCATCGATCGGCAGCGTGTGTTACACCGTTGCTGGACAGTTCGCGCGTAGTGTCAGCGTTTCGACTCACTGACAGTCGAAATCGTAATGAAGCGTCAGCAATCGAGAATCAGTTGTAACGCGACCGAAAAATCGAGTTATTCGTCGAGGCCGGGTTCCATGTAGAACGCGGCGACGAGCGCCACGAGGGCGACGCCGAGCCCGAACACGAGCCCGACGGCACCCGTCAAAATGGAGAGCTGGTAGCCGATCCCCGGCAACACGCCGTCGATAAACCCGAGATAGCCGAACGCGAGGGCCAACAGTGCCGCGACGGCCGCGAGGGCCGCCGCACCCATGCTGAACCGCGTCTCGAGCAGTCCCCGATCGCTCGTACTCGTGGTCGAACTCGTCATCGGGACCACCTCTGGCTGGCGGCCTCGAGTCGATCCTGTCGGTAGTGCATCGGTCGCTAGGAGCCGCTCCCGTTTCTTAATATCTTCTATCCGACCGTCGCGATCCGCTGTCTCGCGATGGCAGAGCTCTCGGATCGGATGCGTTTCCCAGAGCATTGTTCAAAACCCCTCCGGCCGGTGCCTCCGTCGATTGACACGCGCTACCGAAAACCCAAACGGTTTTGCGGACACGACTCGGAGTGGCGGAAAATGGCAGTACGAGTAGGCGTACTCGGTGCGACCGGCGCCGTCGGACAGCGACTCATCCAGCTTCTCGACCCCCACCCGGAGTTCGAGATCGCAGCGCTGACCGCGAGCGACGCCAGCGCCGGCAAGACGTATCGACAGGCCGCGAAGTGGCGCGTCGACAGCCCCATCCCGTCGGATGTCGCCGATTCGACCGTCACGGCGACCGACCCCGACGAGGTTCCCGACGATATCGACCTCCTGTTCTCGTCGCTCCCCTCGAGCGTCGGCGCAGCGGTCGAGCCCGGATTCTGTGACGCGGGCTACGTCGTCTCCTCGAACTCCTCGAACGGACGGATGGACGACGACATTCCCCTCGTGATTCCGGAGGTCAACGCCGAACACCTCGACTTGCTCGAGGTCCAGCGCGACGAGCGCGGCTGGGACGGCGCGATGGTCAAGAATCCGAACTGCTCGACGATCACCTTCGTCCCCACGCTCGCGGCCCTGACCGAGTTCGGCCTCGAGAAGGTCCACGTCTCGACGCTGCAGGCCGTTTCCGGCGCGGGCTACGACGGCGTCTCCTCGATGGAGATCATCGACAACGCCATCCCCTACATCGGCGGCGAGGAGGACAAACTCGAGACGGAGTCCCGAAAGCTGCTCGGCGACTTCGACGGCGCGTCGCTCAGCCACAACGACATGGCGGTCTCGGCGTCGTGTAATCGCATCCCGACGATCGACGGCCACCTCGAGAACGTCTGGGTCGAGACCGAAGACGATCTCACCCCCGAGGCGGCGGCCGAGGCCATGCGGGAGTACCCATCGCTCGACCTGCGCTCCTCGCCTGACCCGCTCATCCACGTCTTCGAGGAGCCGGATCGACCGCAGCCGCGGATGGACCGCACGCTCGGCGACGGGATGGCCATCGCCGCGGGCGGTCTGCAGGAGTCGCCGTTCGGCCTCCAGTACAACTGTCTCGCACACAATACGATCCGCGGTGCCGCCGGCGCGAGCGTCCTCAACGGCGAACTGTTGCTCGAGAACGGCTACATCTAGTCGTTTGACCGGTTTCTCGCCCACGTAACGGCTCGAGGCGGCCCGTGCTGTGCACGCGTTGTGCGGACCGGCCCGGTCACTGTGACAGTATAACAATCGTGCGTCCCGTAGGCACCGACGATCATCTATGGTCCTCATCGTCGAGTTCGAGATCGAGACGCCGATCCTCCGACGAGTGTCCGACGCCGTCTCGAGAATCGACGTCGAGGAGATTTTTTACTCGGCGGCGGGCGAGACGAAGCTCATCTTCTGGACCGACGGCGAGGACTTCGAGGGCGTCGACGACGCGCTGGGCGACGACGAGACCGTCTCCGAGTTCACCCTCCTCGAGGCGACGGGCGACCGCCGTCTCTACAGCGGCACGCTGTCGGAACGGGGCGAGAAACACCTGACCTATCCGACGGCCGCTGAATACGATATCGCGTATCTGGATGTCACTGTCACGAAGGGCACGAGAATCCGCGCTCGCGTCCCGACGCGCGAGGCGCTGTTCGCCTACCGCGACGCCTGTCGCGAACGGGACATTCCGTTCCGAATCGAACGGATCTTCAGCGAATCGACGCAGTCCGGCGATCGGTACGAGATCACGGACAGACAGCGAGAAGCGCTTCTCATCGCGCTTGAGGAGGGCTACTTCGACGTGCCGCGGGAGACGACGCTCTCGGCGGTCGCCGCGAAACTGGACATCTCGGATCAGGCCCTCTCCGCTCGCCTCCGGCGGGGGCAGGCCAACCTGCTCCGGAACACGCTCCGCGAGCGTGCCCCCTCTTAAATCGTTGACCCTCCAAGGGGGATCGTTTCCCCCGTTGCACCGATAGGATGGGTATGGAAACTGAAACCCCGACCGACGAGTCGCAACCGAAAGGCGGAAGCGGGACGTATCAGGCAGATCCGGATCAGTCGCTTTCCGGGGCGGTCGTCGAGGCGATTGCCACGAACTCCGAACTGGACGCGCTCGAGATCGCCGACGAGTTCGGACCGCTGTACGACGTGATCGACCCGTCCGCGCTCGATTCGCTGTTCCAGCCGATGGGAACGGCCGACCGATCCGCCTGCTGCGTCACGTTCGAGTACGCCGACTATCGAGTCACGGTCGACCAGACCGGCTGGGTCGTCCTCGCCGATCGGCAATAATCGACTCAAGACGAAGACCGACCGCCGAGAAGAA
>Ga0136562_100167_pt1 | contig 27722 bp, 26 predicted proteins | sample AntCluMetagen312_FD_104784 | JGI IMG/M metagenome (GOLD analysis project Ga0136562, IMG submission 104784) | Saline lake microbial communities from Club lake, Antarctica - Metagenome #312 | ecosystem: Environmental > Aquatic > Non-marine Saline and Alkaline > Saline | place: Antarctica: Club lake...
CTCGAAGCTGATTTCCGGCTCCCAGCCGGTCGCGTCCCGCACCTTCGAGATGTCCGCACAGGTGTCGTGGACGTAGTTCTCGATCGGAATCGGTTCGTACGTCGGTTCGACCTCCGTCCCGAGCGCGTCGTTGATCATCTCCACCATCTCGTTGAACGAGTACGAGCGCCCCGTGCCGAGGTTGTAGACGCCCGCGAGTTCGTGCTCGGCGATGGTGACGAGGCCGCGGACGATGTCGTCGACGTGCGTGAAGTCCCGGGTCTGAGAGCCGTCGCCCCAGAGCACCGGTGACTCGCCGTCGGCTATCTTGTCCGCGAACTGGCTGACCGTGTTCGCGTACTCGCCCTTGTGGGCCTCGTTGCCGCCGTAGCCCTGGTAGACCGAGAAGAATCGTGTGCCAGCGCAGGCCAGGTCGTCGTAGAAGTTGTTGTAGTACTCGGCGTAGTGCTCGCGCCCGAGCATCGACGCGTCGTAGCCCGTCGCGGCCTCCAGGTCCATATCCTCCGGGCTGGGTTCAGTTCGGCTCCCGTAGGCGGAGGACGTCGAGGCGTAGACGACGGTGTCACAGCCGTCGGCGTGGGCTTGTTCGACGACGTTCACGAACCCCTCGACGTTGACGCGGGCGCCCTGTCGGGGGTTCTCCTCGAGCATCTGGCGGCTGGAGAACGCGGCGAGGTGGAAGACGACGTCCACGTCGGTCGGGAGGTCGTCGTCGAGAACGTCCGCCTCGACGAACTCGACGGCGTCGTCGAGGTTCTCGGCCGTCCCGAGGTAGCCGTTGTCCAGCGCCACGACGTCGTTGGTCTCGGCGAGGTGGTTCGCGAGGTTCGACCCGATGAACCCAGCGCCACCCGTGACCAGCACGCGGTTTCCGTCCATACGCTACGCTCGGTTAACGTGCCGTAAAGTCTACCGTTCTACCGCCGCCATCGGGGGTTTTAAGAAAATCAGTGGAGAATGCTACAGCATGTCATCAATCGAACTGACTTCTAGCCAGAAGACCATCCTCAGGGCGCTGGTCGACCTCTACACGCAGCGCGAGGAGGCGATCAAGGGGGAGGACATCGCCGGGGAGGTAGACCGGAACGCGGGCACCATCCGTAACCAGATGCAGAGCCTGAAAGCCCTCCAGCTGGTGGAGGGCGTCCCCGGACCGAAGGGCGGCTACAAGCCGACCGCGAACGCCTACGAGGCCCTGGAGATCCAGCAACTCGACACCACCGCCGAGATTCCCGTGTTCTGTGAGGGCGAGGAGTTCGAGAACGCGAACGTCCAGGAGATCGACCTCACGAGCGTCCACCACCCGGAGCTCTGCCGCGCCGAGATACACCTCCGGGGCTCGGTCAAGGAGTTCCACGAGGGCGACGAACTCCGCGTCGGACCGACGCCGCTGTCGAAGCTCCTCATCACGGGCACGCTCGACGGGAAAGACGACACGAGCAACATCCTGATTCTGAAGATCGATTCGATGGAAGCGCCCGCCGAAGAGCCCGCTCACTGACAGCTCTCCGCCCGACTGCGTTTCAAAGCCTTTGTATCCGAGGGCCCCCGACCGTTTGTCATGACCACGAGAGTCGTCGTTCTCGGCGCAGGGTACGCTGGCGCAGGTGCCGTAGCGAAACTGGAATCCGAACTGGACTCCGGCACCGAACTCGTCTGGATCTCCGACACTGACTACCACCTCGTCCTCCACGAGGCACACCGCATCATCCGGGACCCCGGCGTGAAAGAGAAGATCACGATCCCCGTCGAGGAGATCAAGTCCCGCCAGACGCAGTTCGTCCACGACGCCGTCACCGACGTCGACACGGACGACCGCGTCGTCGAACTCGCCGACTGCGAGGACGTCGACTACGACTACCTCCTCGTCGGCATCGGCTCGGACACCGCGACGTACGGCATCGACGGGATGGACGAACACCCGCTCACGCTGAAGAGCCTCGACGACGCCCTCGAGATTCACGAGCAGGTGCGAGAGGCAGCACGCGAGGCGACCCGCGAGAACCCCGCGCAGGTCGTCGTCGGCGGCGCCGGTCTCTCCGGCATCCAGAGCACCGGCGAACTCGCGGAGTTCCGCGACCGCCGCAACGCCCCCATCGACATCACGCTCGTCGAAGCGCTGCCCGAGATCTTCCCACCGGGCGACAGCGAGATCCAGGGCGCGCTCCGTCACCGCCTCGAAGACCGCGACATCGAGATTCTCACCGACGACCCGATTACGGCCGCCGAAGCGGATAGCCTTCAGTTCGACGAGCGCGACGACCTCGACTACGACGTGTTCCTCTGGACCGGCGGCGTCACCGGCCCGTCTGAACTCGGCGAGGTCGACGTTGAGGCCGAGCACAACCGCCTGAGCACGGCCTCGAACCTCCAGACCGAGGACGAGCGCGTGTTCGCCGTCGGCGACTGCTCGCTCGTCGACCAGGGTGACGACGACGTCGCGCCGCCGACCGCGCAGGCCGCCTGGCAGGCCGCCGACGTCGCCGCGGAGAACATCGCCCGCGCCATCGACGACCGCCCGCTGAAGACGTGGACGTACGACGACCAGGGGACGCTCATCTCCGTGGGCGAAACGGCTCTCGCCCACGAGGTCGAGGTCAACGGTATCTCCGCCCCGGTCCGCACGTTCAACAGCACGCCCGCGAAGATGCTGAAGAAGGGGGCCGCCGCGCGCTGGATCGCGAAGATCACGTCGTGGCCCCGTGCGATGAAGGCCTGGGACGCGCTGTAGCTGGACCGCCGCGGGTCAGGACTGCGCGACGGGTCGCTTCTCGATGCGCCACTCGCTGGCCTGCACGTCGAGGTAGAACGTTCGACTGGACTTGTCGGACTGGAGGATGAGTTTGCTCTCGGTCGTTTCGAACTCGGTCAGGAGCTTCAGCTCCACTTCCTCGCGGACCGTATCGAACCGGAGGAGGTGTCGCCCGTTGGCCTCGTAGAGGCCGACGCGCATCCGTATCTGAGACTCCGTTGGCGGGAACTCGCAGAACAGTTGTTCGTCGGTCGACGTCTCTATCTCCGCGCCGTTCCGCGTCGCCCAGTCCTCGAACTCGGTCGCGAACGCCCCGGAGATGGCGCCGTCCTCCCAGATGTCAGTCATACCGGTAGCACTCCGGCAGCCGGTTTAGGAGTTTGGAAGGACCACGCGCAGACGTCCAACCCGCCATTTGAAGACCGAGCGCCGTGGACCCCAGGTATGGTCTCCGAACTCATCGGCATCGCGTTCAGCCTCCTCGTGGCCGTCACCGTCGTCGCAATCGGGGCGTACATCGGCGCGCTCCGCGCCCTGGACACGTTCTACTCGGGCGAGGACAGCATCTTCCTCTCGGACGACGTCGACCCCGAACGGTAGAACCAGTAGAGTGGACGGGGTCGCTGTCTACTCCAGGCTCAGACCGGCGTGCCACCGGTCGACGCCGGCTTCGGCCTTCTTCTGGTCCATCTTCTCCAGGAGGTGGACCGCGAGGCTCGCCGTCTCTGCCGCCGTGGTCTCGCCCTCCGTGAGGAACTCCCCGGTCTCGCGGTTGGCGAACACCGAGCAGACGGCGCCGCCGCGTAGGCCGTAGATGTTCGCGAGCGTGAGGATGGCCGCCGCCTCCATCTCGACGTTCTTCACGTTCGCCGCCTTCAGTTCGTCGACCAGGTCGTCGCTGCCCGCAGCCTCGAAGCCGTCGAACCCAGCCCGTCCCTGGCCCGCGTAGAAGGAGTCCGAACTCATCGTGAGGCCGACGTGGTAGTCGTGACCGAGCCGCTCGGCGGCGGCGACGAGCGCCGCGACGACCTCGTGGTCGGCGACCGCGGGGTAGTCCTCGCGGACGTACTCGTCGCTGGTCCCTTCCTGCCGAACGGCGCCCCGCGTGATGACGAGGTCCCCGGGGTCCATGTCGGCCTGGAGGGCGCCACAGGAGCCGACGCGGATGAACGTGTCCGCGCCGACCCGCGCGAGTTCCTCGACGGCGATGGCGGCCGACGGGGAGCCGATGCCGGTCGAGGTGACCGAGATGGGCGTCCCCTCGTAGCGACCGGTAGCGGTGCGGTACTCGCGGTGGTAGGCCATCTCCTCGTGGTCGTCCCAGAACGGCGTGATCTTGTCGAGGCGCTCCGGGTTGCCAGGGAGGAGCACCGCGTTCGCGACGTCCCCCTCTGCGAGTTCGATGTGGTACTGGACCTCGTCGTTCGGGTCCTCGCTGTCGCCGGGCATGCCAGCCGATTCGGCCGCCCGACACAAAGTGTCTTGCCGTTTCGTCGGCAGCTCCGGCGGCGTGCCGGGAGCCCAACACACTTCGTCGTGGCGGTCGTTGTCGTCGGCGTGTCTCGGAACCGCGCCGTCGTCCTGTTCGCCGTCGTCGTGCTCGCCTGGGGCGGTGCCTACGTGGCCATCGACGTGGGGCTGACGGCGCTCCCGGCGGTCCTGTTCGCGGCCTTCCGCCTCGACGTCGCCGCGGTGACCGCAGTTCCGCTGGCGTTCCTGCTATCGGACCGCGTGCTGCCGAGAACCCGCGCCGACGTGCTGAGCGTCGCTGTGAACGGCGTGCTGGTCGCGGCGTTCATGAACGCCTTCCTGTTCACCGGCCAGCAGTACACCACCGGAGCGGTCGCGTCCATCCTCTTCAGCACGGCCCCGGTCATCGCGACGGGGTTCGCGCGCGGCCTCCTCCCGTCCGACCGCCTCGACAGTGTCGAGTTCCTCGGCCTCGCGCTCGGTCTGGTGGGGGTTGGCATCGTCGTCCAGCCGTCGTTCGCCGCACTCACGGGCGGAGCGCTCGGCAAATTACTGGTGCTCGTCGGGGCCGCCAACCTCGCGCTCGGGAGCGTGCTCGTGAGCCGTCTGGACTCCGGACTCGACGCGCTCGCGGAGACGGCCTGGGGGCTCGTCCTCGGCGCAGTTCTCCTCCACGTTCTCAGTAGTCTCCTCGGAGAGTCGCAGGTGCTCCCGGACACGTCGACGCTCGTAGTTTCAATTCTCTACGTGGGCGTCGTCGCGACGGCGCTGGCCTACCCGTTCTACTTCGAACTCATCGACGTCGTGGGACCAGTCCGGGCCAACCTTGTCTCCTACGCGGTGCCCGTGGTGACGGCCGTGGTCGGGTGGGTGGTGCTCGGCCACAGCGTCGGTCCAGTCACCGTGCTCGGGTTCGTCGTCGTCGCGGTGGGGTTCGTGCTGTTGAACAGGGCGACGTTCGTCGACCTGCTCACTTCCCGAGCATCTGGGGCGTGATCGTGTCGGGAATCAACTCGCCGAGCGTGTAGCGCTCGAAGTCCTCGCCGGCGTCGCAGAGCACCGGCAGCTCGTCGTCGCAGAACTCCGCGAGCGTCTGGCGGCACATCCCGCAGGGCGTGACCGCGTCGCGTTCGGCGGACGTGACGACGAGGCGCTCGAACTCCCGGTGGCCGTCCTTGATGGCCTCCCCGATGGCGACCTCCTCGGCGTGGAGGCTGTTGGAGTAGTTGGCGTTCTCGATGTTGCAGCCGACGTACACCTCGCCGTCGGCCGTCTCGATGGCGGCGCCGACGGGGTACTCGGAGTACGGGACGTACGCGTCGTCGAGCGAGTCGCGCGCGGCAGACAGCAGGTCGGCTTCGTCCATGCCTATGCCTTCTTCCGGCGCGGGCAAAACAGTAGGTGGTGTGCAGTCAGTGACTTCTGAACCACGGTCGTTTCCACAGAAATCCAGTGACAGAGCCGACACGGCGCCTCGGGCGCTGCATATCACCCGTTCCGATGGAGGGCTGTCTGTGGGCCGACGCCGGCCTCACTCGCCCTCGCCGGACTCGTAGTTGTCGCCGGCCGCCTCCGGCAGGCGGGTGCGACCGAACAGCGCGAGCACGATGATGACGGTGACGTACGGGATGGTGCGCACGAGCGGCCGCGGAACCTGGAAGACGTCACGCGCCTGGAGGGTCAACTGGACGGCGTCGAGGCCTGCAAACAGCATCGTCGAGAGGAACGCCCCGATGGGGTTGTAGTTCCCGAACAGGTAGGCGACGATGGCGATGAACCCCTTGCCGTTGACCATCGTCGGGCCGTTCCCAGTGAACTGGCCGATGCCGAGCGCGAGCGCCGCGCCCCCGACGCCCGCCAGCACGCCCGACAGCAGGACGGCGGCGTAGCGCACGCGGTGGACGTTGACGCCGGCGGTGTCGAGTGCCTTCGGGTTCTCGCCACTGGCGACCACCCACCGGCCGAACGCGGTGCGGTTGAGCGTGTACCACGACAGCGCGACGGCCGCGAACATCAGGTAGACAGTGGGGTTGGCATCGAACAGCGCCCCGAAGAACGGGATGCCGACGAGCGACGACTCGAGGTCGAGCACGCCGAAGACCGGGAGTTCGACGACGAAGCCGAGCGGCGTCGTGACGAGCGCCGAGAGCACGGGCACGTTCATGTTCGGCAGCGTCTGGAAGGTGGGGACGCTGACGGTGGTGGTCCCGCCGTAGACGACGGAGGACGCGAATGGCGCGAGGCCGAGCGCGATGAGCCAGACGGCGAGACCGGCGATGATCTGGTCGGCGCGGAACTCGATGCAGACCACCGCGAACAGGCCCGCGAGCAGCGTGCTGGCGACGATACCGCCGAGCAGCCCCAGCCAGACGCTGCCGGTGATGTCCGTCGCCCAGATGCCCGTGAACGCGGAGATGATGAGCAGGCCCTAGAGGCCGATGTTGATGACGCCGCTCTTCTCCGCGAAGATGCCACCGAGCGCGGCGAACGCGATGGGGACGGATAGCCGCAGCGTGGCGGCGAGCGTCGAGTCCGCGAACAAGATGGTGAGCAGGTCCGAGGCCGTCGAGTTCGGTGCGAAGATGCCCCCCGCGAGCAGCGCGACCCCGGCGAACAACGAGACGGCGATGACGATCTGCTGGAGAGGGCTGCGCCCCTCGAAGAGTCGCTCGCGGGCGTTCCGGACTGCCGACCCGGCGCGGCCGCGGATGGACGCCTCACTCATCGTGACCACCTCCGCCGTCCGCGGCGACAGCGCGGTTCCCCGTCGGCTGGACCGAGTAGAACTTCCGACCAGCCATCCGGAAGAACTCCGGCATGGCGACGAAGAGGATGATGAGCCCGCGGAGCACGCCCACCAGTTCCGGCGGCACGTCCGAGCCCACCTGGACGACGATGGACCCGCTCTTCAGGACGCCGAAGAGGAACGCAGCGAAGCCGACGCCGAGCGGGTTGTTGCCCGCGAGGATGGAGACGGTGATGCCGTCGAAGCCGTACGACGGGACTCCAGTCTGGAAGTTCCCGAGTATCATCAACACGTACACTGCGCCGCCGACGCCAGCGAGCGCGCCGGACAGCGCCATGCTGGACACGATGGTCCGGTCTGCATCGACCCCACCGTATTCGGCGGCGTCCGGCTGGAGGCCGCTCGTGCGCACGTCGTAGCCGAACGACGTCCGGGTGAGGACGTACCAGATGCCGACGAGTGTGAGCACGCCGATGCCGAGCGCGACCAGCGAGAAGTCGTCTCGCGCCCGGAACAGCATCGACGGGAACAGCGAGAAGTCGGGGATCGCCACGGTCTGGTCGGCGAAACTCTCGGGGTCTTTGAAGTGGTCCGACACCAGGTAGAGCGCGACGGAGGTGGCGACGAAGTTCAGCATGATGGTTGTAATGACCTCGTTGGCGTCCGCGTACGCCTTCAGCGCGCCGGGGAGCGCCCCGTAGGCGCCCCCGCCGAGCGCGCCGAGCAACAGGCCGAACGGGAGCAGGACGAGCGTCGCAACGACGCCGAGTCCCGAGAACGCGGGCGCGACGTAGACGAGCACGACAGCGGTGAGCAGCGCGCCGACGACGAGCTGGCCCTGCGCCCCGATGTTGAAGATGCCCGCGCGGAAGGCGATGGCGACGGCCACGCCAGTGAACATCAGGATGGTCGTCTCCGCGAGCGTGGTGGCGAACTGGCCGTTCGTCGGGTTGTTGAGGACGTCTCCGAGCGCGCCGAGGAACAGCTTGTCGTACACCGAGAACGGGTCGTAACAGAACCCCATCGAGAACAGCGCGTCCCCGCCGACCAGTCCGGTGACGAGGCTGCCGGGGAACGCGAGTGTGTACACCGCAGACCCGCAGTCGGTCATACGCCCGGCGGCGAGGATGATGACCGCGCCGATGAGGATGGAGAGCAGCAGTGCGGAGAGGCTGATGAGCAGGCGTTCGAAGCCGGAGGCGTTGACGAGTCGCACCATCGCGTCCTGGGCTCGGTCGCGGACCGTCACGACTCTACCCCCGGGGTGGCGGTCTCAGCGGTCGGGTAGTCCTCGGGGTACTCCCCGGCCATCAGCAGGCCGAGTTCCTCCTCCGTGATGGCCTCGGGGTCGACGACGGCCATCAGGTCGCCGTCGTGCATCACCGCGAGGCGGTCCGAGAGCCCCTGTACTTCGTCGAGTTTCGAGGAGACCAGCAGCACCGCGCGGCCGTCCTCGCGGAGGCCAAGCAGTCGGTCGTGGATGAACTCCTGGGAGCCGATGTCGACGCCCCGCGTCGGGTGCGTGGCGACGACGAGTCGCGGGTCGCGCTCGAACTCGCGGCCGACGATGAACTTCTGCTGGTTGCCGCCCGACAGCGACGCGGCGTCGTTGTCCGCGTTCGGCGGTCGAACGTCGTAAGCGTCGACGATGTGTTCGGCGTGGTCGCGTGACTGATCCCAGTCGATGCGGCCGTTTCCGGCGTACGGCGCGCTGTGCTGGCTGCCGAGGATCCCGTTCTCGACGAGGTCGAACTCCATCACGAGGCCGCGCTCCTGTCGGTCCTCCGGGATGTACGCCATCCCGCGCTCGATGCGCTCGCGGCGGGAGTCCTCCGAGAGGTCGCGGCCGTCGAAGGTGACGCTGCCTGACTCCTGCTCGCGGAGGCCCGTTATCGCCTCGACGAGTTCGGCCTGGCCGTTGCCGTCGACGCCCGCGATGCCGAACACCTCGCCCTCGCGAACAGTGAACGAGACGTCGCGCACCGCCGGCACGTCGCGGTCGTCCCGAACCGAGAGGGAGTCGACGCCGAGCACCGGCTCCCCCGGTTCGACCGGGGAGGACTCGACCCCGAGGATGACCTCGCGGCCGACCATCAGTTCGGCGAGTTCCTCACGCGACGTCTCGTCGGCGGCCACGGTGCCGACCTGCTTGCCGTCCCGGAGGACGGTGACGTCGTCGGCGGCGTGCATCGCCTCGCCGAGCTTGTGCGTGATGAAGATGACCGTCTTCCCCTGGTCGGTGAGCTCCTCGAGCACACCGAAGAGGTCCTCGACCTCCTGGGGGGTGAGCACCGCCGTCGGCTCGTCCAGGATGAGGATGTCCGCGCCCCGGTAGAGCGCCTTCAGAATCTCGACGCGCTGCTGGACGCCGACGCTCGCTTCGGCAACCGTCTGGTCGGGGTCGACGTCGAAGCCGTAGCGCTCGCTCAGTTCGACGACCTCCCGGCGGGCCGCCTCCTCGTCGACGGTGAGGCCGCCCCACTTCCGGGGTTCGTTGCCGAGCGCGATGTTCTCCGCGATGGTCATCGGGTCCACGAGCATGAAGTGCTGGTGGATCATCCCGATGCCCGCGTCGATGGCGTCGCGCGGCGAGTCGAAGTCCCGCGGCTCGCCGTTCACGACGACGCGGCCGTCGGTCGGCTGGTACAGCCCGTAGAGGACGTTCATCAGCGTCGTCTTCCCCGCGCCGTTCTCGCCGAGCAGCGCGTGGACCGTGCCGCGGTCGACGGTCAGGTCCACCTCGTCGTTGGCGACGACGCCAGGGAAGCGCTTCGTGATCGATTCGAGTCGGACAGCCGCGTCCGTTTGGCTCATTTCGTACAGATACCAGTGGGGTAGAGGTCGGCCAGCCTAGACGTTCGACGGGTCCTGCGGGACGGAGATGTCGCCGGCGATGATCCCCTCGCGTGCGTCGCTGACGGCGCTCTTCGCACCCTCCGGGATCTCCGAGCCGAGCTGCTGGCCGTAGACGCAGGCCACACCGTCCTTCTCGAGGCCGAGCGTCGTGACGTTTCCACCCGCGAACTCGCCGTTGACCTTCGCCTCGACGGCGTTGTACACGGCCGTGTCGACGCGCTTGACCATGCTCGCCAGGATGACGTCCTGGTAACTGGACTTGGTGACGGACTGGTCGCGGTCGACGCCGATGGCGAACCGACCCTGCTCCTGGGCCGCCTGGAACACGCCGGTCCCAGTGTTGCCGGAGGCGTGGTAGACGATGTCTGCGCCGTCGTTGTACATCGCGAGGGCGGCCTCCTGGCCGCCAGTCGGGTCGTTGAAGCTACCGACGTACGACGTCTGCACCTCGACGTTGTCGCCCGCGGCCTTCGCGCCGGCCGTGAAGCCTGCCTCGAACTTCTTGATGAGTGCGCCCTCGACGCCGCCGACGAAGCCGACGGTCGTCTTGTCGGGGTTCGTCGAACCCGCGCCCGCCTCGAAGCTCTGGGACGTCAGCATCGACGCGAGCACGCCGACGAGGTACGACCCCTCGTGCTCCTGGAAGACGTAGTTCCCGACGTTGTCCGACTCGACCACGGAGTCGACGATCTGGAAGTCCTGGTCTGGGAAGTTCGCCGCCGTCTCGCTGAGCGCGTCAGCCTGCAGGAACCCGATGCACGACACCAGGTCGTAGTTGGGGTCCGTGGAGCTGGCGAGCTGCTGCTGGAAGTTGCCGAACTGCGAGGCCTCGTCGGGCTGGGTCTCGCGGTACTCGACGTTGAAGTCCTCGGCTGCCTGCTGGATGCCCTGCTGGGCCTGGTCGTTGAACGACCCGTCGCCGAGACCGCCGGTCGCGTACACCATCCCGACGTGGGTGGTCTCGGACTCCGCGGTCGTCGATTCCGTGGTCGTGTCGTTCCCCGAGTCGTCCGAGGTCGTGGTCGTCGAGGTCGTCGTGTCCTCCTCGCCGTCCGAGGGGCCGCCGGTACAGCCAGCGATGCCGCCGAGACCCACTGCCCCGAGCCCCGCCGTTGCCTTGATGAACTCGCGCCGATCGAAGTCGGACATAGTTGCCTCAAAGAGTTGTACGTACCCTGATAAAAGCGTCGTTTCAGGGGGGGCGAGTGGCCGAATTCGCTGTACTAGTTAGGCCGAGCGCACGGCGTCCTCGACGACCCCGGCAACCTCGTCGACCAGGGCGTCGACGTCGTCGCTCTCCGCGTAGACGCGGACGTACGGTTCCGTGCCGCTGGGGCGCACGAGCGTCCACGACGCGTCGGGGAACTCGAGTCGGACGCCGTACTCGGTGTCGACGCTCGCGTCGGGGTACGCGTCGGGGAGCGTCTGAGCGAGTTCGTCCATCGCGGCTACCTTCCGGGCGTCCACGCAGTCGACGCTGACCTTCCGGTATGGGCGCTCCGTGACCGGGTCGCGGAGCGGCGCCAAGCCGTCTGCGTCCGCCACGAGGCCCGAGAGCACTGCGGCGGACGCAACACCGTCGATCCAGCCACCGAAGCCGGTGTGGACGTGCTTCCAGGGCTCGGCGGCGAACACTACGTCGCCACCGTTGGCCTCGGCGTCCGCGACGCCCTCGTGGAGCGCGCCGAGTCGGACGCGCTCGACGCGGCCGCCGGCGTCCTGCACGCGCTCGTCGATGCGGGCCGACGCGTTCGGCGTCGTCACGACGACCGGGTCGACAGCGTCGCTCTCCCGGGTGTAGTGCTCGGCGAGAATCGCGAGTACCGTGTCTTCGTGGACGACGTCGCCGTCGCCGTCAACGACGACGATACGGTCGGCGTCGCCGTCGTGAGCGATGCCGAACGCGGCGTCGCTCTCGGCGACGAACGCGCGAAGGTCGGTGATGGTCTCCGGCGTCGGCTTGCTCGGCCGGCCGGGGAAGTGGCCGTCCACGTTCGCGTTCAGCGTCACGACGTGCGCGCCGAGTCGCCGGAGCACCTGGGGCGTGGCGAGACTCGCGACGCCGTTCCCGCAGTCGACGACGACGGTCAGACCGTCGAGTGGCGCGCCGAACTCACTCGCGTACGCGGCGACTGCGTCCCGGTAGTCCGAGAGCACCTCGACGGACTCGGCGTCGCCCCACTCGTCCCAGGAGGCGTACGTCGCCTCTGCGTCGACGCGCTCGGCGACGGCCTGCTCGCGCTGGCGGTCGTACTCCGAGCCGTCCACGAACAGTTTGATGCCGTTATCCTCAGGCGGGTTGTGGCTGGCCGTCACCTGAACCCCGCGGCGGCCACGCGAGGCGTAGGCGAGCGCCGGCGTCGGGAGCACGCCCGCGTTCTGAACGCGCGCACCGGCGGCTTCGAGTCCAGCGGTCATCGCCGCGACGAGCGCTGGCCCCGTCTCCCGGCCGTCGCGCGCGACCACGAACTCGCGGTCGCCGTGCCCCCGTGCCTCCCCACCGGCTGCGGTGCCGACAGCGAGCGCGAGTGCCGGACTCACGCGCTCGACGGCGTCCCCTCGGATGCCTGCCGTACCGAACAGTTCCATGCCCTGTGGGAGCGGATGCTCGCACTTAGCTCCCGGTGATACGGGCGTCGAAGGAGTAGGGGCTGCTACAGTTCGATGCCGCTCGGTATGAGGCTGTCCGCGCGCATGAGGTCGCCGTCCCGGCTGTAGACGAGGAACGTCGACTTCTCGTAGACGACCAGTTCGTCGCCGTCGACGCGTATCTCTACGCGGTAGCGCCCCTCGTCGTCGTCCGTGTCCTCGCCGTAGCGGCGCGCTGCACGGATGAACGTGAAGACGTCCTCGGCGTCCTCGTTCAGTTCGAGCACGAAGTCCCCCGTGGTGCGGTTGGTCACCGCGACGACGCCCGTCGCCCCCCGTTCCTCGACGTCGTCCGTGAGGCGGAAGGTGGCGTCAGTTTCGCTGGCGTCGAGCAGTTCACCGTCGTGGTCTGTGAGTCGGTCGCGGAGGTCGTCGACGTCGCCCGTGAACTCGATGACGACGTTCGGCTTGCTCGGCTCACCGCCGTCGTCGACCCAGTCGACGCCCGTCACGTCCAGTTCGAAGTAATCCCGGCGCATTCCCTACCGGACAGTTGGGGCGACGGGGAAATGAACGTAACGCCCGCCTCACCACAGAACGCTGCTAGCCCCCAGCGGCGGCGCCGAGCGAGCGCCACCGGACAGTCTTTAAGTTCACGGGAGAGAAGATGGGGGTAGCTATCGATGTCGAACGACCTCCTCGCCGACCTCGACAGGCGGATGGACCGCCTCCGACACCGCGCGAAGCGCGCCGCAGAGGTGCTCCGCGGCTCCGCTGTCGAAGTCACGGAGTACGAGCCCCAGGCCCACGGGCCACTGGTGTCCTTCGACGGGCTCGATGGGTACGAGGAGGTCGACCGGTACTGGGTGAACGCGCCGTACGCGTTCGTCTACATCGGGTACGACGGGGCCAACGACGAACACCGCTACCACGTCGTCGAACCCGGCCTCGACGATTTCGAGCAGGACCTCCTCGAGACGCTGTACGACGACATCCGTGACGCGCTCATCTACGACGCCGTCTACGAACCCGAGGACCCCGAATCCGTTCTGAAAGAGCAGATGAAGCAGTTGCTCGAGGAGTACGGCGTGGAGATCGGCATGAACGCGTTCTACCGGCTGTTCTACTACCTCCACCGCGCCTTCGAGGGGTTCGAGAAGCTCGACCCGCTGATGCAGGACCCCTACATCGAGGACGTCTCCTGTGACGGCTACGGGGTGCCGCTGTTCGTCTACCACGCCGAGTACACGGACGTCGAGACCAACGTCAGCTACGAGCAGGAGGAACTGGACGGCTTCGTCGTCCGCCTCGCCCAGCAGTCGGGCCGCCACATCTCCATCGGCGACCCGGTCACGGAGACGACGCTGCCCGACGGCTCGCGGGCCGAACTCGCGCTCGGCGAGGAGGTAACCCCGCGCGGGTCGGCGTTCACCATCCGGAAGTACTCCGAGGACCCGTTCACGCCGGCGCGGCTCGTCGACCTCAACACGTTCGACCTCGACCAGATGGCGTACCTCTGGCTCGCCATCGAGTCGAACAAGAGCCTCCTGTTCGCGGGCGGGACGGCCTCCGGGAAGACCACCTCGATGAACGCCGTCTCGATGTTCATCCCGCCACGCTCGAAGGTGCTCACCATCGAGGACACCCGGGAGCTGTCGCTGTACCACGAGAACTGGCTCTCCTCGGTGACGCGGGAAGCCATCGGCGAGGGCGACGACATCACGATGTACGACCTGCTGCGCTCGGCACTCCGCCACCGCCCCGAGTACATCGTGGTCGGCGAGGTGCGCGGCGAGGAGGCGATGACGCTGTTCCAGGCGATGAACACGGGGCACACGACGTACTCCACGATGCACGCAGACAGCGTGCAGACGGTCATCAACCGCCTCGAGAACGACCCAATCAACGTGCCGCGAGCGATGATCCAGAGCCTCGACATCCTCTGCGTGCAGACGCTCACGCACGTCGGCACCAAGCGCGTCCGCCGTAACCGCGTCATCGCCGAGATCGAGGGCATCGACCAGCGAACCGGCGACCTCGACTACTCGACGGCGTTCGAGTGGCAGGCGGCCGACGACTCCTTCTCGCAGCGCGACTCGGTCGTCCTCGACGACATCCGCGAGGAGCGCGGCTGGTCGCGGAGCGAACTACTGCGGGAACTCCGGAACCGGAAGCGCGTCCTCCACTACCTCACCCAGCAGAACGTCGAAGACTACCGGCAGTTCACCGCGCTCATCAACGAGTACTACGCCAATCCGGAGCGCGTCGTCGAGCGCGTGAAGGCGGAACTGGACGAGGACGTCGTGGTGGACGCGCCGGGTGTCGCCGAGTAGTATGGCCCTCGTCTACCTGCCACTCGCGACGGTGTTCGCGGCGCTGCTCTTCTTCGCGGTAGCGTCCGTCGTTCCCGCCCTCGACCGGGTTGTCTCCCGGGTCGCGCTCGCGACGTTCGGCCCGCTCGCGGGCGACCAGCAGGACGTGAACCCCGAGAAGGTCGACGCGCTCCGTGGCGCTCACGTCCCACAGACTTACCGGCTGTACGCCGCCCGCACCTACCTGTTCGCGACGACGGCGGCGCTCGCGGGCGCCATCCTGGGCGTCTACCTCGTCGCGGGCGTGCTCGTCTTCGTCGGGACCACACCGGAGAGCTTCCAGGAGCAGTTCCCCGCCGCGGTACGGGGGCTGTTCGCCACGAGCGTCGCCGACTTCACCGTCGCCGAACTGTTCGGCATCTTCGTGGCGTCGGGGGCCACGCTCGGCCTGCTCGGCGCGTTGCTCACCAGCAAGGTGCGGTGGCTACTGCCGCGGTACGAGGCCGGCGAGCGGGCCCGGCGCATCGACACGTCGATGGAGCGCACCGTCGCGTTCATGTACGCGCTCTCCCGGAGCGGGATGGCGCTACCGGAGGTGTTGCGCATCCTCGCGCGGAACCGGTCGGTGTACGGCGAGAGCGCTCGCGAGATGGGCATCGTTGTGAAGGACGTCGACATGTACGGCTCGGACATCCTCCGCGCGCTCGAACGCCTCGGCGACCGCACGCCCAGCGACGACCTCTCGGAGTTCTCCGAGAACCTCACGAGCGTCCTGAAGAGCGGCCAGCAGCTCCCGTCGTTCCTCAAACAGGAGTACGAGTACTACGCCGACGAGGCCGAGTCCAAGCAGAAGCAGTTCCTCGAACTACTCGCGACGCTCGCGGAGGCGTACGTCACCGTCTTCGTCGCGGGGCCGCTGTTCCTCATCACCATCCTCGTCGTCATCGGCCTGACGATGGGCGACACCCTCGACTTCCTCCGCGTGACCGCGTACCTCCTCGTGCCGCTCGCCACCGCCGGCTTCGTCGTCTACCTCGACAGCATCACGGAGACGGCGACGGGCAGACCTGAAGAGGACGAAACTGCCATCGAGTCGGGCGCGCGCTTCCAGTCAATCCCGCGGGTGACCGGGGCGGTCCGCAGCGACGGCGGCACGGTGACCGCAGGACCGCCCGCGACCGCCGGGAACACGACGAACCGCGAACGCCTCGACGTCCACGAACGGCTCCGGCCTCTCCTCTACCGACTCAGACATCCGTTCGCGGTCGTCCTGGAGACGCCGACGGTGCTGTTCTGGGTGACCGCGCCGGTCGCTGCGCTCTACCTCGTCGTCCAGTGGTGGCCGCTAGTGGCTGCTCGTTCGACCGACATCACGGCGTACGACGACCCGCTGATCCACGCGGCGCTGTTCGTGCTGGGGACGTTCGCCGTCGCCTACGAGGTCCACCGTCGCCGGCTGAAGGCCGTCGAGGCCGGGGTTCCGGACTTCCTCGACCGGTTCGCGAGCACGAACGAGGCCGGGATGCCCGTCGTCGAGAGCTTCGGAAAGACGGTGGGCAGCAAACTCGGCGCGCTCACGCAGGAACTGGAGCGAACGTGGGCCGACGTCCAGTGGGGCGCTCGCGTCGAGCACGCCCTCCAGCGGTTCCGGAAACGGTCGAACACGCCGGCCATCTCCCGCGTGGTCGCGCTCACGACGAACGCGATGAACGCCAGCGGCGACCTCGGTCCGGTGCTGCGCATCGCGGCGAACGAGGCGAAGGCGACGCGGCGACTCGAACGCGACCGGCGGAACGAACTGCTCACGTACGTCGTCGTCATCTACATCGCGTTCTTCGTGTTCCTCGCCATCATCGTCGCGCTGGACACGATCTTCATCCCGAACATCCCGGTGGCGGAGGCGGCCGCCGCCACCGCCGATGGTTCCCAGGCCGCCGCCGACGAGGCGATTTCAACCGGCCCGTTCTCCGAGTCGACGCAGCTCACGCAAGCGGACAAGGACCGCTACAGCCTCGTCTTCTTCCACACGGGACTGGTGCAGGCGGTCTGCTCGGGGCTGGTGGCCGGACAGATGGGCGACGGGACGGTGAAGGCGGGCGTGAAACACGCCGCCGTGATGCTGACCATTGCGTACGGACTGTTCGTCCTCATCGGATGACCCGGGACGTCCACCACACGTACGACCGCATCGCCGACCACTTCTCGAAGACCCGGGAGTACCCCTGGCCGGAGGTGGAGTCCTTCCTCGCGGACCGCACCGCGGAGACGGCCCTCGACGTCGGTTGCGGCAACGGCCGTCACGCGGAACTACTCGCGGAGCGCGCCGACCGCGTGCTCGCCCTCGATGCCAGTCGCGGCCTCCTCGACGCCGCCCGCGAGCGCGCCGCGGCCCGAGACTTCGACCCCGACCTTCTGGCGGGCGATGCTGCCCGACTCCCCCTCTGTGATGGCTGTGTGGACCTCGCAGTGTACGTCGCGACGCTCCACCACCTCCCGACCAGGGAATCGCGAATCGCCAGCCTCGACGAACTGGCGCGCGTCCTCTCGCCCGGGGCTGCCGCGCTCGTGAGCGCCTGGAGCACTGAACACGACCGATTCGACGCCGACGAGGGCTTCGACACCACCGTCGACTGGACGCTCCCCGGCGGCGAGACGGTCCCGCGATTCTACCACGTCTACGACCCCGCGGAGTTCCGCGCAGACCTCGATGCGAGCGCGCTCGCCGTCGAGGACGCGTTCGTGTCCAGCGGGAACTGCTACGCCGTAGTCGCTTCCAGATAGGGCGTACAGACGGGGTCTCGCTCCCGGTCACACGGCGCACCCGCCGTTTCGCTCGTCCGTGCGACCGCGTCACTCAGAGCACGCGACGGGTTGGTCTCGCCTTTGGACTTGAACCCTCGGCCGAAGGGAAACGCCCATAAACGACGCAGGGAAAGTGGTGGTGAGCGCCGATGGTGAGCGAATCCGACGGATTCGAGCGCCACGGTGCGCGAGTGGAACGAACGCACCGATGGTCTAGTGGCAGGACCTGAGCCTTCCAAGCTCATGGCCCGGGTTCAAATCCCGGTCGGTGCATTTCTGTCGAAGAAGTGAGACGAAATGCGCAGGGATTCTGGACCCTGCCAGTCGCGCACAGCGAACGGAGTGAGCGAGCACGTCTGGCTCCGGTTCAAATCCCGGTCGGTGCACTCCCTGGGGTCGTTTCCGACCGACGTCTCGTTCGCTGCGCTCACGAGACTCCCGGTCGGTGCATTTCTGCCGAACGAACGTGTCGAGCGACCTCAGTACGCGTGGCTGTTCTCGGCGAGCGTTCAGTAGCCGCCGCCGTCCGAGAAGCAACGACCGCACTTGTCCACCTCGTGGTCGGTGACCGCCTCGGCGATGTCGACCCTGTCGAGTTGCCTGTCGGCGATGTACTTAGTGGCGCCGCAGGGAGTTCGTGCCTCGGTCTGCCTGAGCTCGTGTTTGTGTACCGTGTTCGTCGTCTTGTTCAGAATCCCATCCATGCTACATGGTACCACAGGTGGTGGGATAGCTCTACGCCCAAAACAGATTGGCCGAACGAATCGCGGCCGAGCGAAGCGTTCCCGGAGAACGATGGTAGGCCCGGGAAAGTGGGGAGGGAGGAGTCGGAGGGCACCCACAGCCCGACTCCCGGTCGGTTTTCACCAGTGAAACCGTCGTCAGTATCTTTATGTGTTTGGTCGGTCGGCGTCTCAACGATGTCGCTTCGTTCGCTGGCGAGCCGAGTCACTCGTCGCCTCACGCCGGGGTTCGTGCGCCGGAGCTACCTCGCGAAGTTCGGGGTGGCGCTGCTCGTCGTGGTGCTGTGCATCGGAGCAGTCGGGGCGGCGACCTACGTCGAGACGTCGAACCAGCTAGAACAGCAGTCGCGCTCGGAGTACACGACGGCCGCGGAGTTGAGCGCCGCGTCCGTCTCCGAGTGGCTCGACGAGCGGACGAACAACGCGCGGATGCTGGCGCAGTACGACGTCCTCGTCGGCGGGAACTACACGCGCGTCCAGTCGTTCCTCGCGGAGGAACTCGCGAGGATGCCAGCGGACGTGCGGAACGTCCACTACGTCAACTTCCAGTCCCAGGAGAGCATCGCGAGCACCGACCCGGGGATGCGCCGACAGCGGCTGACCGCCGAGAGCGCGCCGTGGAGCGCCCAGGAGATTTCCTTCGGCGACGATGGCGTCTTCGTCTCGGAGCCGTACGTGAAAGACGGCGCGACGCGGGTGGCGTTCGTCGCGCGCATCCCCGCCGAGTTCGGGACCCGGACGGGGGTGGTGCTGACGACGGACCTCGGGGCCGTGACGACGAACTTCCGCCAACCCACCACGAACAGTAACACGCAACTCGTGAGCGTGTCGGGAGCGGTGCTGGCCGACGACGGTGCCGTCGCGACGCTGCAGGCGTACGCCGGGGCCAACAACTCGACGGTCGTCGCGGCGGCGGGCAGCGGCGGGAGCGGGTTCCTGCGGGACGGCGAAGCGGCGAAAGCCTTCGACGAGGGCCACGTCGTCGCCTACGCGCCAGTCCAGGGGACCGACTGGGCGGTCGCACTCCACGTGCCGACGAGCGAGGCGTACGCGCTGCGCTCGACCGTGACCGAGCGGGTGCTCCTGATGGTCGGCGTCGCGCTCCTGGGGCTGGCGTTCATCGGCCTCACGCTCGGTCGGGGAACGGTCACCGCGCTGAACGTGCTCGGTCGGAAGGCCGACGCGCTCGAACGCGGCGAGTACGACACGAACCTCGACGTCGGCCGCAAGGACGAGATCGGCGGTCTGTTCGACTCGTTCGCGGGCCTGCGGGACACCGTCGAGGAACGCATCAGCGCCGCCGAGCGCGAGCGGGAGTCCGCGGAGGAGGCGCGCGCAGACGCCGAGGCGGCGACGGAGCGGGCGGAGGCGGCGAAGCGGAAGTCAGAGCGCCGCGCCGAGGAACTCAGGCGGACGGCCGCGTCGTTCTCCGCTTCGATGGCCGCGTACGCTGACGGGGACCTGACGGTGCGTCTCGACGACTCCGTCGAGCAGGACGCGCTGGCGGAGGTCGCGGCGTCGTTCAACGAGATGGCCGAGGAGATGGAGGAGACGGTCGCGGGCGTCGCGTCGTTCGCCGACGAAGTGGCGGGCGCCAGCGACGAGGTGTCCGCACGCGTCGAATCCGTCGAGCGGGTCGGCCGGGACGTGTCGTCGTCGGTCGACCGCATCAGCGACCGGACCGGCGAGCAGCGCGACGAACTGGAGTCCGTGGCCGTCGAGACCGACGACATGTCCGCGACCATCGAAGAGGTGGCCGCGTCGGCAGACGAGGTGGCCGAAACGTCCCGCGCCACGGCGGACCTGGGCGACGAGGGGCGCGACGCGGCGGCCGAGGCGGTCGCGGAGCTCCGCGACATCGAGGCCGAGACCGAGCGCACCGCCGCGGCCGTGGGGGAACTGGAGTCCCAGATGGCCGAGATCGAGTCCATCGTGGACGTCATCACGGACATCGCCGAGCAGACAAATATCCTCGCGCTGAACGCGTCCATCGAGGCCGCGCGGGCCGGCGAGGCGGGCGACGGCTTCGCGGTGGTCGCCGAGGAGGTGAAGGGACTCGCCGCGGAGACCAGGCAGTCCGCAGGCGACATCGAGGCGCTCGTGTCCGACGTGCGCGAGCAGACCGACGAGAGCGTCGCCGCGATGGGGACCATCCAGGACCGCGTCGGCGACGGCGTCGAGACGGTCGAGGAGACCCACGTAACCCTCGAGAACATCGTAGAGAGCGTCGAGGAAGCCGACACTGGGATGCAGGAGATCAGCCGCGCGATGGACGAACAGGCGTCGTCCGTGGCGGACGTCACCGGCGCCGTCGACGACGTGGTGACCCTCGGCGAGGAGACTGCCGAGGAGGCCGGGACCGCGGCAGAGGCGGCCGAGGAGCAGGCGAGCACGCTGTCGGAGGTGACCCAGCAGGCGCGCTCCCTGTCGGACCGTGCAGAGGTGCTGCGCGACCGCGTCGACAGCTTCGAGGTCGACGCGACTGGCGAGACGCTCGACGGTGACGTGGAGTCGGGCCAGAACGTCCAGGAGACGCGAGCGGACGGCTTCGAGTGGGTCGAAGAGGACTGAGTCCCGGTCGGTCTCCAGTAGCAATCTCGCCACCGACGCCGAACCCGGTCGCGCACAGTCCCTCGAAACGGACGACCCGCGACTCCTTGCCGGAACGTCTGGAATGTACACGCTTTTGGTCGGTCCACTGGCCCAACAAGTATGGACGACAGAGTCCGTCGGCACGCGGAGATTCTGGTCGAGCAGTGCGCGACGGTCGAGCAGGGCGACATGGTGCGGGTCAACGCGCCCACCGTCGCTGAGGACCTCGTGGTCGCCGTCTACGAGAAACTCGGCGAAATCGGCGCGCGACCGACACTCTCCTGGCGGAACTCCCGGGCGAGCAGGGCGTACGGTCGCGCGATGGACCCCGAGGAGTACACCCGTCCCGAACACACGCTGGCGTTGCTCGAGGAGACGGACGCCTACATCGGCATCAACGGCGCACGGAACATGGCAGAGACGAGCGACGTCCCGTCGGAGAACGTCACCGCGGAGCGCCGGGAGAACAAAGACCTCCAGGACGCCCTCAAGGAGACGCGCTGGGTCGGCACGATGTATCCGGCGCCGGGGAACGCCCAGAAGGCCGGAATGAGCACCGCGGCCTACGAGGACTTCGTCTACCGCGCCGTCGACCGCGACTGGGACGCCCAGCGCGAGTTCCAGGCCCAGATGGTGGAGATACTCGACGACGCCAGCGAGGTCCGCATCGTCTCGAGCGAGGAGACGGACCTCACAATGTCCGTCGACGGCATGATCGGCGGAAACGACGCCGACGACAACAACATGCCGGGCGGCGAGGCGTTCACCGCGCCCGTCCCGGACAGCGTCGAGGGGACCGTGCGCTTCGACAAGCCGCGGATGTGGCGCGGTGAGGAGATCCTGGACGCCCGCCTCACCTTCGAAGACGGTGAGGTCGTGGAGTATTCCGCCCGCCAGAAGGAGGATGCCCTCGAGGAAATCCTCGACACCGACGGCGGCGCCCGCCGCGTCGGCGAACTCGGCATCGGGATGAACCGGGGCATCGACCGCTTCACCTACAACATGCTGTTCGACGAGAAGATGGGCGACACCGTCCACCTCGCGCTCGGTAGCGCGTACGAGGAGAACGTCGGCCCGGACCGCGAGCAGAACGAATCGGCCATCCACGTGGACATGATTACGGACATGAGCGAGGACTCGTTCATCGAGGTGGACGGCGAAGTCGTCCAGCGCAACGGGACGTTCAAATTCGAAGACGGCTTCGAGGAATAGTGGTTGCTGTAGCGGTCAAGGAAGCATACTCGGCGGAGCGAAGCGGAGCCGAGTTTGGCCGCACGAGCAATGCGAGCGCGGGCCGACGACCGAACGGAGCGTAGCGAAGTGAGAGAGGAGTGCTTTTTCCGCAAGTTTTTGCCGAGGGCGGCCAAAGGCCCGTGGTTCGAGAGACGTCCCCGGCGGCCTTCGTCATCTCGAAAGAGCGCTACGCGCTCTTTCGGCGTCAGCGCAAAAAGTGGCTGCCTAGAGCTCGATGCGTTCGACGAGTTGGTTGTCCTCGCCGCCGGTGTTGAGCGCGACGATGCGGACCTCGTCCTCGATGCCCGAGCGGTGCAGTTTCTCCTTGAGGAGGTTGTCGACCTGGTAGACGCCCGCGGCGTTGCGCATCTCGATCTCGACGAGGACGGGGACATCGGTCCCCTCCTCGAGGGTGACCCGTTCGATGGCCTGGCTGGAGATGGTGTTGATGCCGCGGCCGCCGCGCTCGTACGGGAGTCGGGAGCGACCGTGTTCCATGTCGAGGCCGTCGGCGACGCGGATGACGCCGGCCTCGGTGGTGAGCGGGTCCTCCTCGGTGTGGTGACAGAGGATTGCGTGGAGGACTTCGGCCTTCATCCGGACCGACTCTGCGACGTCGTAGAACTCCGGGAGCACGCGGTCGAGGAGGTCGGCGGCGAGCGGAATCGAGTAGTAGGCGTGGCTGTCGCGGTGGACGACGTGGCCGATGTCGTGGATTGTCGCGGCGAGCGCGACGATGACCGCCTCGTCGGCCTCCTCGAGGCCCTGGTCGCTCGCGCCGTTGAAGTGAACGCCGCCGCGTTTCAGGAGGTCGTAGAGGTTGAGCGCGCGGTTGCGAACGATTTCGATGTGCTTGGCTCCGTGGTCGTTGTAACCCTTCCTGACCACGGGGTTGACGTTCTGTGCCTCGAGGTAGGCGGTGATTTCCTCGTCGTCGTCGACGAACTCCAGGACGCGGTTCAGAAGCTCGTCAGGGAACGCGTGGTCCTCTCCCGGGTCGTACTTGTATCCGGAGTCTGACTCAGTGGCGTCACTCATGTTCGGTCATTCGTCCGCTGACGGAAAAAGTCGTAGGCATCGCCGTCGAAATCTGGCTGCAGGAACGCGCCTGGGTCAACACGCGCTACGGCGCCCGAGGTAGGCATTCCCTGCACGGAGCGCGTCGATACTGCGAACCTGAAAGGAGCATAAAGCCTATAATCGAAGGTAGGCTACCACCAGATAGCGATGTTCACCAGTACACCACTGTTCGTCGGCGGACTCCCGGGGGGTATGGAGTGGGCAGTTCTCCTGCTCATCGCCGTCCTCCTGTTCGGCGCGAACAAGATCCCGAAACTCGCACGCTCCAGCGGTCAGGCCATCGGTGAGTTCCAGAAGGGCCGCGAAGAGATCGAGACCGAACTCCAGGAGATGCGCGACCCCGACGACTCCGCGGAGGGCGACACCGAGTCGACCGCCGACACCGCCGACACCACCGACGCGTCCACGGACACCGACTCCGAGAAGTAGCGTAACGGTTTTTCGATGGCCCGCCCTCACTGCGGACGAGGGCGTGTGGCCTAGCGGACTACGGCGAGAGGTTCCTAACCTCTAGATCGCGGGTTCGAGTCCCGTCACGCCCGTGCACCGAGGAGCGTAGCGACGAGGGAACCGGCACGCCGGGCTCGAACCCTGGGAGTCGCAGCGGCCGACCGACGGGAGGCCGACCGGCTCCCTCCGGTTCGAGTCCCGTCACGCCCTGTTCCTCCTCTTTGTTCGACGTTCGTAGCTTCGGCTCCGGCCTCCGGTTTTCGTAACTTCGGCTCTGTCCGTCGGTTGACGCTCGTTGCTCCGAGTGTCTCGACGTTTTGACTGGTATCTGTAAGCTCGCTTCACCTTGCCCGTCAGGTTATTGCGTGATAGCTGTGAAGGGGTGTCGCATGGACGCGCGCGGCCAGTCGGAGACGATTGGGCTGGTGCTGTTGCTCGCCATCACCGTGGCGAGCGTCGGCGTCGTCGTGACCGTGGCCGGCAGCGCGCTCGACAGTGCAGAACACTCCGCGTCCGTCGACCGAGCCGAACAGTCGCTGAGCCTGTTCGACGCGCGGGGCGCGCTCGTAGCGCTGGGCCAGACGGACGGTCAGACGGTGTCGCTGTCCGGTTCCGCGGGCGGCAGTTACGACGTACGGCCCGACTCCGGTCACATCACGGTGATACGAAAGGACGGCGACGGTGACCAGGTCGGCGACCCCATCCTGAACGCGTCGCTGGGCGCGGTGGTGTACGAGAACGAGGACTCGGAGGTAGCCTACCAGGGTGGCGGCGTCTGGCGCTCGGACGGCGCCGGCTCGCGGATGGTGTCGCCCCCGGAGTTCAACTACCAGGACGCCACGCTGACACTGCCGCTCATCCGGGTCACTGGCGGTGAGTCGTCGGTGATGGGGAAGCCGACTGCGCGCGTCACGCCGAACGACACCGTCAACGTCTCGAAGTTCCCCACGGCGAACCGGTCGAACCCGCTCTCGAACGGCACCGTGGTCGTGACCGTCCAGAGCGAGTACTACCGCGGGTGGGCGACGTTCTTCGAGGACCGGAGCACCGGCAACGTGACGATCCACGAGGGGAACCAGACCGTCGAACTGGAACTGCTCGCGCGGGGGACGGGCGGCGGATTCACGCTCCAGGAGACCCCCGTTAAACTCCGCGGACTCGGGGACGACGAGCCCATCGACTCGCTGTCGTTCACGCTCGAACCGAAGAAGGCCTCGAGTTTCAACGACCTCGACTGGTCGCTGGTCGCCGACGACGGCGGCTCCGAGCGCTTCGAGGTGAACGTGGACGGCGCGAACCCGTGCAAGGACAAGGAGTCGACGGTGACCATCTCGTACACGGACGGCGGAACGACCCACGCGTGGCAGAACGATACCGCGTTCACCGCGGACGGTTCGACGTACTCGTACTCCTGTGACGGCGATACGCCGACGCTCCACCTCGACCTCACCGGACCCACGAACGTCACGTACCAGGGTGCCACGTCTCCGCTCTCGAACAACTCCACTGGGGACGTCGTGAACCACTACCTCTCGGAACTGGGACCGAATCTGGACCTGGAGGTCGAGTCGAAGGGGAAGAACAACGCCCCCGGAAACTCCGCGAGCGTCGACCTGCAGGCCTCCACGGGGAACGTCGAGTACTCCTCGTCCAGTTCCCGCGTGGTGACGTTCCTGCACGTCACGGAGAACGCCATCAACGTGACGCTCAGTTGAACGCGACGTCCACGACGACGGCCTGCACGTAGACGTCGGCGGCGTCCAGCGGACAGCGCACCTCGCCGTCGACGCCGTCGGCCGGACCTGTGCAGTCGGCGTCCAGTTCGCCTTCGAGGTAGCGCTCCCACGCCGCCGCCCGCGGCGAGGTGACGGTCAGGTTCGCGTTCACATCCTCGAAGGTCCTGACCTCACGGTCCGACACCGTGGTCCGGACGAGCAGGCGGCGGGTGTTGTCCGTGCTGACGTCGGCGCTGGCGGCGCGCGTGACGACGTATGGGACGAAGGTCCGGTTGCCGGCGGCAAACTGCGGTTCGTCGAACAGTATCGCGCGGTCGCCGTACTGCCGGAAGAGGGCGCCGTTGGAGTAGACGAGTTCGTTGCCGTCGTCCGCGTGATAGACGAGTGGCCTGACGGTCGTCGCGTAGTAGTCACTGCCCGCACTGACGTTGAACGTCACGGGGTCGCCGAACCGTAGGCCGCCGTCGGAGAGCAGTATCTCGGTGGTCCGACTCGGCGCGCCCCGAACCGCCAGGTCCTCGACGTTCGCGTCCAGCACGTCGAAAGCCCGCTCCGTGTTGGCGAACTGCTGGGCGTCGCGGGCGCCCGTGAGCGCGTCGAAGCCGCCGACGTAGGCGACGGCGACGGTGGAGACGACGATGCCGAAGACGAGCACGAACCCCAGCGTGTCGCTCACCGCACGGCTCCGCTCAGACATCCGCCACCTCCAGGGTGTCCGTGCCCGCGTCGTAGACGAACGCGAACCGGCCACTCGACGTGTTCGCCCCCGGGATCGACGTCTCGCTGTCGTAGGGGACGCTCACCCGGACCCGGGGCCGGTCGGCGACGAGGACGACACGGTCGTTACCGCTCTCGTTGACCTGCACCTCGAAGGTCGTCCCCGCGACGCGGGTCGGAACGTCGACCACGTATCGGACGGAGCCGCCGTCGCTCGCTCGCGCGAGGCGGTCGGCCGAGGCGAGGTCGGCGGCGACCCGCTCACCGACGACCTCCAGTTCCGTCTCGACGGCCACTCGACGCTGGTCGTCGACGAGCGTGCCGGCCGACAGCATCAGCGTCGTGACGAGGATGGCGGCGACGCCGAGGTTCAGGACGTACCCCAGCGCCGTGGAGACGCCGCGGCTCACATCCGCCACACGACCACCTCCACCTCGACGACGCCGTACGCGGGCCCGGGGTCGTCGGGGCCGAAGTACGACGCGTTCTCCAGGGTCGGCCCGCCGTCGGTGCCCGTGACTGGCTGGTCGTCGTACAGCGTCACGAGCCGCGTCGCGGCGACGGCGTCGGAGCTCGGCTGCCCGTTGTAGACGATGCGCCTGAGCCGGCGGTCACCGTCGCCGTCGACGTAGTAGGCGTTCAGATTGTACGCGACAGAGCGCTCCCCGAACGTCGCCTCGAGGGCGTCACCAAACGTGGTGTTCGGCGTGCTGCCGACGTAGTACCCCTGGCGGCTGGCGTTCCAGAACCCCGCCCGCGTCGCGTTCCAGTGGCGCAGCGTCGCCGACAGCGACCCGTCGGCGCTCGCCGTCTCGAGGAGTCCGGCGGCCGCCTGTTCGTGCTGGGTCTCGATGTGCTGGCTCGCTGTGCTCGCGGTGAGCGGCGTGACGGCGGTGGCCTGGAGCGTGAACGCCACCGCGACGACGACGATGAGCGCGGCGGCGACGCCCTCCAGGGTGTGTGCTTGCCCCCGCACGCTACCACACCCGCACCACGAGTTCGTGGCGCTGGCCGTCGAGGGAGACGGAGCGCCACGCGACGGTGACGTCCGCGCTGTCCGGCACCGGGTCGCCCGCTGTCGCGGATTCCCCCGCGACGCTCGCGACCCCGGACCTGTTCTCCAGTGTCACGTTCGCCGAACGGAACTCGGGGACGGCGAGGCGCTCCGAGAGGTCCGTACCGTCGGTGAAGAACGATTCCACTCGGTCCCGGTCGAGCGTGTAGGGCGCGCCGGGGTCGGCGAGTCGGTCCGACGCGAGGCCGTCAGCGAGGCGGTTGGCAGTGACGGGGTCGCCGACGTTCGTGCCGGTGAACGGCGTGATGATGCCGGGGACGAACGCGAACGCGAACGCCACGGTGACGAGGAAGATGCTGACGCCCGTGGCGAAGTCCATAGTGGTCTGTGCGCGGCTCATGTTACGTGAACGCGAACGCGAGCAGCGCGATGGTCGGCAGTACCACCGCGAACTTCACGCCCGACAGCAGGTCCGCGTCCCGGATGTAGCCCGCGATGAACCCCGAGATGATGCCCTGCATCGTCACGGCGTGGAAGAACATCACGCCGAGCAGTTCGGTGTCGATGTCCCCGCCGAAGCTCATGTCGGCGTTCGCGCCGGCGCCGCCCGCCGTGGACGTCGAGAGCCC
>Ga0136562_100168_pt1 | contig 27587 bp, 32 predicted proteins | sample AntCluMetagen312_FD_104784 | JGI IMG/M metagenome (GOLD analysis project Ga0136562, IMG submission 104784) | Saline lake microbial communities from Club lake, Antarctica - Metagenome #312 | ecosystem: Environmental > Aquatic > Non-marine Saline and Alkaline > Saline | place: Antarctica: Club lake...
ACTGTCGTGGACTTCATCGGGGACTACCAGGGCGAGGGGTCGCTGGCGGACGTCCTCACCGGGAGCGTCCCCGACGCGGTGCGCCGGGTTCGGGACGTCGCACGGTGGCTCCGGCACGTCGAAGCGGACTGCGTCGTCACGGACGACATGTTCGCGTCCGTGGCGGCGGTGCTCGCCCGCGTCCCGCAGTACGTCTGCACGCACAACACCCCCGGCTACTACGACGACCTGGCCGAGCGCGTAGGCGCAGCCGCGCTCACACGACAGCAGGTGTGGGCGAGCCGTCGGTTCTTCTACCCCGCCGTGTGGCCCGAACTCGCCGGCGACCCGCACGGCGTCGAACGCGTGCCGCCGCTCGCGCTCGACGTCCCCGTCGAAGAGACGCCCGACGTGGACGTCCTCCTCTCACCGAGCACGTACTCGACGGCGCTCGACGAGGTGGCCGACCGCCTCCGGGACGCGGGCCGCGAGGTGACGGTGGTCGGAGACGACGACTGGACGACCGTCGCGTCGATGCTCCCGGTGCTCCGCGAGGCGAACGTCGCGGTCTGTCCGGGCTACTCGACGGTGATGGAGGCCGCCGTCGCCGGGACGCCCTGCATCGTCTACCCGTTCACGAGCGAGCAGCGCGGGGTCGCGCGGTTCGTGGAGCACGGCGGCGAACCCGGCTTCGCGGTCGCCGAGACGCCCGCCGAGGCCGTCGCAGCGGTGGAGAATCCGCCAGACGCGCCGGTGTTCGAGAACGGCGCGCCCGTGGTCGCACGACGGATAGCTGCCGACCTCGCGTAGCCGAGTCCCCGTAGCGGGCACGCTTGCCACCGGCGGAACCACCTTGATGTAGGGCGGCGAACTGGCGGGCATGACTGCGCGGGTCGAGACCGGCGGCCGCCTCCACTTCGGCTTCCTCAACCTCTCGCTGGCGAACGAGCGCCTCTACGGGAGCCTCGGGGTCGCCCTCGACCAGCCACGGGTCGTCGTCGAGGCCGAGCACGCCGACAGGGCCGTCTGTGGGCACGACCGGGCGAGGCCGTACGTCGAGCGCGCGTGCTCGCTGCTCGACGTTCCCGGCGCGGACGTCGCGGTCCGCGAAGAGCTCCCCGTCCACGTCGGCCTCGGCTCCGGCACGCAGCTCGCGCTCGCGGTGCTGGCCGCGGTGGCGCGCGTCCACGACCTGGCGCCGGAGGTTCGGACGCGCGCCCCGGAACTCGGCCGCGGCGGGCGGAGCGGGGTCGGGGTCGCCACCTTCGAGTCGGGCGGGTTCGTCCTCGACGCCGGCCACCCGACCGAGCGGTTCACCACCGACCGACCGCCGCGCGGCGAGTGGGAGGTGCCGCCGGTCGCCGCCCGCCACGACGTGCCAGCGGACTGGCGCTTCGTGCTCGTCCTCCCGGAGGCGGCGCCGGGGAAGTCCGACGAGGGCGAGGACGAGAGCATGCGCGCGGCGGTGGAGTCGGCGGACGGCAGCCTCGCGGACCGCATCTCCGGCGTCGTGACCCGGAGCGTGCTGCCCGCGCTGGCGACCGGCGACGTGGACGCCTTCGGCGCCGCGGTCGCGGCAGTCGGCCGCCTCAACGGCGCGTGGTACGCCGACGAGCAGGGCGGCGTCTACCGGCCGCCCGCGGGCGCCATCGTGAACGAACTCGGCGACAGTCCCGCCATCTCTGGCGCCGGGCAGTCGTCGTGGGGCCCGGCGGTGTACGGCGTCACGGACGCCGACCGCGCGGATGCGGCGAAAACGGCGGGACACGACTCACTCGACGCAGCGGGCGTCGACGGCGACGTCCTCGTCGTCGCACCCCGGAACCGTGGCGCGACCATCGAGGACTGAGGCGCCGACCGCATCAGCACTAAGGGGCACAGCTGACTGCACCAGCATCCGCCACAACCGACAGCCCCGGGGTGGACTGAAAGGGGCGGCTGGCTCGACAGGCGAGACGACGCAAGGACCGCAGGGAACGCAGTGACCGAGAACCGTAGCGAGTCGCAGCCGTCGAGCCAGCCGGGGCTTTCTGAGAGGTATCAGTCGTGACTGTAGCAGTCGAAGCGGAACGACAGACGATGACTGACGGCAAAAGACGTAAACGCTACGCCCGCAACTCGGGGGTATGGCGACGATTCCGTTCGGCGTCTCGCGGCTGGACGGCCGCATCGGCGGCGGTGCACCCGAGGGGAGCGTGGTGCTGCTGTCCGGGGAGGCCGGCGCTGGGGCCCGTGAGTTCGCCTACACGAGCGCCGTGCTCAACGGCCTCCAGTCCGCGGACCCCGACCTCTTCGACCTCCACTACGGCGACCTCCACGGGAACGCGGTGGCGCCCGAGGACATCCACTACGTGTCGTTCACGGCCGACGAGGCGGAGCTCCAGCGGGAGATCTCGTTCACGCTGGACGAGGAGATCGTGGACGCGGGGCTGGACGCGGTGTCGTTCGCGGACCTCTCCCCGGAGTACTTCCAGTTGAGTCCGGTGCCGCGGGCGTGGTACGCGGGAGAACACCAGACCATCACGGACCTCGGGCAGTCGGGCGGGGAGCGCCGTGACGTCCTCGAGGCGTTCGCGGACTACCTCGACGAGCACGCGCAGGGCAGCCTCGTCGTGGTGGACTCGCTGACCGACCTCATCGGCGCGCGCAAGCAGGACATGGAGTTCAGCGACATCGTGTTGACGCTGAAGGGCCTGCGGAAGGCCGCCAGCGACTGGAACGGCCTCATCCTGTTGCACCTCACGCGGGACGCGGTCACCGAGGAGGAGTTCGGGAGCCTGATGACCTCCGTCGACGGCACGGTGCAGTTCGACTGGGAGCGCGGCGGCAACGAACGCGTCCGCACGATGTACGTCCGAGAGTTCCGCGGCGTGCTTAGCCGCCTCGAGGAGGAGGACATCGTGCAGTTCGAAACGGAGGTCCACGACGCCGGCTTCGACGTCAGTGACGTGCGGAAGATCCGCTGAGGCACCGAACGGTTAAGGGAGGCGGGCCCAAAGACCGGTTGAATGGCCGACGGAACGTCGGACGTGGCCGAGGGGACGAGCCTCGAGGGGCCGGCCGCGGCGTGGCTCGGGGAACGTGCCGAGGAGTTGGGTGTTAGCGACGAGGCGCTCCTGAAGCGTATCGTGGCGGCCTACCGGGCGGCCGAGGAGGACGCAGACAGGGAGTTCGTCACCAACGAGGAGCTGCGCGAGCAGGTGGAGGACGTCGAGAGCGAGTTCGACGAGAAGATCCGGGACGTCCGCGAGCGCGTCATCCAGGTGAAACGCGAGGCCGACGGCAAGGCGCCCACGGACCACGACCACCCAGACGTCGACGAGCGCGCGGCGGCCGCGATGGAGGCCGCGGAGAGCGCGGCCGCCGAGGCGGAGTCGCTGGCCGGAGAAATCGACAGTCTGGCCGACCACGTGGACGCTGGCTTCGACAACTTCGAGGAGGTGCTGTCGTACCTCCGAGACGAGACGGACGACCTGGACGGGAAGGCGACGACGCTGGCGACCGCGGTGCTGTCGGTGCGGGAGTCGGTGGGCTCGCTGGCGGCGGCAGAGGCCCGACGTGAGCGCGCCGAATCGCTCCAGCGGGAGGCGAACCTCGCTGGCGTGGAGAACGCCGACTGCGACGCGTGCGGGCAGTCGGTGACCGTCGCGCAGCTTTCGGCGCCCGAGTGTCCGTTCTGCGGGGAGAGCTTCGAGGGCGTCGAGGCGAAGACTGGGTGGTTCGGCAGCCACACGCTGGTGACCGGCCGGAAACCGGCGCTGAAGGCCAAGCAGTCGTGGCTCGACGACGACGGCGAGGACGACTCGTGGCTCGGCGGCGACACGGATACGCTCGAGGCGATGGCGACCGGCCCGGAGGAAGCCGACGACGAGGAGTCGTCCGACGCCTGGGTCGAGGAAGCGGACGTCGAGGACGCGGTGAACGTCGGCGAGGCCGAACCCGTCGACAGCGAAGCGACGGACGGCGGCCGAGAGGAGACCAATGACTGACGGAGAGCCAGCGGACACACCGGACGACGAGTCGGACGACGACGGGCCGTCGGGCGAGCGCTCGCCCGGGGACATCGGCCCCGGAACCACCGCGAGCGCCCCGCCTGGCGCGGACGTGAGCGCGCCCAGGGGCGAGGACGCGGATGCAGATGGCGAATCCACCGAGGACGCGCCGCTGTCGGACCTTCGGGAGGACGTCGACGAGCGCCGCCAGCGCGACGACGACGAGTTCGAGGCGCTGTTCGACGAGGTGAACGTCGGCGACGTCGACGAGGAGTCTGTCTGGGAGCAGCTGTCGGCGTCGGCCGACGACCCGCTGTTCGTCACGGAGTCCATCGAGGACGACCGCGAGGTGACCGTCGTGGAGAAGAGCCTCTGTCACGGCTGCGAGCACTTCGCGGACCCGCCGCAGCTCGCGTGCACCCACGAGGGGACGACCATCGAGGCGGAGGTGGACACCGACCACTTCCGGGTCGTGGACTGCCCCGTCGTGGCTGAGCGCCGCGAGGAGGCGGGTGACTTTTCACCCGACGATTCCTAACCGGAGCCATGCAGTTTTGCGACGACTGTGGCTCGATGATGCACAAGCAGGGCGACGAGATGGTCTGTTCGAGCTGCGGCGCCGTCGAGGAGAGCGAGGCCGACGGGGGGTTCGTCGAGACGGCCGCCCAGGACACCAGCGACGTCATCGAGACGAGCGAGGACGCGAACTTCGAGGGGAAGCCGACGGCCGAGGAGACGTGTCCGGAGTGCGGCCACGACACGGCGTGGTACACCATCAAGCAGACCGGTAGCGCCGACGAACCGCCGACGCGCTTCTTCAAGTGCAAGGAGTGTGGCGCAAGGTGGCGGGACTATAGCTGAGGTGGGGTTCCTGCCGAAGTTCTCTAGAGATTATAGCGGTGCTCACCTAGAATCCGCGGATATCCGGGGATTCTCGCGAAAAAGCATTTACGTCAATAAGTAGTCTTTTTAGTTGAATCATGTTCGAAGACGATGGCTCCGAGAAAACCAATCCCATCGAAGACCCAATTGACATCGAGACAGATCCGTTTCAGGACCCGATAGACGAAGTAGACCTTGATATTGGCGATTTCGGCATCCCTGTGGCCGAAGAAGGCAGTATTGAGAAGGTGGAGGATGTGAACGAGGACAGTGTGCTGTGCGACTGTGGTCCGCAGTACAAGCACACCGAAACGGTCCTCAAGGAGAGAGGAGCGTCACTTGGGGCTCTAGGTGGGAACTACGCCGGGGAAACTACCGTCATCATCTGTACAGACTGTGGAACACGTTACTACGAGGATGAGTCCTACCAGAACGACAGCAGCGGCCTGAACTCTCTAATGTAATCATGAAGGAGATAGCTGGGGTAATCGGAACGGCGCTTTCCCTGTACTTCCTCTTCGACTTCTTCGTCTGGAACGGTGGCTTCGTGAACCCGAGCTTCTTCGCTCGGCTTGATTCAATTATGGTCTTGTTCCCCTTCTAGAGGTTAGTACGCGGACGGGAGAAGGAGACTCGAAACCTTCAGGGCGCAACATCCTGAGACCTACTCATGGACGAGTTCGCGTACGTCGTGAACGTCGACGCGGCGGTCGTGCGGGACGGCGAGTACCTCGTCATCGAGCGCAGCGCCGAGGAGGAGCACGCGGCCGGAACCGTCGCATTCCCCGGCGGGAAAGTCGAGCAGACCGAGGGATTCGACGCCATAGAGAACACCGCTCGGCGGGAGGTCCGCGAGGAGACGGGCGTCGAGGTGGGAGCCGTCGAGTACGTCTCCAGCAACGCGTTCGTCGCCGACGAGGGGACGCAGTGCCTGAACGTGTTGACGCGCTGCGAGTACGAGAGCGGAGAGCCCGAAGCCCGCCAGCCAGATGAGGTGGCGGACGCGTTCTGGCTACCGTACGAGGAGTTCGGTGCGCACCCGGACGTGCCGGAGTACGTCGCCGCGTTCGCCGAGCGCGTGGAGGAATCGCGGGCGGACTGACTGCGTCTACTGGAGGAGGAGCCAGGCGGCGGCGACCGCGAGGCCGCCCGCCGCCGTCGAGAGGACGGCCTGCTGGCGGAGGGCGTCGAGGCGGGAGTGGTCGTGGTCGTGGCCGGTGCGGGTGACGGCGTCGTGGACCTCGCTGCCGGTCTCACAGTGCGGGAGGAAGTCCATCGCGACGTGGAGGAAGATGCCCGCGGCGAAGCCGAAGACGACGGCGCGGAACGTCGGGTCCGTCGGGAAGGAGAACAGCGTGACCGCGAGCGCGGCGAGGCCGACGCCGGAGGCCGGCAGAAGGAGCATCGCGGGCGAGCGGCCCTCCCGGACGAGGCGGCGCGCGGCGGCGTAGCCCGCCGGTCCCTTGTGGGAGACGATGGCGAGGCCGAGCAGCGGGCCGAGTTCCGGCAGCGCGGTGTAGACGACGCCGATGATGGAGCCGGCGGCCAGCGAGTGGGCGGCGAGTTCGGCGGTCGTGCGGTCGAGCGGGAGGTCGAAGTGCGTGACCAGGTGGCCGACGGTGTGCGCGGCGAACCCGACGAGGATGCCCGCGGCGACGCCGAAGCCGCCGGGTTTGGGCGCGTAGCCGATGGCCTGGGGCACGAGGAACACGCTGGCACTGGTGATCATCGCGCCGCTCGCGAGGCCGTAGCCCCAGACGAGGCCGGTGGGGTGTTCGGTGCTGGCCCGGGCGCCGAGCGCGGCCGCGCCGGCCATCGCGGCGAACGCGACCCAGGAGATGCCGAGCAGTTTGACCGGCGGGTCGCCGACGACAACGTACGCGGACAGCGCGACCAGCGCGAGCGTGCTGAGGACGCCGAGGCGCGAGGTGGTCGCGCGGACGGCGTCGACTGACTCTGTGACCGACATTCAATTAATAATTCCGCACTCGTTGTTAATAACCTATCGGTCCAGGCTGCTCCGCACCGCTCCGGCGGTCAGGCCGTCGAACTCTTCCACTCGGCGAGGCCGAGCACGTCGCCGTCGAGTTCCTCCGGCACCGTCGCCGCCCAGGTGAACAGCGGGGCGACCTCGCTGGGGTTCCGGCCGCCCATCCCGTGGAGGTCGGTGTCGACGGCACTGGGGTCGATACAGCCGATGGCCTGCTCGCAGTCGGCGGCGAACTGTCGGACCACGCCCTCCGCGGCGGCCTTCGAGACGGCGTAGGGGCCGAACCCCGGCTGGGCATCCCGGGCGACGCCGCCAGTCGGCACCAGCACGCAGCCGTCAGCGTCCATGTGGGGGAGCGCCTCGCGGACGGACGCGAACACGCCCCGGGCGTTCGTGCGCATCGTGTCGTCGAACGCGCTGTAGGCCGCCTCGTCGAGTGGCGTCTCCCCGGCGTCGCCGTGGTAGACCGCGGCGCAGGGGACGACCACGTCGATGCCGGAGTCATCGCCGGCCTTCGAGGCGTGCTCCATGAACCGCTCGACGTCGAACTCGTCGCGCACGTCGGTGCGGAGGGAGACGCCGCCGAGTTCGTCGGCGAGCGACGCGAGCGCGTCGCTGTCCCGGCCGCCGAGCGCGACGGTCGCCCCGTCCTCGGCGAACGCCCGCGCGACAGCCTCGCCGAGCCCACCCGTCGCCCCAGTCACCGCTACCGTTGTTGCCATGCGCACAGAGAGAACTGCGAGCCGCCTAAACTTCCCGGGATGACCGGGGTCCTACTCGGTGAGCACGCCGGACGTGAGTTCGCCGAGCGGGCGCGTCACGTCGAACGTCGGCGTCGAAACCCGGATCTGGGAGTCCGCGGTCACGTCGTAGAAGCGGAGGTGGAGCTCGAACGAGCCGTCGTCAGCGACGGGGGCCGCTTCCCGCTGGCCGGACGCCTCGTGGACCGCCCAGACGTTCTCGCCGGCGTAGCTCGCGGCGACCTCGCCCGCCACGACGGCCTCCTGCGGGTTCGAGAAGTCCGTCCCCCGCATCGGGTCGTCGTTGTCGTACCACGCCCCGAACCCCTCGTCGATGGCGTACACGGTCGAGAAACCGGACTTCTGGAGGCCCGCGGCACGGACCGAGGAGAGGTGGTGGGGACAGCGGCAGTAACAGACGACGCGGTCGTCGGTGGGCCAGCCACCGATGGCGCCGCCCTGGGAGCCCCTGACGGCGGGACTGTTCACCGCGCCGAAGATGTGGGCGCGCTTGTACTGTGCGAGCCCACGGGCGTCGACGAACCGGGCCTCCCGGCGGCGGTGCCAGTAGCGGGCGACCTCGACGGGGACGAGCGTGACCGTCTCGCCGTTCGTCGACAGCGCCGAGAACTGGGACTCGTCGACGCTGCGCTCGTCCGTCCCCCCCGCGTACTCGGGCGGTACGCCGTCGCCAGGGGTCTCGTCCGTCGGGAGTTCCATGTTCGCGTTGAACGATGTCTCGAGGTTGCCCGGGTGGTTGACCGTCGCGGACGAGGAGGAGCCGAGGAGACCCGTACAGCCCGCGAGGGCCGCGAGCGACGTCGTGCCCGCGGCGAGGAACGTGCGGCGGTTCATACCCCTGTATTGGGGCGACTGCTTGAAGGATTGTCGGTAACCGGCACTCCCGGTCGCTTCCGGGTTCGCGTCGACTGCGAACCGCCAGGAACTGTCTTACCCCCTCCCTTCGTAGCCCTGCCCATGTCTGTTCGACGACGACTCGGGACCGGACTGCGCCTCGCCAGGGACAGCCTCGACGTGCTCCGGGACCACCCGAACCTGCTGTGGTTCCCCGCGTTCGCGGGCCTCGCGGGCCTCGTCTTCCTCGTGGCCGTGCTCGGAACGACGTTCGGCCTGCTGCCGTTCGCGGCCGCCGCGAACGTCTCGGACACCGTGGCGTTCGCCGCCGTCGCGGTTGCCATCCTCGGAAGCACGTTCGTCGCGACGCTGTTCACGGCGGGGCTGATGTTCGCCGCCCGCGAGGCGCTGCACGGCAAACAGCCGTCGGTGCGCGGCGGCCTCCGCGCCGCGTGGGAGCACAAGTGGACGCTGCTCGCGTGGGCCGTCGTCAGCGCCGTCGTCGGCGTCGTCGTACGCGCCCTCCAGGAGTCGAACAACGTCGGAAGCGTCGTCGTCGGGGTGCTGTTCAGCGTCTCCTGGGCCGTCGTCACCTACTTCGTCGTCCCCGTCGCCGTCTTCGAGGACGAACCCATCACCGGCGTCTTCGGGCGGAGCGTGGACATCGTCCGGGAGACGTGGGGCGAATCGCTCGGCGCGGAGTTCGGCCTCGGCTTCGTCCACCTCCTGCTGTTCGGCGCAGTCGGGCTGCTCACCGTCGGCGTCGCAGTTCTGACCAGCCCGCTCGTCGCCGTCGGGTTCGTCGGCCTGCCGCTCGGCGTGCTCGCGTTCGTCGTCGCATCCACGCTCAACGGCATCGCAAAGGTGGCACTGTACGAGTACGCCACGGGCGGGGACCCGCCGCGCTACTTCGAGAACGTGGACTTCGACGTCGGCGGCGACGGCAGCGAGGAGCGGTCGACGGTCTTGGGCGGCATCAGGCGCGGCATCTGAGGAGCATGGAGTGCGGCGGCGCTACACGCGTTCGACGTCCTCGACGGTCCGGTCGCTGTCCTCGGCGGTCCCCGTGTTCGTCGTGCCCGCCGGTTCGAAGAGGACGACCTGCGTCTCCTCGTGGGCGACCGGGCGGTGTTCGACGCCCGCAGGCGCGACGGTGAGGTCGCCCGGTCCGAGGTGGACGGCGTCCTCTCGGCCGTCCTCGCGGTACTCGATGGTGAGGTCGCCGTCGATCACGTAGAACAGTTCGTCGGCGTCCTCGTGGGCGTGCCAGACGAACTCGCCGTCGAGGCGCGCGACCTTCACGTGCTGGCCGTTCAGTTCCGCGAGCAGGCGTGGCTCCCACGTCTCCTCGACGGAGTCGAAGGCATCCGTCAGCGAGCGTGCGTCCATGCAGGAGACTGGTGACGGAGGCGAAAAAGCGGTTCGCCCGCCCGACCACGAAACGATTTTGGCGGAGTTCCCCGAATCCCCGACCGTGCACTACGACGCAGTCGTCTTCGACAACGACGGCGTGCTCACTCACCCGACGCCCGTCGAGGTGCTCCGCGAGGCCACCGCCGAGGGGTTCGCGGCGGTGGGCATCGAGGACCCGGACCCCGACCACGTCGACCGGATGACCCTCCACGTGACGCCAGCGGACCTCGAGGCGGTCAGCGAGACGCACGGCGTCGACCCCGAGGCGCTCTGGTACGAGCGCGACGCGGCGTTCTCCCGCCGGCAGGTCGCGGAGATGGAGGACGGGCGCAAACCCCTCTACGAGGACTACGCGGCCGTCGGCGACCTCGACGTCCCGTGTGGCATCGTCTCCACGAACCAGCACCGCACCATCGAGGAGATCCTGGACTACCACGACGTCCGCGACCACTTCGACACCCACTACGGCCGCGAGATGGAGCCCGAGAGCCTCACGCGGAAGAAGCCGAACGCCCACTACCTCGAGCGCGCGCTCGACGACCTGGACGTGGCCCCCGAGCGGACGCTGTTCGTCGGCGACAGCCAGAGCGACGTGGAAGCAGCCAGGAACGCGGGCACCGACGCCGCGTTCGTCTGGCGGGACCACCGCGCCGACTACGACCTCGGCGTCACGCCGGACCACGAACTCGAGACGCTACACGACCTGCACGAACTGACCCCAGGGGGCCGGCGAAGCGTTTAAGTCCCCGGCGGGCAAATTATTAAGTGTAGATAGTCGTCGAAATTAAATCGTTGGTTTCTTCTACGAGGTTCCCGCAGCAGTAGGTACGGCGCTCGCACCGCCGAAGTTCGACGTTCACAGTCGCGACGTACACGCGCACCCACCGACGACGGTACCGCGACAGAGCCACACCCCGCAGACTCACCCAACCCATGACACCGCCCACCGATTCGGCCGACAGTTCCCTCGCACCGATCACCGACGTAGAGTCGCTGCGCGACCGCAGCGACGTCCCGTTCCACGACGACTCGGACGACGTCGACGCCGAGACGGTCGACGCCGTCGCCGGCCTCGACGACTGGGCCGTCGTCGGCGTCACGGACGACGACGGCAGCGTCCTGCTGCGCCGCCTCACCCCCGACTGTGAACTGAAACTCCCCGTCAGTGGCGTCGGAGAGGAGGACGATTTCGTCGCGGCCGCGCGTTCCGCGGTCGAGGACGTCCTCGGCCTCCCCGTCGAACTCGACGGCGTCGAAGGCGTCTGGACGTTCGAGGCCCACGAGGCGGACGGCGACCGAAGCGCGACGCGGAGGTTCGTCGTCTTCGGCGCGACACCGGCCGTCGACACCGCCGGCGTCTCGCTCCCGACCGACGACGTCCCAGACGAGGACGCACCGGTGGAAGCCGGCTGGTTCGACGAGTTCCCCGAAGACGGCGAGAAAGCGCCCGGCACCGACCTGTTCTTCGACTGAACGGCCGGCCCACAACCGCTGTCGGACGACGTTTCGGCCCCCGTGCGAGCGGTTCGCAGACGGGAGACAGGTAGCAATCCGTTTGTACGCCGGTCCACTGTCTCCGGCAATGAGCTACAAGGTCGGTCTCGTGGGCAAGCCCTCGGTGGGGAAGTCCACGTTCTTCAACGCGGCGACGATGAACGACGTGCCAGAGGGCGCGTACCCGTTCACGACCATCGACCCGGCGGTCGGCGAGGCGTACGTGCGCGTCGACTGCGCGGCCCCCGACTTCGGGGAGACGTGCACGCCCTCGACGGGGTACTGCGAGGACGGCGTCCGCTTCGTCCCGACGAAACTCGTCGACGTCGCGGGGTTGATTCCCGGCGCCCACGAGGGCAACGGCCTCGGCAACCAGTTTCTCACCGACCTGAACGAGGCCGACGTGCTCGTCCACGTCGTCGACTTCTCCGGAACGACCGACATCGAGGGCGAGCGCACGGAGGGCCACGACCCCCGCGAGGACATCGACTTCCTGGAGGACGAACTCGACCAGTGGTATCTCGGCATCCTCGAGAAGGGCATCGAGCGCTACGAGAGCCAGCACATGGCCGAGACGTCCCTGGAGACGGAACTCGCCGAGCAGATGAGCGCGTTCCGCACGAACGAGGACGAGATCAAGCAGATCGTCCTCTCTCTCGGTCTCGAACTCGACGCCGACACGTGGGACGCCGACGACCGAACCGAACTCGCCCGGGAGATTCGCAAGCGCACGAAGCCGATGGTGGTCGCGGCGAACAAGATGGACACCCCCGAGGCGCAGGCCAACTGGGACGAAATCACCGCGGACGACGACTACGACCACCTGGAGTTCGTGCCAGTGAGCGCCCACGCCGAGAAGGCGCTCAAGCAGGCCGCCGAGGACGGCGTCGTCGACTACCGCCCTGGCGACGACGACTTCGAAATCACGGGCGACGTGAGCGACGAGCAGGCGGCGGGCCTCGAGGCCATCCGCGAGTTCGTCGCCGACTACGACGGCGCGGGCGTCCAGCAGGCCGTCGAGACGGCGCTGTTCGACGCGCTCGGCGTCAACCCCATCTTCCCGGGGTCCACGGGCGGCCTCGGCACCGCGGACGGCCGCGTGCTCCCGGACGTCTTCCTGCTCCCCGAGGGCGCGACCGCCGAGGAGTTCGCGTACGCGGTCCACTCGGACATCGGCGATGGCTTCCTGCACGCCAAGGACTGCCGCGTGAACCGTCAGATCGCCGCCGACCACGAACTCGCGCCCCGGGACGTCGTCGAGATCGTCTCCACGAACTGACGCCACAATCGTTAGGGCCGCGGCTCCCGATTTTCCAGTAGATGGCGTCGCCGACTGCGAGTTTCGTGGTCCCGGCGTTGAACGAGGCCGACTACCTCCCGGCGACCCTCCGGAGCATCCGGGCCCAGACCACCGGCGTCGACTACGAGGTGGTGGTGGCCGACGGCGCCAGCACCGACGCTACCCGGGCGATTGCCAGCGAGGCCGGTGCCCACGTGGTGGTCTCCGACGCGGGTGGCATCGCCGCTGGACGGAACGCCGGCGCTCGCGCCGTTCGCGGGGAGTGGCTGGCGTTCGTCGACGCCGACACCACGGTCCGCCCGGACTACCTCGACCGGATGCTCGGGTTCGCCCACGAGTCGGGCGTCGCAGGGGCGTCCTCGCACTGTCGGGTGACGGACTGCTACCGCGGGAAGGCGATGCAGGTCGTCGTGAACCGCGCGTTCCCGCTGCTCGAGCGGCCCGTCCTCCCCGGGTTCAACACGTTCGTCCGGCGGTCGGCCTTCGAGTCGGTCGGCGGCTACGCCGACGTCGGCAACGAGGACACCGCGTTCAGCCGCGCGCTCGGCCGCGAGTTCCCGACCGCGTACTGCCCGGACGTGCTCGTCGAGACGTCCGGCCGCCGGTTCGCGCAACAGGGGTTGACGGGAACCGCCCTCCACTACCTCGCGCTCGACGTCGACCGCGTGCGGGCCACCTGAGCAGTGTGGAGGAACGGCGGGTTCGGAGAATCGACGGGTTGAGGGAGGTGCCGCGCCTCGCGTCGCCCATGTCCGCGTGGCTGGTGCTGTTCGTGGCGGGACTGTTCGAGGCGGCGTGGGCCATCGGCCTCGCGTACACTGACGGGTTCACCGAACCCGTTCCCTCGGTGCTCACGCTGGCCGCGATGGCCGTCTCTGTCTACCTGCTCGCCCAGGCCGTCCAGGAGCTCCCGGTCGGGACGGCGTACGCGGTGTGGACGGGAATCGGCGCCGTCTCAACCGCTATCCTCGGCGTCTACCTCTTCGACGAGTCGACGTCCGCGCTCCGACTCGGCTCTATTCTGCTGGTCGTGGTCGGCATCGCGGGGTTGCAGGTGACTGCGAGCGGCCACGCCTGACTACGCGTCCAGGCGGACGGCGTCGCGGTCACGCTCGGCGACGAGTCGGGCGGGGAGGAGGCGCTCCGCGTCGCCGGCGCTCCACTCGACGGACCGGAGGGTCTCCTCGGGGGCGTCCGCCGCGACGTCGACGCGGAGGCCGTCGGTCTCGACCCCGCTGACGGTGCCGACTCGGCGGCCGTCGCGGTCCAGCACCGGCAGTCCGACCGGGCGATCGTCGGGCCCGGCGACGGGCGAGATGTGTATCATCTCAGTCCTCGAAGACGACCGCCCGGACGGCCACGTCGGTGACCGTGGGCGTGCCGTCGTGCCCGCGCGCCCACGTGAGGTCCGGGCGCACGTCGTAGGCCTCCCCGCCGCCCTCGAGTTCCAGCGTCGCGGTCTCGCCCTCGGCGAACCGGCGGGCGACGTCCGCTCGCGCGCCGTCGGCGAAGCGGTTCATCCCGTCGGTCCCCTTCCCGCTGCGGACGGCGACGACCTCGACGTCCAGTCCCTCGGGGCCGGTGTGGAGCGCGACGCGGAGCGGGACGCGCTCGCTCTCCCCGTCGCCGAGCACGAGCACCGCGTCCTCGGCGTCCTCCAGGCGATCGATTTCGTCGTCGAGGGTCTCGCCGACGAAGCCAGGGACGGAATCGCTGACCGAGGAGAGCACCCGTTCGGCGATGCGCTCGCCGAACTCGGGGTCGAACGGGGAGACGTCTCCGGGGTCGGGTCGACCCCGGCTCTCCCCTCGGCGCTGGTGGTCGCGGGTCGCGCCGCGGTCACGCCCCGACCGTCGGTCCCGGTTCTGCGAGCGCGGTTCGGGCGTCTCTGGCGCGCGTGGCGGTTCGGGGCTGTCCCGGAGGCCGCGCCGCAGCGCGTCCTCCCAGGAGAGGTCGAGGGCGTCCTTCCGGCGCTTCAGCCGCTCGAACACCTCGTCGTCGTCGATGGAGATACGGATCTGTCTGCTCACACGTCCACCCACCCACCACAGCACCATAAATGTGCGTGCCTACTCACATTCAACTCACAACTAGTGCAAAGATTGATGGGGGTGGCCGTCGCAGACGGTCACATGGGAGACACGATTCGCGGCGAACGCATCAGCATCGACGGCGCGGGCACGTACGACGAGGTGGACTGCGAGGAGTTCGTCGTCAACGGCTCCGGGAAGGTCTCCGGTGACCTCTACGCGACCACCGTGGACATCGACGGCACTGCGAAGGTCGGCGGCCTCGTCGACGCGGTGGACCTCGACGTCGACGGCACTGCGAAGGTCGAGGGCGACGTCCGCGGGGAGACCGCCTCGGTCGACGGAACGGCCAAGTTCGCGAACAGCCTCAGCGCCGACCGCCTGGCCGTCGACGGCACCGCGAAGGTCGGCGGCAATCTCGACGGCCACGACGTCGAGGCCGACGGTACGCTGAAGGTGAGCGGGAGTCTCGTCGCGGCCGACGCGCGTTTCGACGGTACGCTGAAGGTCGGCGGCGTCACCGACGCCACCACGCTCACCGTCGACGGAACGGGAGCGTTCGACGACGTGAACGCCGACGAGTTCTCGGCCACGGGGAGCGTCCGCGCCGACAGCGTCTCCGCGCGCACCGTCGACGTCACCGTGGAGGGTCGCTCGAAGGTCGGGTCCGTCGAGGCGACAGAGGTCCGAGTGCGGCCGGGGGAAGGGGCACGCTCGCTCGCGAGCAAACTACTCGGCGACGGCGACCGCGTCTTCGAGGTCGACACGGTCGAAGCCGAGACGGTGGAACTGGACGCCACCCACGCGGGGACCGTGGTCGGCGACAGCGTCACCCTCGGACCCGACGCCGAAGTGGACGTGGTGTACACCGACGACCTGGACGGTGCGGACGCGACGGTGGGCGACGTTCGACCCCGCGAGGAGTACTAGTCGGTCGGAGCGAGGGAGTCGGCCCGTGGCCGTCGAGGCGGGCGATTAGCGGCCCTCGTCACTTGCTACCACGTGCATCCGATGACTTAACTGTGGGCCGTTCCTAGGATGGGTGTGAGCGAAGAATCAGGGCGCCGGAACCTCCGGATGCCCAACGGAGACGAGCTTTTCGCCGTCGTGACGGAGCACAACGGCGGGAATCACGTACGCGTGCAGTGCGAGGACGGAGAGAACCGGATGGGGCGCATCCCCGGGCGAATGAAGTACCGGACGTGGATCAGCGAGGGCGACGTCGTGCTCGTCGAGCCGTGGGACTGGCAGGACGAGAAGGCCAACATCGAGTGGCGCTACTCCGAGCAGGACGCCGACCAGCTCCGCGACGAAGGCCACATCAACTAGTCCGCCGCTGGACGGTTACAGATTTTCTGCGGTTTTCCCGTGGCGAGCGACGGCGCCGTTCATCCGATAGCCGCTCTGACACCCGGATTCGCCGTTAACAGCTATTCTAACCCCGGCAGCGGGCGGTAAGCGTCTACTTACAAACCGCCCTTCCGCCGTCTACGCGGCCATGCCTCCAAACCGGCGCCGGCTCGCGCGAACGACGCGACGCTCGTTCCTCGGAAGCGTGGGAGTGGCTGCGGCGGGTCTCGGACTCGCTTCGCGAACCAGTGCGGCGGTCGAGGGACAGTTCGTCCTCGAACAGGGGGACCGGTGCGTTCCGCTGACGCCGCTCTCGGGCGCCAAGCCCGTCGAGGAGCTCTACCAGTGGGGGCTCGCCGACTACGACTGGAGCGCCACCGGACTCGTCGAACTGGAGCGACCCGAGACGAGCATCCTGTTCCTCTACGACGGCCCGAACGGTCTCAGCCTCGTGCTCGTCCACGACAAGTACGGCGACGGGACGAACGGTGGCTCGGTCACCTTCGAGTTCGCGGGACTCCCCCTCGACGGCCAGTGGGTCGTCCAGGACGACCTCTACGACGCCGACTCGAACTACGACCGCTGGGCCCGGAACGGCGACACCGCCACCGTCGACTGGACGTGGACCACCGGCCGCACCGACGGCGGCGTCTTCCGCGGCCTCGGCGAACTGCCCGACCTGGAGCTCCGGATTTCGCCGGCATTCAACGCCGCGGCCGCGCTCTATGGAGAGTACTTCGACGGGGAACTCACCGACTGGCAGGTGCTCTCCGGGTCGCTCGACGCGCCGGACCGAACCTCGCTCGCCCTCGACGAACCCGTGACCATCCGGCGGGGAACGTGCTCCACCGACAGCACGGGCGGGAGCGGTAGCGATGGCGGAGACGGCAGTGATGGCGGAGATGGTGGCGACGGCAGTGACGGCGAGGACGGTAGCGATGGCGGCGACAGCAGTAGCGACGACGACGGCGACAGCAGCGGCGACGACAGCACCGACAGCGGGAGTGACGACGAGGAAACCGGACCGGACGAGGAGAGTGGCAGCGGGGCGGACGACGATAGCGAGGACGCTGACGACGAGAACGACCACGAGGAGGAGGACGATGATGACGAAGACGAGGACGATGACGAGGACCACCCCGGGAAGGGCAAGGGTCACGAGAAAGGCAAGGGGAAAGGCCACGAGAAAGGCAAGGGGAAAGGCCACGAGAAAGGCAAGGGCAAGGGTCACGAGAAGCACGGCGACCACGACGACGACGATGATGACAAAGACAGTGACGACGAAAGCGAGGACGACGATAGAGACGGCGACGACGATGACGAGGAAGGTGAGGAAGACGACTAATCCGGAGGCGTCGCCGGCAGCGAGAGCGACCAACCGTTCCCCGGCCGGTCAGCCGACGGGCTCGAAGTCGTCGACCTGCCGCCGGCCGTCGCGGTGCTGTTCGAGGTAGTAGGTCACGCCCGGCTGGTGGGCGGCGCCGACGACGAGGTGGACCGTCTCGGCGGTGCTGTGGTAGACGGCGTAGTCGGCCATGCGCTCGTTTCTGGCGTGCGTGAGCAGTTCGAGCGCGGGGTCGTGGCGGCGCAGCCACTCGCGTTCGAGGGGCTGGGGGAGGAACGCGCGCCGGTAGTAGTCCTGGAGGGCGGCGAGTTTCGTCGGGTCCTCGGCGGCCGCCCGGGACATCGAGAACGACGCGAAGTCCATCCCCGTGGAGACGTCCTCGTGGCTCATCAGGAACGCCGACGCGACGTCCCCGAGCGCCCGCTCGAGGGACTCGCCGTAGAGGTGGCGCCCGGAGTCGATGAGCGAGAAGACGGCGTCGCGCAGCTCCGCCGTCAGCGAGTCGAGGTCCTCCACGACCCCGGTGAACGGGGCACCGAGGACGTCGCTGACGGGCGGGGTGGCCTCGAGGGCAGCGTAGCGCTCCATGGCCCAGTTGTAGTCGTCCATCTCGTAGACGTCGTCGAACGCCGAGAAGTACATGGGGCGGACGCCCTGTTCGACGAAGACGGCCGCGCCCGAATCGAGGAACCTGGCCGCGTGCTGGCGGAGGAACCGTCCCTCGGCCCGCGTGTCGGCGTGCGTGATGCCGTGCACGCAGAACGTCTGGCCGTCGACGACCACGCAGTCGCCGGGGAGGTGGTCCGGACTCGCCTCGACGGTCGCCCGCCCCTGCAGGTCGAACCACTCCCGCTTGGCCGCGAAGTAGGCGTCGTGAATCGACGCTGCGTCCGTCGCGCTCGCGAGGGCGGCGAGGCTCTCCGCGCCACTGATCGCCGCGAGGCGCTCTCGCTCGCCCGCGGTCAACCCCGATTCGGAGCCTGCCACCATCACCGAAAGTTACCGACGGTCGATAATAAATCGTGGCCCACCACGGAACTACGCTTAATGAGCGAGCGGCCGTCCTTCCCCATCTAACGGGGCCACACCCCGGCGAGCGACAATGAACCCAAAACACGCCGACTCGACGGTGGACGGACAGCACCGGTCCATCTGGCTGGAGACGAGCGCAGAGACCAGCTACGACGCGCTGGACGGCGGCACCAGGGTCGACACCGTCGTGGTCGGCGGTGGCATCGTCGGCATCACGACGGCGTCGAAGCTCGCCGACGCCGGGCAGACGGTCGCCGTCGTCGACCGCGACCGCATCCTCGCCGGGGTGACGGGCCACACGACGGCGAAACTCACGTCGCTGCACGGCCTCCTCTACGACTACCTCCTCGAGCAGTTCGACGAGGACCGCGCGCGGCAGTACGCGGACGCGAACCAGCGCGCCATCGACGAGGTCGAATCGACCGTCGAGGACCGCGGCATCGACTGCGACTTCGAGCGCGTCCCCGCCTACACCTACGTCGAGGACCACGACCGGCGCCAGGCGGTCCGCGACGAGGTGGAGGCCGCCAGACGGCTCGACCTGCCGGCGTCCTACACCGAGTCCACGGAGTTACCCTACGACGTGGCGGGCGCCGTGAAGTTCGAGGAACAGGCGCAGTTCCACCCGCGGAACTACCTCCTCGAACTGGCCGGCGACCTCGTCGAGTCGGGGAGCCACGTCTTCGAGAACACCCGGGCGCTCGACGTCGAGCCCGGGAGTCCGTGTCGCGTCTCCACGGACCGCGGCGAGCTCGTCGCCGACGACGTGGTGGTCGCCACGAACTTTCCGTTCTTCGACGAGGGGCTCTACTTCGCCCGCCTGGAGCCAAAGCGCTCGTACGTGCTCGCCGCGCGCCTCGCCGGGGAGACTCCCGATAGTATCTACTACCGCCAGAGCGACCCCTACTTCTCGGTCCGCCCGCACCCCGCGGGCGACGAGTCGCTCGTGCTGTTCGGCGGGCAGAACCACAAGACGGGCCACGAGGTGAGCGGTGTCGACCGCTACCGGAAAGTCGAGCGGGAGGCGCGGACCCGCTTCGACGTCGACTCCGTCGAGTACCGGTGGTCGACGCAGGACTACCGGTCCATCGACAGCGTCCCGTTCGTCGGCAAACTCGCCCCGCACACGAAGCACGTCTACGTCGCGACGGGGTTCGGCGGGTGGGGGCTCACGAACGGCACCGCCGCGGGAATGGTGCTATCGGACCTGATTCTCGGCCGCGAGAGCCCGTGGACTGGCGTCTACGAGCCGACCAGGTTCAACGCCAGTGCCTCGACGAGGGAGCTCGTGAAGTACAACACCGAGTCGATGCGCCACTTCTTCGAGGACCGGCTGAAGGGGCGGCCCAGCGGTGTCCGGGTCGGCCTCGACCGCGGCGAGGCGAAGATAGTGGACTCCGAGGAGGGCCCGGTCGGTGTCTACCGCGACGAGCGCGGTGAGGTCCACACCGTCTCTGCGGTCTGCCCGCACATGGGCTGCCACGTGGAGTGGAACGACGGCGAGGAGTCCTGGGACTGTCCGTGTCACGGCTCCCGGTTCGACTACGACGGGCGCGTCGTCCACACGCCCGCGGTCAGCGACCTGGAGACGTTCAGCGAGCGTGAGCTCTCGGCCATCGGCGTCGGCGTCGCCCAGGAGCGCTCCGCCGAGGGCGACGACTGAGCGGTCCCGGCGCTCCTCCAGGGCCAGCCGGTTCCGGCTACGGTGTCGGAAAAACGAGGGCGTCGTTCGGGCACAGTTCGCGTGACCCAGGTGAGAGCCGTGGGGTCAGTCGGCGGCCGACTCGATGACGCGCCCGTAGTCGAAGTCGTCGACGTGCGAGGAGAGTTTGTCGAGGGCCTCCTGTTCCTCCTCGAGGGTCTCGTGGAGGATGTCGCCGGCCTCCTCCATCCCGAGGCGGTCGGCGAGCAACGCCATGTTGCCGTAGGCGGCGATCTCGTAGTGCTCGGTCTTCTGGGCCGCCACGAGGTTGTGGAGGTCGAGGACCTCCTGGGCGGGGTCCTCGTCGACGAAGTCCTTGTGCTCGTTGAGGAGTCCCTCGATGCCCTCGCACTCCTCGGTGTCGGGTTCCACGTCGATCATCTCGAACACCTGCTCGAGACGGTCGATGTGGCCCTCGGTCTCCCGGCGGTGCTCGCGGAACGCGTCCGCGATCTGCTCGTTCTCGGTCTGCTCTGCGAGTTCGTCGAGCGCGTCGAGGAGTTCGTTCTCGGCGTAGTAGATGTCTTCGAGGTCGTGCACGAACAGCTCACGAAGGTTGGACATTGACATAGTCGTACCCACCTACCACGGCGAGTTCGATAAATCCGGAGCCTGCAGACGCAGGGGGAGTAAACGCCCGATGGAGACGCCCTCAGTCGCCCTTCCACTTCCCCGGCTTCGCGTCGTGAATCTCGCCTTTCGCCTGGCGGCTCGTCGGCCAGAAGGCGACGACGAGGACTCCGACCAGGAACGCGGCGAGCGCTCCCGCGACCACGTCGCCGGGGAGGCCCGGCAACGCCGCCGCCTCGGTCCACCGTGTCTCGGGCGTGAACAGCGTCACTTTCGCGGCCCAGGCGGCTCCGAGCACGACGAACAGCCACACGTAGACCCGGCGGAGGCGCCGGGTGAGCGCCTCGCGGGCTGTCACCTTGAACGTGGGGTTGCGGAGGTCGTCGCTCAACTCCTCGCGCCACTTCGAGTGCTCGACGCCTGCGGGCTCCAGGGCGTTCGCGAAGAGGTTCTCCTCGACGAATCGCACCCGGGACCGGTAGAGGTCGAAGAAGCGGTAGCGGCGGACCTCGTAGGAGAGGAACACCGCGAGGATGCCGACGCCGATGAGGAGCAGGAACGCGGGCATGTCCCGACTGGAGAAGACGACGGACAGCAACGCGGCGATGAGCGTGATGGCCCAGTTGGTCGTCCGGTCGATGCGGTTCTGGCTGCTGTCCGCCTGGTTGACCGCCCCCCGGTAGAAGTCCGAGAGCAGGGCGACCAGTGCGTCCGTGTCGTCGGCCAGTTCGGCGGCGACCTCCTCGTCCTCCTCGCGGAGGGGGCTGTCTGGGTGGTCGTCCTCGGGCATGTGGGTACGTTCGGCCGCGACGGCCATAGGTCCACGCTGGAATCGGCGGTCGTCCGACCGCCGAGCGCTACGCCGAGCGCTCGCTCCGAGACGTGACCACGTCGACGCCGGGGCTGTAGAAGTGGACCGGCTCCGTCTCCGGGTGCTCGAAGCCGCTGGCCGCGAACAGCGTGTTCTCCGTCACAGAGACGTCGGCGTCGAACAGCGGCCAGCGGTCGTGGGAGAGGTCGGTGTGGCGCAATGTCCCGTCGGTCGACTGGGTGTAGATGCGCCGGCGCTCGGTGACGAACTCGGCGAGGGAGTCCGGGGGTGCCGTGTACGCCTCGCCCGTCGGCCCGTAGGTGGCCGCGAACCGGGCCGGGCGGTCTCCGGGCTGGCGCCGGCGGCTGGTGACGTGCACGCGGTCGCCGCTCCGCCGGAAGCGGACGCGGGCGTAGTAGTACGGGAGGTGGTGGGTGAACCGTGCGGCGACCACGCTCATCAGGCCCGCCGCGTCGAGGCTGAAGAAGTAGACGCCGGGGTCGCCGTCGTGGCTGACGTACGTCCGGAGGTGGACCTCCGGGCGCGGAAAGCCCGCCATGGTGGGCAGTCCACGGGGTCGGGCGTCGGCGTTGAGCAGCGGGACGACGGAGAGCCAGGCCGTGCCGTCGTACTCGTCGACGTCGAGCGCGGCCGGGAGGCGAGCGGCGACCGCGTGGCTGTCCACCGGCCAGTTCGCGAACAGCAGGTGGCGCCACTCGAAAGAGAGCGACAGGACCATGCGCGAGTTACGGGACGAGCGCCCTTAACGACGGACCCGCTGGCCGGGACAGTAGCGCGAAAACGAGATGGACAAGAACGGCGAGGGTCCAGCCCGGAGGCTGGGAGCGACTAGTTGCTCGAGCTGCGGCTGGACTTGTCGCTCGAACTGCTCCCGGATTTGCCGCTCGAACCGCTCTTAGACTGGCGTCCGGAGCTACCGCTCTGCTTGCTGCCCTTCTCGCTGGCCTCCTCCATCTTCTCGCTGGCTTCCTTGCCACCCTGCTCGATGCGGGAGGCAACGCCCGTGCCGCGCTCTTCGACGGTGTCGGCGGCCTGCTCTGACATCTTCTCGGTCCGCTCGGACATCGTCCGCCCACGCTCCTCGACGGTGTCCGCCGCCTGCTCGGACATCTCCTCGGTCTGTTCCGCGGTCCGCTCGGCGGCCTGCTGGACGCGGTCCGTCATCTGGCTGACGCTCTCGTCCATCGAGTCCGAGCGGCTCCAGAGCATGTAGCCCGCGACGGCGATCGCACCGACGGTGAGCAACAGCGGAACGATGCTCCGCCCGGAGCTACTGTCCGAGGAGCCGCTGCTGCTGTGGACGCCCTCCTCGTGCGCCTCCCAGACAGCGTCCTTGACGACTCTCCGGAGTTCCCGCTCCAGCGACGACCCTGTTCTGTTGTATTCGTCCGTCATCGAGTGGCTGGTCATGAGTGAATCCACACACAGGTACGGCCGCGACGTGGAAAACTGTTCTCCCAAACCCGACGGAATCTGTCAGTCGTCGGTCGGCGCCGTGCTGGTGACGTAGACCGAGGGCCGCCGGAGGACGAACTCCTCGACGAACGCCACGACGACGGCCGCCGCCTGGAGCGCGAAGTAGGGCCACAGCAGGAGCGGCGCGGCGTACTCGACCGGAGCGTGCGTCCGCCCGTCCCGGGCGTCGAGCGCGAACAGCAGGTAGGCGGCCATCGCCGGGGCGAGCGACACCCACCCCCACAGCGGCGCGGCCGCCGGTGAGAGCGGGAACTGGCCGGCGGCGACCAGCCACGCTACCGGCGCCAGCGGCGCGGCCAGCGCCACGACCGGGAGTGCGACGACGGCTGCCAGGGTGGCCGCGAAGTCCACGCGGGCGCCCAGTGGCGGCGGCCCCGAACGGAGCGAGGGGGCGAGGTGGCGGCGCGCCACTTGCATCCCGCCGCGAGCCCAGCGCTTGCGCTGGCTCCACCACGCCGACAGCGTCGCGGGGTTCGTCTCCCGGGTCACGACCCCCGGGTCGACGCGTATCTCCCCGCCCGCCCGCCGGATGCGGTAGGCCATCTCCACGTCCTCGATGAGGAGGGACTCGTCGAACGGGCCGAGTTCGTCGAGTGCGGTCGCCCGGAAGAACGCCTGGCCGCCGGTGAACAGCGCGAATCCGTCGACGAGGTCCCGGGCGTAGAACTCCGTGCGCTCGACGAGGCCGCGCTCGACGGTGGCACAGAGCGCGAGGAGCGAGTCGCCGGGGTTGGTCCCGAAACACCGACCCTTCACGCACCAGACGTCGTCGTCCACGAACCACCGGACAGCACGGCGGACCGCGCCGGGTTCGGGACGCTGGTCTGCGTCGAGCACGGCGACGACGTCGCCCGTCGCGTGCCCGAGCGCGTGGTTGGTCGCGGCGGCCTTCCCGCCCGGTGGGCCCGGGCGCTCGACGGCGCGGACCCGCTCGTGCTCGGCCGCGAGACGGCGGGCGACGTCGGCCGTCCCGTCCGTCGAGGCAGCCTCGTAGCCGACGACGACCTCCAGGTGGTCGACGGGGTAGTCGAGGGCGAGACACGCTTCGACCGTCGCCGGGAGCACGTCGGCCTCGTTGTACGCCGTCAAGAGGACGCTCACGTCTGGGAGGTCCGCGTCGGGGACGGCCTCCGGTGGCTCCCGGCGGACGGCCGCCAGCAGCGTCGAGGCGACGGCGCGGGTCGAGAGCGCGACTCCGAAGAGGAGCACGACCGACGCGCCGACGCGGGCGTACCAGGGGAAGACGACGCCAGGAGCGACGATGGCGAGCGAGAGAACGACGGCGACGGCGGCGGTGCGAGCGCTCGACCCGGAGCGGGACTCGTCGGGCGTCGACACCTCCATCGTGAGTCCACAGTGCCGGACGCGGCGGAAAGTTACAGGGTCGCTTCCCTGGCAGCGATTCCCTCGTTTCGCCTCCTCTCGCCGTGGGCGTGCGGACAGAGCGTTCCGGGGCGCGAGCGTTCTGACACAGTCCGATGGTCCGGTGGCGAGTAACGCCTCCCTGTGTTCGACGTACTACGGGCTTACGGGGCTGGCGCCGAGATGGCGTTCACTCGCGGTTTGTTTTCACTGAATTACGCGCAGAACTGCGGATATAACAAAGTCGCTCGTGGCTCTCCCTCCTGACGGGATTGAAGATGAACAACAACAACCGGGACGACACTGAGGAGTACAGGGGACAGCGACGAATCACGACAGACCGAAAGGACATCCAGCGCTGGGCGGACGAGCGCGACGCGGCGCTCATCTCGGGCGCGGAGTCCGGGACGGCCGAACCGAGCTACCAGTTCGTCCCGGAGGCGGACGCCAAGGAGGAGCACCGCGAGAAAGATTGGGACAACTTCTTCGACTGGTTCGAGTCCGAGAACCGCGCGTTCGTCTACACCGAGGACGCCGACGGGATGGGGGACTACGACATTCTCGACCGCGACGAGGCGGCCGCCCGCGCGACAATCGCCGACGAGGACGCCGAGAAACGCCTCCTCGAGGGCGAGACGGTAACGACGGAGGTCACCGAGCGGACGGTCGTCGAGACGGAGGTCGTCGAGACCGACCGGCTGGAGAGCGAGATGGTCGACCGCGAACTGGTGAGCAGTCGCATCATGGAGGCCGAACTTGTCGACTGGGAGGTGCTGGACACGGGGTCGGACTTCGAACTCCGGGCTTCCGAGGACATCGCGGGCCGCGAACTGACGATGGCCGGCGACCGCACCGGTGACCGCGAGCACTTCGACTACGACGACGTCGACCTCGAGACCCACCTCGAGGGCTACCTCACCGCCGAAATCGAGGAGATGTGGCGGGTCCGCCGGGTCGTCGAGGAGCGCGCGAACATCGAGACGCGGATCGTCGACATGGACATCGAGGAACACGGCACAGTAGAGTCCGACACGGTCGAGACGAAGGTCGACACCGCGGACGTCCAGCGCACCATCTTCGAGAGCGACGCGGTCAGCGCCGACGCCGAGACGTCGGCCGACCAGCGGAAGATGATCCAGACCGAGCGACTCGGCGACGACCGCTTCGAGAGCGTGCTCGTCGAGCGCCAGGTGCTCGAGGACGAGATTCGGCGCCGGAAGCGCTTCCGCTTCGAGAACGTCGACAGCGAGATTCTCGAGACTGAGACCGTCGAGACCGACCTGATCGACACCGAGGTCGTCGAGTCGGCGGGGGCGGAGATGCCGGGCGAGACGGCAGCGACGGGGATGGACGAAACGGCCACCTCCACGCGCGAGACCGAATCGATGGCCGCGGGAGGGAGCGGGCGGCCGTTCACCGAGGACGACGAGGGAGCGACCGTCGTCGACGCACAGGGTGACAGAATCGGCAAGATCGACCACGTCGAGGCGGGCACCGCCTACGTCAATCCGAAGTCTGGGTTGGTAGGCAGTATCGAGTCGGCGCTGGGCTGGGGCGACAACAAGGACGAGTACCGGCTCAGTCCGGAGCAGATCCGGCGCGTCGACGACCGGGGCCGCTTCGTCGTCTCTCACGACGTCGAGAAAGCGCTCGAGGACGACGACGAGAATCGCTGAGGCGGGTTTCCGGCCCCGACCGCCGGGCCGGAGCGAGCGGCGTCACTCTTCTTCCGTTTCGTCGTCGACGACCTCCTCGACGACCTCTTCGTCGACGTTCATCTCACCGGGTGGGGCGGGTTCAGCCTGGATGTCCTCCTCGCCGCGCTGGGCGATTTCCTCGTCCGTTCGTTCCTCGCCCGGGAGGTCCTCGTCGGTCGCGTCCCCCTCTGCGTCCGGGGCCGTGGCACCGTCGTCGTCCCCAGCGGCCGCCTCGTCGCTCGCCTCCTCGACGGACTCGTCGATGGAGAGCTGGTACCAGTCGCCCGAGTCGTCGGTCGAGTCGCGGTCCGACCGGAGCCGTCGCGCGACGACGTACGCCACACCGGCGAGACCCACTCCGAGCAGGAGTTTGCGGCGGAGGCTGCCCGACGAGTCGCTCTCGTCGGACGACCCCTCGTCAGTGGAACTCGCTGCCCCGCCGCGGATGGACGCTGGCGTTCTGACCATACGTTTCGTTCGGCCCGCGGAGGGAAGTTCGTTTGGGCGTTCCCCCGAACGCCACCCCGCTATCCCCGCTCCGTCCCGTGGAATTGCATTTCGGATGGACCTGTCCACGCTCCTCACAGTCACGGCTCTGAATAAGGTGAGCGTACACCAGCGCTGCGCTGCCGGGCAGAGCTTACTCGCCAGTAGGGACGAGGGAGTTCTGCCGGCGTCAGTACGACCCCTGTACCGTCTGTCGATTCCCCGGAAGAGCGTCGCTCAGAAAAACGTTCAGAGCCGCCAACTGGTAGGGCGAGCGGTGTTCGGAGTAGCGCGCCGTTTGGCGATTCGGGCCTGAATATAACAATGGCCGTGGCAGCCGATGGAACTAATGCGATATGACAGACAAGAACACAACAAGACTCAAGCTAGGGGCGCTACTGATGGCGCTGACTGTCGTTCTGGCCTCAGGAACGGCTGTCGCGTACATGTCGTCGGCGAGTAGTCAGTCCTCCGGGACTGTGACAGCGGAGGACATCGAGGCCGAGGAGATCCGGATGGAGAACGTCGATGTCGACAACGTGACGTTCCAGCTGGAGGACGTGGACTCAACCCAGGACGTACTAATGGACCAGTTCGAGTCCACCCTCGGTGACAACGTCGAGGGATTCGCGGTTGACTCCGTGGAAATCGGTAACATCGAATCCGCGTCGGTCACCGTCGAGAACAACACGGTCACCGTCGACGCGCAGATCGAGTCCATCACGCTCGAGGGCGTCCAGGCCGACACCGTCACCTGGGACAGCTCGATGGGCAACGCCGCCCAGGGCATGATGATGGGCAGTGAGATCAGCTTCGAGTCCCTGTCGGTCGAGGGCCTCAGCGTGGGCTCGATCTCCGTCGAATCGGGGCAGATGACGACGACGGAGGACGAGACGACCACCACGACTGAAGAGGAAACTACGACTGAAGAAACGACCACCACGACTGAAGAGGAAACTACGACTGAAGAGGAAACTACGACTGAAGAGGAAACTACGACTGAAGAAACGACCACCACGACTGAAGAGGAAACTACGACTGAAGAGGAAACTACGACTGA
>Ga0136562_100176_pt1 | contig 26363 bp, 43 predicted proteins | sample AntCluMetagen312_FD_104784 | JGI IMG/M metagenome (GOLD analysis project Ga0136562, IMG submission 104784) | Saline lake microbial communities from Club lake, Antarctica - Metagenome #312 | ecosystem: Environmental > Aquatic > Non-marine Saline and Alkaline > Saline | place: Antarctica: Club lake...
AAATCGTACATGAAGAATCAAGCGTGCTGGAAAGACTTGAACGCACAATCCAGTCAGAAAGTCATTGAAGAACTTTCTGACGCTTTCCAGTCATGGTTCGCCCGCGGATTGCAACGGGGCGGAGAACATGCGGCAGAAGATAACTCCGAGTCCTCACGGTGAGGATAGGAGTAACGGCTGTGTGGCACAGCCATCGGCATACTTGTTCGACCGCGAGAGCGGGACGTTTCACAAGAGAGAACAAGCCGTGTCGTAGACCAGCAAATATCCCACCTGCGGTACGGGAAGCCTCGCCGTTTACGGCGGGGAGGATGTCACAAATATGCTTAACAAAGCATTCGAATACCCAATGAATTTTGATGAGACTAGTGACTACATAATTGGAGGATTATTATGGTTTGTGTCGATGCTATTTGTAATACCGTATGTTGTTGCGTATGGATACCTTATAAAAGTACTTAGAACAACAATCGACGGTTCCGAAAAACCGCCCAGCTTTTCGGATATTTCTGTATCTGAAATGATTATGGATGGGTTAAAATTCTGTGGAATATATGTTATATATGTATTACCGCCGACTATTATATACGGTGTTTTATTGAATTACGAGGTACTACCTGAATCCATATTAGTTACATTACTATGGTTTGTTATGGTTATTGTTAATTATATTGTAATGGCGTCTATATTAGTATATGCAAATAATACATTTAAAGATGCGTTCAAACCTTCATTACTAAAACCTATATTATTATCCAAAGAATACCTTAAAGCAACGCTTATTCTGTTTGCAATCGGGTTAATAATAGGAATAGTTACGTTTATAGTTATATTTATATTACTATTTATACCAATTGTTGGCTGGTTAATGCTTATTTTTATTGGTCTAATATCACCTGTATTGATATTTTGTTACTCACTATTTAGATTTAGATTATATGGATTGGCATACGAAGAAATATTAAACAAATAATAAAATTTATTTCAATTTGTCATAAGAACGTTTATAAGTATCTATATGTTCGTAAATTTTTCGGAAATCTGTAACATCTGTTGGTGGGTAAAATAGTTCATTTTCTAATTCATTCATCCATGGTCATTATAATCAAATTCATATATAATTATCGCATAAGATTTCTTAAGACCAAGGCATAGACAAGAAGTCATCTTCTATCAAACTATCATCCCAATAATCGGACATAATCGAAGGTATATCTATTATTCCATCAAAATGTAAATCATTATTATTATACCTATATCCTAATGCAAAATCGATTGAGACTTGATTTATGTTTGTAAATGTTGTGGTCTTTGAAATTATATATAAACGGTGAAGAAAAATCTTCTACCTCAGGGAGTTATGATTTGGATTTATCTAATGTAAATATTGGAAAGTATATTTGGAAAGGAGAATCAAGGCATTATAAAGGTAAAATTGATGCTCCTTTTATATCTAATTCAGCACTATCTCAAACAGAGATAATGAATTGGTACAACAAAATTTAAAATAATCGTTACATTATAGCCATGTTTATTTGTCCGTTAATGTGTGAAATATCTAATAAATTTTAAACACATATACAATAATATAATAACAATATTTGTAGAAGTCGGATTTATAGTTCCAATTGTTGCTGTAGGTAAAATAATTATCACGATGTATGCACTTTCTATATCAATTACATACGAACCGATTTTTCTTGCATTTATTGGTTCTTTACCTATTTATTTATTTGATAGATTAGATTTAGATGATGAAGATTTAAATTCAACTAAAAAACAAAATAGAGTAAGAATGATACAGAAGTATAAAAATATTTTTACATTTATAGCTCTATTTTCGATAATATTATTTATTACAATTTTATTTATAAAATTACCTTTTTATAAATTTTTATTAACGAATATACCTTTATGTATTTTTATGATGTATTCAAAATTAAAAGAAACACTATTTTTAGACACCGTAGGTATCGCTATAGCATGGTCATCTGAATTGATATTTATATCTGTCTTTTTTTCAAATATAAATATAGCATATTCTACAATAGTACCGTTATTTTTTGGATTAGCTATAATGAAATCCTCAGAATCTGAACTTAGTAATATAAGAGATAAAGATGCTGACTATAACGACGGTAAATATACAATACCCATCAAATTCGGCGTTAAAAATACAATTAGAGGAATAATATGTATGGAATTATTGGCACTTTTAATAATATCTATTTTAATAAATAATATATTATTTACATTATTGTCTATATTATCTGGTGTATTAATAGTTTATACGATGATGGATGTAAAAAAAGATTCAATATCTTCGATTATGTTTAAAAATAGATTAATAAAGATAACACTCGGTATATCTTTACTTATTATCTAGTAATAATATATTAATAAAACTTATATATACATAGATATAACATATATTATATAAGAATGGATTTAATGTATCTACTATCAAACGCAAATTTTATATTGACGATATTAATCATAATTGCAGCCTCATATCACATCCTATATTTTAAAGATATTCTAGTCCATTCAGGGATGAGATGGTTTACAGCATGCATAATTATGTTCTGTTTTTGGGCTATACTTACAACATTAATGTCCATTGCCCCAAATAGAGAATTCTTATTTATTGTAACAAATTTCTTTATTGTTGTCCCATTTATAACGTCATCTTTATTTTTTATGTTCTGTTATGAATTCGCACTTCAACGTTCTGTTCCTAAAATATTATATACTTCATTTCCAATAGCAATTATCGTATTCTTATTAGGTTGGGTTAACCCATATAATTTAGTCTATGCTGTAGACGTTTATTCTCAAGAACCCCTTATTCCAGCACAACCAAATACAATTAGATTTTTTATAAATGTGATTCTCGGATATAGTTTTGTTGTTTTTGCTTGCGGAATGATTTTTACAGAATTAGCTCGTTCAAGTGATACAATCAAACGGAAACAAATATATTTGTTATTCGGGTGTACATTATTAACTGTTTTATTATCTCTACCAAAGATATTATCTCTTAATATGAATTTCGACCCAATATTGATTGCTGTACTATCTACCATAATAATATTTAGTTATTCGATAAGAAGTTATAAATTTGGTATATTAATTTCAATGGCATCTGATAAAATTATTGAAGAATCAGAAAATATAATAATTATTTGTGATTCAGAAAATAATATTATTAAAATAAACAAAAAAGCTGAATTGATATTTGGTATTGAATCCGCTAAAAATATAATAAAAGATATTGATAAAAATAATAAAAGTATGGTTGAAATTACAGATAATGATAAAAAAAGATATTTCTAAGTTTACAATCATCAAGTTGGAAATCATGAAAAGTCTGGTATAGTATATTCATTATCTGAAGTTACAACACTCAAAGAACAAGAAGAGGAACTAGAAATATATCATAAAGTTATAAATAGGGTTCTTAGACATAATGTGAGAAATGAGATGAATGTAATTACAGGTTACGCTACGGAAATATATGAGAATGAAAGCGGGGAAACTAAAAGACAAGCAAAAATTATAAACAAAAAAAGTAACAGTCTATATGATACTGTTAAAAAATTACGTAAAATACAATCTGCATTTGATAAAAAAACAAATTTAAATGTGAATATAGCAGAAAAACTTACAGAAGTTATAGAAAAAAGTGATTATGAGAATTTAACAATTAATTTAAAAGATAATACAGAAAAAAATATTGTTAAAGTCAGTCATTGTATAAATTATGCAATTGAAGAAATAATTGATAATGGATTTTGTCATAACAATTCAGAAAATAAAATTATAAATATAACTATTGATGAATTTGATGATGACAAAATTCGTATTAGATTTGAAGATAACGGTATTGGAATAAATGAACACGAAATAAATGTTCTCAAATCAAAAGATGAAACGAATCACAAACATGGGAGCGGGAGTGGACTTTGGTTAATAAACTGGATTATAAATCGGTCGGATGGTGAAGTAGAATTTGAAAATATAAGCAATGGAACGCGTATAGAAATAATTTTAATGAAGAAATAAAATTGTATCATATATCATAAACTGTTAAATGTATCATATAATCCATTCCCTAAACCATAAGAGACTATAATCCAAAATAGACCGAAAACTAGTAATGATGGTAGTGCTGTAATTTCAAATGTAGAGTAAATAACCATATCAAATATAAATAAAATATTAAGAATTATAAATGATACGATTAAACTATGAAATAATAAAAATGAAGTACTTGTTTTATTATTACAAAATCCAAACCCAGAATTCAGCCCAAGTAGTCCAAACAATAATGTCGCCAGTATAAATCCACCGCCTGTTCGTGTCGTAAGTGTAGCTCCAAGTATAGCTCCAAATGTAGTCCCAAGTAGGGATGATATGAACATCCATTTTCCATTTTCTTTTAATTCATTAGACCATATATTTTTATATTTATTTTTAATTTTGTTCCAACTAGGGGGTTTAGATTCTGTAATAACAGTACCATTTTCTTCTTGTGAAGTGCTCTTTTCTGTTTGCAATTGCATTTCTAATCTATATTATAACTTTATCATAATAAATTCATCGAAAAGTATATTACTATATTTTTATTAATATATGTATCTTATTTTACTTTCGGCTACCTAATAAAAATATCAATCAAGTAATATATTTATATATAATAAATTGCTATATATATTAATATGAATTATGATGTCTTAATAGGTGTTCATTCATATCGAAAATCTAATTATGGTAAAGACGAAAAAGAAGTCATGCTCGACCGTTTAGATGGAGCACTTGATGCTGCAAATAGATATAAGTCATTAGGTTCTAATGTTGGTATTGTATACTTAGGTGGGTATGTGAGAGACGGAAAAACAACAGCAGAAATTACTGTCGAAATTGCTAATAATAATAATCATAAATTAGTTCAGAATTTCGACAAGATTATAGCTGATAAGTATGGTGTAGATACAACGCAAGAGTTAAAATCATTTATTGAATTTGCAAACAGTATAAATCCAAATATTGTAGTATCTGTAAGTAGCAAAGACCATGTTCCCCGAATTATGCGTAATTTAACAAAATATATAACATCTGTATCTTATGGATTAACTGTATATGCATCTAAAAATACATATACAAAAAATGAATTACAACCTTTTATTTTAGAAGGTACATATCCTGAATTTATAAATACATTTGAAGATATATTTACAATCGATAATAAAAATAGGAAGAATTTGTCTAATGAAATTCAAGAATTGATTAATAATTATAAATGAATTAAGCATATATATTTATTCTTTGATATATATTATACTATAATGCCAAATATATCTATACAAACAAGTGATATAATTGAACTCACATATAGTGTATCAAATGATACTACAAAATTAAATAATATACTAGATATAAAAAGGGGTGATATATAAGGATTTAAGTGATGAAAAAATTTAAAGATATTAAAAAATTTACGTGGGAACCACCAAATGATTCTAGTGGGGAAACATATACATTTGAACTTGAAGGAGAATCAGAGGATTTAATTGTTAATGTATTAGACATACCTGAAAGTTTGACATCCTCCCCGCCCTGAAGGGCGAGGCTTTCTCCTCGATTCTCCGTAAATTTTCTGTATATTAATGGAACACATTATAAAAGTAGTTATAATATTCAAACAGATGGTATGTGGCGTCATTATGCTATAGTCCAAAATGGTAACGAGACTAGATTTTTTGTTGACGGTTCAAAAGTAGATACAGTCGTAACAGATTCAAATGTTTATTCTAATACTAATGGAGAAATTGGAGGGTGAGGTGACCAAAAATATGGGGGGCCGTCAAATGAGAGTTGGTTGGGTATGCAAGATGACGTGAGAATATATAATATAAATTTGCTTGATTCAGATGTTATGGATATCTATAATAATACGAAAATATAAAAATTACTTCAAATTAAAATTTTTAATATTGGGGTATATATTTATTCTTTTATGTATATTATAATGTAATGACAAACATATCTATAACTACAGACGATACTTTGGAAGTTACATACAGTGTATCCAGCGATACGGGAAGTTTAGATGAAATATTAAATATAAAGAAAAATAATACAGAACAAAATTTAACTAATGTAAACGTTAAAAATGTGAAGAAGTTTACGTGGTCACCTACTAGTGAACATAAAAATAAAACATATAAATTTACTCATACAGGTGATTCTGAAGATTTGATTGTTGAAGTATCTGCAAATATAATAGATAACTTTGAATATTCACCGCAGGGTCCATATGATAATACAGAAGAATATATTTTACTATTAGATGGTGAAAAACAAGGTCCTGTAGATGAAGATTCACTACGAGAACTAGCTTCTGATTTACATATGAGTTTCACGGTTTTTCGAGATGTAGAATAACAAAAATATCTATTTTTAAATTACTCAATAAGTTCCTTTTTTGAATTTGTAAACTCATCTGATTTATCAACGCCTTCGACGTGAGATAGCGTTGCTTTTTCTTCAACATCAACCCAATCCATATGCCCTGACATCCAATCTACAAGTTCTTTTTCATCATCTAGAACCCACATTTCGTCATCAAAGATTTCTTCGTACATTCCTTCTTCACCCTCAAATTTAGATGCATAGTAATCTGCCCTATGTTCTGCCACAAATTTTGCAGGAACACTATACACAACGCCATTCGAAAAGGTAATATGAATTTCTTTGCTCATATTATATTATATTATACCGTAGATATTTAAACTATTTGATTTCAGATAAATTATACGCTATTTGAGATTTACTATAATTCATTTTTTGGAATCCATTTTCCAGATTGGATTAGGCCATCAATTATATTACCTTCTGTTACATCACCTATGCCTCTAATCGAACGTAATTTATCACCACCATTATGAATATCACCACATAACTCAGATATGGAATTGAATTTATTAGATATCTTGCGTGATTGTTCTTTTCCAATGCTATCTATACTTACTAACGCATCTTTAAGATTTTCTCTATTTCTTTTCGCTTTTGTTCTTGTTTTAACATCAAATATATTTTCCCTAATATTTGACAATTCTTCATCAATTACGTACTGTGGGATTTTATCCAAATTATCAATTGCAGATTTAATTTTATCATTAACAATTTCATTTGGAGATTCCCAATCGGCGGGACTATATATTTCTATATTATCCATACAATATGGTGTTGAATGTACAGAATCCGTATTATAAGTTACCGTTCCATCAGGAAAAATACTATTTGGAACGGGACTTTTCATTCCTTCCATTGTTCCTTGTTTTCCTATAGGGTATGTTGTTTTTGAATCTACCCAATCCCAGTAACAAAATGCATATAGTGATATCCATTTCCCAAATTCACGCAAATCAGATGCTGTTGCATTTTGTACTCTAATTTCCGGTCTCCCAATCCACCTTTTGAAAAAATATCTATTTTATCAGCTAAATAGTCATCATACCCTGTAGGATATGGGTAATGTCTTGATGGTCGATTAAATTCTATAGTCATCCCAATTCCTTCTTCAGATTCTACTAGACTTTTTATCGTATCTTCATTATGACGTGAATCATCGAATTCTTCTTTTACATCATCTAATTTTTCTTCTAAATTCCAACTAAACAATCCTAATTTAATCCAAGAGCTTGTTTCTTCCGTTGGGTCTGGAATCCTATATGAAATAATTTCTTCGTGTTTTTCAAGAAGAGAATATGTTGGTATTCTACTCATATTTTAATCCATAGTATTATAGCGTATTAAGCTTTTATTTTATTAAATAACTGTATTATTTTAATATAAAAAAAAACGAAACCAGAACATATATTATACAAAGACGACAAATACTATATATGGGAACAGATTGGATGAATCTAACCGTTGAACCTACCCTTGATACGCCTGATAAATATCTAGCTAGTGCTTCACCTCCAAGTTCAGATGAAATTGTTAGAAATAAATTAAAGGAATGTGGTGATTTTGTCGATTTTGCCGATGCCGCTCTACCAACAATCAAAATGAGACAAAAACAAGACTTGGATGCGTTTGTAAAACAAATTTCAGATAAAATGCCATGTAATCGTATCCTTGCAATTATGATTAGTGACTCAACGCATGCTGGTGGTGGTATTTTATTCAACGTAAAAGATAACGGAGATATTGAACGTATTGAAAAGTGGTCTGGGTATAGTGGTGCGAAAGGTGCGGATGTAAGAGGATATTTTAAAGAAGAACATAACATAGCAGGTTCATACGAATATATCTGGGATTGACTATATCTAATTTAATAGTTTGTGATTAATGAATTATGGTATATAATTCAAATGACATTTTATCATAAAGTTAAAATACGTAGAAATACAACGTAAATAAATATGAGTAAAGTATATACACATAAAGAAGAACCTCAGAATGTTGAATCAGCATTTAAGGAAGCAAGGCAGATGTTGACCGACCCACTGGTAGATAACACCAGAGTGTACTGGAATGACCCTTTAAACAAACAGGACAAGATTCCTAGTGTATTTCATAGGGCAGATGATATAATGAACCTATGGTGCCACAATGACCGTTTTGAAGACAGTTAATTTTTATGGACTGTGCCCATGTCGATACAAGTCAAGCGTCTGTTTTGCTCGTTCTATCGCTAATTTGTCTGCCCCATTATCTTCAACAATACGTACATCTTTGTCAAAACTATTTCCTCTAATGCGGATTTCATCTGAATCATTTTTTAATGTCCAAATGTACGAATCATGTCCGGCTCTATCTTTATCGATGACATCGAATAGTTCACCCATACAAATTAATAAGAGCATGTCATATTTAAACACGTTGATATCGTTTCATTTCTAATATAGTAAACATTAAGTATTTTTACTACATATTACGTATACTTAAATAATAATGAAATTTTTAAAATTTAGTCTCGGTGAAGATATGTATGGTATAGATATTGATAACGTGAATGAAATCACAAAAATGTCCGAAATTACGCGGGTTCCTAATTCTTCACCTGAAGTAGAAGGCGTCATGGATTTGCGTGGAAATACAACATCAATTGTGAATCCAAAGAAGTTATTCGATATTGAAAGTAATGGAAATGAAAACCGTATTATTATATTAGATTCAAAAGATACAGGATGGATTGTTGATGAAGTATATAATGTTTTAGATATTGATACAGAAAATATTGATAAAGCGGTAACGAAAAAAGACAGTGGCGTGCAAGGAATAATAAAAAAGAATGGTGAATTTATCGTCCTTGTTGAGCCTTATATATAAACGGGTTTAATATAGTAAATATTAAGTGTACATAATCAAAGGTATAGATATGGATGTAATTGGACTATTAGGTATGCCGGGCGCGGGTAAAACAACAGCTTTAGAATCTTTAACCGGGAGAGTAGATAAAGACTTCAAAGCTCTAAAAATGAAAGATGTAGCAACAGAACAATATTGGGGCGTTGATGAACATGGATTAGATTATTTCCCTGATGAGATGCAGTCAAAGATTACTACAGAAGGCATAGTTTTCGTGTATCTCGGCGCACAGAAGTATGGACAGACCCCGGACCAGACCTGACGAGTGCTGGACCAGCAAAACGTTCAAGAGAATATGATGTAACAGAAGTGAAATCTAAAAAAGCTCCCGTTGAAGTTATAAAACCTAAAGAATCTAGTCCAGAATATATGACCGATTATTGGGCTAATTACGTTAGAAAATATGCAGATAAATAATATCTAATTATCTTTAAGCATTTTCCATTCTCCATTTGTACTAACAAATTTATCATCGTCACTAACAGAGTCAACAACAGTAAATATACAATAGTTATCTACACTTGAAACACTATCTACAAATTCCTGTCCCTCATCAGATAGTAAACCATTATCGTTTCGAGGGTATACCCATTCACAATCTAATTCATCTACAGACGTAAATTTAATTCCATCTTCATTTCTTGTAATCGAACATTTAACAGATTCATACGAATCCATTTCATCCAAAACGTTTTCAGAATCATCAATTTCAACGGTGTGTGTTTCCAGAACGTCTTCTGGTATATCTACACATGTATATCCATCAGCGTGACTAATTGCTATACATAAGACGAATAAAGGTAGAAATGTGATTACACAAAGCATTACAAATGCAAGTATATCACCAAGAATATTTTCGAATACCAATGATGTTCTTGTTAGATATAAAATTGTAAACGAAGATGCTAGTGAAAAACCAATTAGTGAAGATATTACGGAAAAAGTCCCTTTCGGAGTTTGTTTTAATTCAGACAGATATGCGGAAGCAATATTTGATTTACCTTTTAAGCTTCGGGCGACATATTCTTGATTTTTGAATGATTCTTTATTATATCTACTTGTCTTTTCATTCATTGAAAACTTAAATTCACGATTATCTGAATTTATCTCATCGGCAGCTTCTTCTTTCGTATGATATACTGTAGAGGCTAGAGTCCTACGGATATTATTATATTCTATTTCGTATATTGTAACATATAGAGTTGTTGAATTTAACTCTAAATCATCAATTAAATCATCCTTGTATGCAAATTGGACTGGAAATCTTTCTGAGCCAATAGACATAACATAGTGTGCATTAGAAACACCGAAGTTAGCATCCCAACTTACAATTTTACACTCTGCAACTTTTTTAGATAATACATTTGCGGTTTTAAATGATTCTCTTACATCCTTCAAACTTTTTTGATATAACTTCTCTTCTGAAAGATGGTCAACGGTTTTATCTTTTGTATGTTGCATAAATTTATCCTGATACCGATTGTATACGTAATACTTCTCACTTAGGCATAATAAAAGTTATTATCTGTTCTCTACAAACTTGATAATACAATAGACATAAACATATATGTCCTTGTATAATATATGTATATACATGACTGTACAAAGTGTAATTGAAGAAGCTTCAAAATTAATTATTGATGACTTAGATGAAGGTAAAAAACTGTTAGAGGATAATGGATATACATATATACGCGAAACAGATATGCGTATTATGTATTCATACCCTGACGATAACAAAATTGTAAAAATACCTATTAATTCTGACGGTAAAAAATTAAACTTGCGTGAAAACCGAATATGGAATGATTCATTTGAAAGTGTAAAAAGTCATCTTGCTGAGGTTTATGATTGTCATAAAGATGGAAATTGGTTAATTCAAGAACAACTAACAAGAATAGTACAATGATTCTAGTTTGAAACGGTGACTTGGATTCCTTGTTGAGCGAGATATTTTGTACTAGATAAAATGAAATCTTCTTCATTTGAACCTTTTGTAGCTAATAAATATCCTTTCGCGGCTCCAACGGGTCGCATAGTTCTACCAATTCTCTGTGCTGTTTGTGCTTTTGAACTACCTAATGTTGATGCTATTATACAAGTATCTGCATTTGGTATATCAATTCCTTCATCACCAACACGAGATATAATCAATGTTGATATATTTTCATTTTTCATTTCATTAAAGTATTTTTCTCTTTGTTTATGAGGCGTTTCACCACATACGAATGGAATATCTAGTTTTTTAGAATATTTTTTCCCTTGGTCTAACCACTCAACAAATATAATACACGTTTTATCTTCACTAGATATAATTTCTTCAATTTTAGTCAATTTTTCTGGATTCATAGCAGCTATCTGTCTTTTTGAATGCCCTTTTGCATTTTTATATTTATCTCTTTCACTACTATTAGACCATGGAATATGTTTTATTTCTACGCTTGGCTTTTGAACATATCCATCTTCAAACAACGCGTGCCAATCTGTTCCAACAGGAGGTCCGATAAGAGAATATATCTCTTGAGCATTTCCTGATTCTCTGACGGGCGTAGCTGTAAGTCCTAATCTAGCTTTAGATTGTATGTTTGCCACTCTTTTCCATACTGGTGCAATCCCATGGTGACATTCATCCATCACAAGAAGATGCCAATCTCTTTCATTGAATAGTTTTCTATGACGGCTTTGACGGGCTGTATCATAAGTTGCAATAGTAACAGGGGCGATTGTTTTTTCACCACCATGATATTGTCCAATTTGATGTGAATTAAGCGTTGTATTTTCTAATAATTCATTTTCCCATTGTTGAGCTAATTCTCTTTTTGGTACGATTATTAACGTTTCACCCCCTAATTCAGCAATTACGCCTATGGCTGCAATTGTTTTACCTGCCCCCGGTGGACCAACAAATGTTCCGCCACCTCTTTCTAAGAATTTATCTATCCAATCCTGTTGATACTGTCTAAGTTCAATATCACTTGATAAATCAATATCAATATTTGTACCAGATTTTAATTCTCTGTAATCTTGAACAGGATATCCTGCGTCATATAATTCTTGTTTTACAGAAGCTTCCGTATCTTTTGTTACACGCAGACTAGTATCACTAATAAATTGAGTGTAATGTGTATTAAAATCTAACTGCAATAGCATTAACAGTTAAAACAACAGACCGAGGTCAATTATTAGGTGGTTATGATTCATCTTCGATGAGATTAGAATTGACAACGCGTGCAGATTCTGATGTACCCGGAGATGTTCTAGGAATTATGATTAGAGATGATGATAATAAAGATGGAGAAATTAGTAGTAATACAGTTATTAATGATGGAAAATTACATAGGTGTGTCCTTGTAAAAAAGACAAATAACGTAAATAAATGGGAAATATGGATTGATGGTGTAAAAGAATCTGTATCAGTTCATAGAGATGCTTGGGGAGCTAACACAAGAAATTTCAGAAGCAATTGTCACTTCTTTGCTGTAGATAAAGGAAATGGAACTGAACGTCATTTAAACGGTACATTAGATAATATAATATTTTCAACAGAATCAATTACAAAAGAAGAAATTCATAATGATTACACAAAACAACCATGGGTCAATATAGACGCACCAGATAGTGCAGCATATAATTGGGATATAAATGAAAACAGTGGACCAATAATTGAATCTAAAACAAGTGTGGAATCTAATTTATTACCGGAAGGTATATCATGGAATTCTGATTCAGGATTATCTTATTTAGAATTTAATGGCAATCAAAATTCAGGCGTTGATACTAATATATTACCAATTACTGGTGATGGAAATAGAGCTTTTTTCATGTGGGTATATCTTAATGATAATTCAGAAGGAACGTTTTTAGAATATGGTAGTTCTGCATCTAATACCCAATGGAGATGGCGATTAATAAGTGGTGATAGTCGTGTTGAGAATGAAGATACAGGTGCTGAAGCAGCATTAAATATTCCTACAGGAAAATGGATTCCAATAGGAATAACATTAAATGGTAATAGTTTATATGATATTACATTTTATGTTGATGGAAATACATCTACAACTAATATAAATTCAAATATTAATACGGGGGCAGATAACAATCTTACTTTTGGTTTTTCACCTGTTAATAATACGCAAAATCCACTAAACGGTCGTATTGGTTCGTGTATAGCATGGGATACGAATGTTAATACAAATATATTTGATAATATTAAAGATAATACGAAATATCTATATCGATAAATTTGACTACCCAATAATTTAAACCCTTATAATTTGTATATGTTATATATGAGCAAAAATGTTAAATTAAAACATACATATAAAATATCATTTAAGAATACAAGAACAGGAGATATTGAAAATTTATCTTTAGATAATATTGATAATAAAACAGAATCATATGATAAAGCTAGAGAATTACTTCTTGATAAATATAAACAGTCAATTCAAACATTTGAGTCAGAATGGGAATTAGATGATTGTAAACATTATATTGGATTTAAAAATAAACCGTGGGAAAATATGTCTGATTTAGAAAAAGACTTGAAATCTATATCTGGTGTCAAAAAAGTTGTTGATTATCCAAAAGGAATGCAATATTATGGTCCTCCAGTATTACGTGTTGTTACAAAATCTTCAAGCGATAGAGATACGATAAAGAAATCTATCTTAAATTACTTTCATGGTCTCCAAGTTGAAAAAAGAGGGGACAATCTATATGTTACAATCGACCCATTTAAATTTAAATAATAGAATAATTTTAATTAGATATAGATTCTATACTGTATATAAGTGATATATCTTAGATATGTTATACTACTGTAAAAAATATTAAGTACGTTTGGCGTATATATTATATAATGGATAAAAAATGGAATATGATAACATTTGGTGGGGTGAATTCAAAAAAATCATCATTAGAAATGATTGCAGATTTAGATGATGAAGGTTTATCTTCCACATGTATTAATACGAAGGATGATAATTATTTAATATATACTGCATCTCAAAATATCGAACATAGATTAAATATATATGCATGGTTAATTAAAAATATTAAGTCTTTAAATGTACTTCCTGAATGGGCTGTTATATCTACCGGAAATAAAGAAGATATGTGTGGTAATGCATGGATTATACAGAATTATAAAGGTTATATGGATATAATAGATGTTGCAATTGGTCAAGAAAAATTGTATGGTGTTGATGTAGAAAAATATATATTAAACGAACATGGAATTTCAATTCCAGTTTGGCGTCCTGAAAATCTTGTAGATGGTATTTCTATTGAAAGTAATGTAAAAAATATTAATAAAATATCCGATGGTGTTTTAGAAGAAGCTCTTAAAAATTTCCCACAGTTTAACAAACGTCGAAAAATATCTGGTGATAGAAATTCAAAGACAAATGAGAAACGTAGAGAACATCCATTAAAAGAAGAACGTTCTGTTGAACTAAGTGACCGTGAATATACAATGTTTCAAGAAATGATTAGAGAATATACAGTTATAGCTGAGGAGAAATTTATATCAAGCAATTTCACCGATGAAAATACATTTATAGGTACATGGATTGAGTTTACAAATACATTTTGGAATGCGCTTGATAAGGTCAAAAATGGCGTAGATGATTTTGATATTAGAGATTCAGAAAAAACGAAAATTAAAAATTTTGCTGATAAATTAAAATGGCAATCAGCTATTGATTGGCACAAATTATACTCAAATGATGAATATATTACGACATCAACGCGTTCTTGAAATAATATAACATACTCTTTTTAGTTTATATTCCATTTAATATTTTTGATTAAATAACACTACAACAAATTAATATCTGTTAATATATAATCTTTTGAAGATATTTCTCCAGTATCGAGATTTTTTATAAGCATTTTAACCTTTTTATTTTCATTATAAATATTGCATGCAAGGATATTATTTTTACCACAATTTTTGATAATAACTCCATCATCGGTTAAATTAGAAACTGTACCGACAATACTTGGATATTTAACTTTACTTTGTGACTTATTTCGAAAATCGAGACGTATTTTGGAATTTAATTCCAATTTTTCCATAGTGAGTATTTTGGAGGACTAATATAAATAAATAACCCTATTTAATTATTAATTCGTTCATTGTATGTTATTAATTATTAATAAAATAGTTATGTATTTTACACTTCAACGAAATATGGCATAGATTTATAATATCATAATATTATAATTAAATTATGGCTATATTCTATGAATACAAAAACAAAAAAGGTTCATATTTAAAAACAAGATATAATAATCATACGCAGACGTTACAAATTAATACATCTGCAAATAAATTTTTTAGAAATAAAATGAATTTAGAAAATGGCGATGAAATATCAAATACAATTATACATGCTTTAATCGCATTTGGTGACATCCATGCAAATCATAGAGGTCCAGATAATAAAAAACTACTTGATGATATGGTGAAAGATACAAAAACATTATCTAATTCAAATAAAGATATGTTAAGAAACTATATTCATGAACGTATGACAAACCGTGGAATCAGTAAACGAAAGTTTAATAGAACAAATAACTTTTTGAAAAAAGAGACGGATATTAAACCGTTTGTCTGGATGAATGAATATAATGTTAATTTAAATATTGATACAAGTAAAAATAAACTTAGTGATATAGCAGATAAATATTTTTAAAACAGAAACTATTATATTTATACGTCGATTATATATATCTATGAATTGTACATTACTAGGAACAAGTGCTGCAAATGGAATACCGGCACCACTTTGTAATTGTAAATATTGTAAAACCGAAGAACGAACTAGGCCAAGTTTATTGGTTGAATCAAATGATACTACACTTTTATTTGATGTTTCACCAGATATTCGTCAACAATCCAAAGGTAGATTTACAGATATTGATGCTATATTTCTTACACATCACCATCACGACCATTCTACAGGTTTACATGAGATAAAACATACAACATTATCTGAAGATGTTGTAGATATTGAAGATGAATCTAATGATATACATTCATGGCTTGGACAGACACATAATATATATTGTAGTAAAGGAACGAGAAATCATCTTGATTTTAGTATGGGTTATATTATGAAAGATGATTCTATGAATATAATCGAAATTGATGATGGAGATAAAATTACAATTGGAGATATAGATGTAACACCGTTCATTGCCGAACATTCTATTGGTTATTTGGGGTATCTTATTGAGAGCAACGGTGATTCTGTTGTCTATCATCCTGATTATGGTCAATTACGCACAGAAATTAGATTTAATGATATAAATACGCTTGTGACAGATGGTAGTTCTGCACTAGGTTATGATATACATGGAACGAAATCACAGTTAAAAAATTTAATTAATATAATCGATGCAGATAATTTATTATTTACAAATGTTTCTGAACATATATCACAAACAGATACAAACGAATTACTCAATAGAGGAAAAAATTGGGATGATGCTGTCGTAAGTGATGGATATACGTTTTAGTATAATAAATTTTACAAATATCGGTATTATTATATGCTTCTGAATATAAATGTAATGTATGAAATTACGGAATCTTTTTGAAAAAGAGAATCCAACTTACCCAGAAAGTAATGGATTCTATGAGCGCGTACCGATAAGAGTGAAAAGTTTTAGTATTGTTAAAAATAAAGAAGATGAAGTCGTATTTCAAACGACATCCAGAGATTTCTGCAACGAAAATATAACATTGGAGTTACACATTACTCAAAATGATGAAGGGAATTGGAAAGTTAATATTAACCAAGGATGCACTCAGTGGTGTCTTACACCAACAGATGATTTAAGAGAACGTATATCACGAAGACGAGCTTTTTGGCATGCTGGACAGTATATGGCTGGTCGTGAGTTAAATCATAAACAAACATATTCACTTTCATATACAGTTAATAACGCAGATGCAGATAGATTTAAAGATGATGCTTTCTTTAAAAACGGCAATGCGATTACGACAGACCCATTTGGAGAATTTTTGGATTCGTAGTAATTTTTATATATTTTTAATGTATTATATAATTAAATGATTTCTGTATCAGTTATACAAGAAGGAAACGATTTTCACTATGTGTCAGGAACAAGATATAGTCTAGATTACATTAAAGCAACCACATTTTGTTCTAAAGAAATAGAAATAGATTCCAAAGATGATTATATCAAAATCCCGAAAAATTTATTAGATGACACGGAAATATGTAAAGACTGTCTTTTCCGTGTAAAACTCATAGATGATTCTAGATTTCCATCCATATGTGATTATGACGGTTCATATAGGTTTATTATCCATGCGGGATTGAAAATAGGTTCCAAAGCAGGCACAGTGAAAACTAGAGTAATACCAGCAGATGATATTGAACAAGCAAAAAAGAGATTTGAACATATATTTAAAAACACGGAAGATATAATTTATTATCGTATATCAAAAGAAATAGATAATTTAGATACGGAGATACTATACACTAAAAGCCGACAAAATAATGAGACAGAGTAATTAATAGAACATATATTGATTTATTTGTATAAATATTTCTTAAAATCCAATTCATTTATACTATAAAATGACGAAAATAATATATAAAACAAAACGATATGTTAATACATGAATATTTCTGGAAAACGCGACCCTACTAAATTAAATGAATTAAAGAACGATGGATTTGATAGCGCTGAATTATATATTACAAAAGAAATGTTAGATACATTAGATATAATTGAACTTTGCAAAAATTCTGATGTAAATATTAGTTCTGTTCACACACCTCATATTGATATAGGAAAATCTAAAAATATTGAATATTATAAAAAGTCAGATATAATCGCAAATAAATTAGATGCAACGCTTATTCTACATTCTAATCCAACATCAACATTATTGTTATCTAGAATATACCCCCCAGAAAATGTAGTTTCGAATAAATATGGCTATGAAAATATACCGGATGTTAGTTCTTATTTTATGAAAAATTATCTCCTAAACCAAAAATATCCTCTCGTTTTAGATACAGCGCATTTACATATCGCGGAAGAGAATTATTTACCGTTTATTGAATCGATACTCACACAATACGATTCTAATATGATTCCAACTATACATCTTGCAGATGGAACGAGAAAAAATGATGGTATAGGATTTGGAGAAGGAACAGTAGATTTAGAAAATATATTAAAAATTATTGATAATTGTGATTATAATGGTTCTGTTGTATTAGAAGCACCGGTAGATGCGCAACCTGATGCTTTAAGTTTCGTTAAAAACGTATTAGATAAATAATAACAATGAAGATTATTCATCATCTTCTTTCTCTGCTGCATCTTCTACGTCTTCTACATCCTCAACGACATCTTCTGATAAGCTTTCAGGTGCGTCTGGTTCTTCCTCTTTTCCGAGCAAGTCGTTTACGATTTTTTAATTTTTCCTAACATGTCGCAGTATAGTAATAATCATCTAAACGCAAAAGCATTTCGTAAACCAAAATACGTATAATATAATGAAAATTATTCTAGATTGTGTGCAAGATAAATTCCTGAATAAAATAAAGTTACCTAAGTTTAAATCGTATCTTTTATATAATATAGACTGTAATATACAGATATTTCGGACCCATTTAAAAACGCTAGTATCCGTCAAGATAAGAAAAAGAGACGTAGTAACCATAGAAAATACACACCTGTTGTAGTATGGGTTAAAACCGATTATGAATCTGGTAATAGATTAGGTAGTGCAGAAGAAATGATACGTCGAAAATTAAGAGAAGAAGCTAATGAATTAATGTTTGTGGATGCGTTAACCGATAATGAACCATATTCAAAAGTTCTAACAGAGTTTGATGATGAGTGGGAAGAAGATAATATTGACTAAACATACAGAATACTACTTACTATATGAATGCATTATTATGACAAAAATAGTTGTACTAAAACTTGCAACAAATAAATAATATCCTATATTAGTAGAAATCATATATGGAGAATTAATAGAATCATATATGAAGAATAAACAAGACGGTGCGTAAATTATACTACTTAAAATTGATATTCTTGCATTTCCTGAAACGCTTGTCCATAACAGAAGCAGAATAGATATTAATCCTACAATCATAGATATTAACAATAAATAATTAGATATATATTGAAAAGGTGAATCTATCATAGATGAATTTAATGCATAATTTGTTGATGTTATAAATTTATTTTTTATTAAAATGTACCCATATTCTTCTTGGATACCGGCATTTAATTTTTGCGTAGTTCGAAACGGTAAAACTAGTGAATAAAGAAAACAAAGGCCGCTTATAATACCGAAAACCTGCCAATTTTTAACGGCTTTACTCATTATGTATTTATAGATAAGTATTCATATATGTTTTTCTACGATATGATTGATACATATATCAATAGAAATAATAAGATTTATATATCTACGTCTCTTTGTTACTATAACAACAATCTCTCATATATGATGAAATAGAAACCATATTTAATGGTCGTGGGTGCAACTCCTACCACTTATGCGAAACAACTTAAACTATGACCCAAAACTAAATTAAATCTAAGATTCGATTTGATTAATAAATAATTTAGCGTGCAGCAACAGGGTCAAATATGACACAAAACAGAGAAAAATTTAGAAAGACAGTATTCGGCAGAGATAGTAATAATTGTCTCGTTCCATGGTGTGAAAATGATGCAGATGATGCTCACCACATAATTGAACGAGAACTTTGGAACAATGGCGGTTATATACCAGAAAATGGAGCTAGCGTCTGTAATAAGCATCACAAATATGCTGAAGATAATAGCATACCCCCACAAGCGTTCTACATGTGGGCTGGTATTGAAAATCCACCATTACCTGAAGGTGTAGAAAATCAAGATGTTGATAAATGGGGTGAGAAATTTGATACGCCACCTTGGGAAGACCTTAGAGATAGGATTAAATATCAAAGTAGTCGTCATCTGCTTCCATTATATTGGCATGATAATACACTGGCAGAAGAACGTATTGAACGTGATGATACAGGATTAGATACCGTTGAAGATTTCGTTGGTATTCCATTAGTTATTACACATAAAATTGACGGGTCTAATTGCATGATAGTAAATGATGTAGATAACCCAGTCCGTGCAAGAAATGGTTCTAGTCCCACAGAAAGTATGAAGGAATTCTATAAACCCGGTGGATTATATTGGCGTCAAGAAGTCAATCCAAAACTTCCTGATAGATTGCAAGTATTTGGGGAGTGGGTATATGCAAAACATTCAATTCATTATGGTTGTGATTGTGATGATACCTGTGAAGATGTCGGCCCCAGCTTGTCCGAGCTAACCGATATAAATGATGATAGAGCATATTTCCAAATCTTTGGGGTATATGATAAGGTAAGAAATCTATGGCTATCATGGCCTGATACAGAGACCGTAGCAGATACGCTAGGATTCCCTACGACTCCTGTTATCTATTGTGAAGATAAGGAAGATAATGCTACATTCGAAACAAAAACGGAAGCAAGAAGAAAATTAATTGAATACGCACATAATGTAATTGATAATGGTGGTGAAGGTATTGTTGTGCGTTCAAAATTCCCATATCATTATTCACAATTCGGGAGACGGCTTGGGAAATACGTTCGAGAAAATCATGTAAAAACTGATAAACATTGGTCACACAATGATATCATAGAAAATAAACTGTAATACTTTTTGATATTCTATTAAAATATATTATATTATTTTTTACGGTGTAATTGTAGCTTTATACTTAACGGATTTCTTGAATTCATCTTCTGTGATATCATCAAGATAAAAGACATAATCTTCGTTAGAGTTATTAAGTTCTTTCAATTTTGTATTAAGTTGTTTATTTATTTCAGCTAAGAAGTCTCCACTATTAGATAATTTTGTATTTGATATTCCATCAGGAATGTCTTGGAGTCTGTTTATACGAACGGTAATCTCGTATTCGTTATTTAAAACTCTAGCACCAATAGATAATTTTGCACGAGGGATACCCTCATTGAATGCTGACAAACTATTAATATTATAGTCTTTATGTATATTTTCAATACTTTTTAAAACACTTTTTGGTATATTTGGAATAGGATTGTTTTGTCTCCATTCTCGTTTTTTATGTTGAATTGCATTTTCTAAAAGTTCGTCAAGATTAATATTTTCATTTTCTAAAAATTTTATATCTTCACTACTTATTTCTACTTTCTTTTCCATATATGACTATTAGATGTTTTTCTTATTTAATCTTGTGATTTTAAACTATTTAATATGTAGTGTAGTTATGTAGTAAATTTTAAGAAATTATAAATAAAGTATATAATAATGAGTTCTTTAATTGGTGTATTAATTGCTGCAATCGGGGCAGTTTCAAAATCATTTTCTGAAATATTATCGAAAGAAAATTTTCTACACGATGTAGATGTGTATGTGAATTCATAGGCATTACGATTCTTTGCATTACCATTTTTATTTTTCTTGTTTATAATTAGTGGAGGTATACCTGAAATTGAACAAGGATTTTATTCTTCTTTAGCTATTACCGTTCCAATTGGAATTGTATCTACCGTTTTATATATGAAAGCGTTAGATGTTTCTGATATATCTACTATATCTCCAATAGCAGGACTTTCTCCATTGTTGTTACTCATAACAACACCATTAATTGTAAATGAATTCCCTTCTACAATTGGTTTAGTCGGTATTATGATGGCAACAGCAGGAGTATATTTACTAAAAATTAACGAAGGTACATCGACAGGGATATTAAAGCCATTTAAACTGCTATCAAACAACCCCGGTGCAAAATATATTTTACTCGTAGTTCTACTTTACAGTATTTCTGCACCTGTAGATAAAATTGCTGTCGAAGCATCTACACCAATAATGTATACTTTAAGTCATCATATTGGCGTATTATCTGTATTAACTCCATTAATGGTATATAAAAACGGAAGTGAGACTGTGCCGAAAATTAGAGATAATTTCAAATGGATTTCTGCTGTAGGTGTATTATCTGGATTAGCTTCACTATTGCAGATGATAGCACTAACATACACTCTTGTCGTGTATGTAATTGCTGCTAAACGATGTGGTATCCTTATTAGTGTATTATATGGTGCAAAAAACAATAATGAAAGATTTACAAAACAAAGAATTATATCTACAGTAGCAATTATAATTGGTCTTATATTAATGAGTATATCCTTCATTTAACAAAGTAAAGTATATTATAATACTAACGGTATAATCTATAAAATATCGGAACCAATATTGCAGATACCGAACTTCCTATAAACATATAATAACCTGCTCTCAGAGTAGAAATAGCAGAATAATCAATAATAAATACGATTATAAATAAAGAAAAAATAAAATAAGATATACTTGTTATATTTGATATTATTATGTTTGCTCTAATACTAGTCCATAATAACACAACGATAGAGAATAACATAAGTATAAGAATAATTAGTATCAGATAATCTATTGCGTATTGAATTGGTACATCGACAATTGATGAATTTAATACAGAATTCATTGTTCTAAGAATAACATCAGTCATAAATTCATATCCATATATTACTTCTATTTCAGGTTTATCACCGATTACTTCATTAAATGGGAAGAAAAGAGAATATAAAAAACAAAAACCGCTCATCATTCCAAATAATTGCTACGATTTAAGTTTCCCGTTCATTGTATAAATATTATAATTAAATGATATAGGTTTTTTTGTCTATTAACTGAGGTGATAAAATATATGGGGTGGTTATACTTATATTTAAATATGCCACAATCAAGACTTAATGGACAAGCTATGTTTTTTAGAGATAATATCGAATACAGTGAATACCATTATTTACTAAATTTTATATTTTTAGATGATAAAAGAATCGTCACAAAAGAAGAATTTAAAAGCAATATACCGAAAAAAGAAAGGACAAATCTTGATGAACAACTACGTATGCTATGTCGCGCCGGTTTTATTGAACGGGTACGACCAGATAAGTATAAACGAACCTATATAACAAAAAATAAAAGAAATAATTTAGAGCAATTAAATAATTTACAATTAAACAACTTATTGGCTAATGGGAAAAGGAGTGGTTATGTATATAGTGAAGATTAGAATGTTAATCCATTTTGACACGACGGATTTTAATAGGTTTATCATCATTTATAACAATACTTGCAACAGCAAATTTGATATTATCTTGGTGTGCTCGAATATGTTCCTCGAACTCTGTTACAAACTGAGATAATTTAAACAAATCACTTGAATTTATATATTCAGATTTTGTTCGAACAGATGCAAATCTATCGTCACGTACATCAAATGTGACTGGGTATCCACCGATTTCATCTGGACTTTTTTCAACAATTTCCACATTATCTCCGACGAATAGAGAATCAATTTCGCTCATACTACCATTATGAATCTACGTGTAATAAGAATTTCGGATTTATACTACAAAATTATTCTTTAATATAAAACACATAATATGTTTCAATACCAGTATCCTTAAATTCATAATCTATATGTGTTTCTTGATTGTATACCGTTTCTTGGTATTCGTCTATGATATCTATGATGTCTGATTCATCTAACGTATTATCTCCAATATAAACTTTAATTGTTGTATTTTCAGAACCTTTTGTAATAAATATATCTGCCGTACTTTCTAACTCGTCATATTCGACCGTAGTATCTACAAACTTATTTTCAATAACAGACTTAATAGCGTTAATTAAAGAAACGTGTTCAGTATGTTTAATGGAACGCAACATAATACTATATTATAGATACAGATGTAAATACTTTGTGATTTACTGTTTTTAAATTTAGAATAAAATAGTAAAATATATAGGGTATATCTAATTATGTTAATGTATGTCAACCACATTTGATAAGAAGTATCATGCTAGCAAAAATGAAACTTATCCAGACCATATTCAAACGCAAATCATAGATTTGCCCAACGAATTAAATCCCAAACTGGGGAAACATGCAAATGATAGGATTGATAAAAATAAATATCTCAAAAATGAAGATATTCACGATAGTAGTGTAAGTATAATTGTTCCACCCAAAATAGATATACATAATAGCTGGGTATTTGAAGTTAAATCAACATCTATTGGTTCATTTGAGTCAATATGGCGTATTGGTGTTCGTTTAACAAACAAACCTGTTGTAGTTTCAAATACAAATAATAATTACAGTCAATATGAATACTGTTTTATACTAGAATTAGATACGCATAACCCATACCAACAAAATGTAAAACTTGTCACGGTATATTTAAACCGTAAAGGTGATTATCACGACTCGCTAGATAAATCTGTATACACTAATAAATAGAGGTATATTCGATACATATTTATTATAGTAATTTTAATATACTATATATGAGTTTGACAGCAGTTCAGAAAATAGCAAAGAAATTCATTGATGGTAATGCAATACATGATAGTGTAGAATTTTATAACAATAATATTATATTTGTATTCGATAAAGATTACCCTACAGAAAATAATAAAGTAAATTCACATTTCTTGATATCTAAAGAAACTTTTAATGAATTTAATCCTGAAGATAGCACAGATTATCATGACATTAAACGTTTTGATAATGTCTATAATAGAGTTTCATCATCATTACTATATGGTGGATTCGAATCGGTTAAAGAACCAGTTTACTGTGAATCAAAATCATCGGACGATTTTTGGGTATTTGAATGTGAAATCAATATGTCTAAGTGATATTTAAATCGCATAATATGATGAGGGGAACCTATATAATGTATTGTTCATAATATACAGATATGAGTGCGGAACCATATTCAGAAATTAGAATGATGTCTCAGGAATTCACCGCCGGAATTCCTTTAGAAAAAGAAATACATTTAGATAGCAACGTAGTATTTCAATTTGATAATACTGTTGAAAATGATATCGAAAGTGATTATGTTATAGCTTCTCTTTTCATTCCTCAAGAGGATTTTCCAAATTTTAACCCCGAAATAGAAAATATACAAGATATTACAGAGTTAGAAAATATAGATGTTAATGTATCTTCTGCATTAATAAATGGAGGATTTTCTGTTAATTATATAGAATTTAATGAAGATATGAGTAATGAACATTATTGGGTTTTTACATATAAACTTCATATTTAATATACTATTGATATTTAGAAAATATTTTATACTTCGGTAATATAATATTAGTGTATGAGTATAATGCCTAAGGATTGGATAGTAAAAGATAGGGCGCTTTTTATTAAAGAAAAGAAAGTCCTAATCCTTAGCGATATCCATTTTGGTAAGTTCAATATTTTAGAATCTGATTATACAAATATTTCTAACCGTATTAAAAGATTAATTGAAAATTTCAATCCTAAAATATTAGTATTAAATGGTGATATTTGGAATCAATTTCCATTTGATGAAGAGAGTATTGTATTATTATCTGAACTACAAACAAAAGTAGATGAACTTATTATTATCGAAGGAAATCATGAAGAAAAGTGCGGGGGTTTTACAATAGAAATAAATAACGAATTCAAAACGATGAAAGAATACAAGATAGATGATATTCTTATCCATCACGGGCATCATACACCTACGGAGAAAGCAAATCACCATGTGATTGGACATATACATCCGACCATCAATGGAAATCCTGTATACCTACATTCTGACGATTCTTATTATGGTTCATCCGTAACTATTCTACCGGCATTCTCTACGAAAATAAATGGAAATGATATTAATACGTCGTATAATTATGCTGGCCATTGTCCACTTATTCATGATGGTAAAGACATTAATCAATATAAATTTCAATCTATAAATTAAATACAAAACAAAGAATTTTTATATCTCTAAACTAAATTAGTATGTATGACTGTA